>Ga0210406_10001669_pt1 | contig 26546 bp, 18 predicted proteins | sample IncBWC30MmetaG_FD_155454 | JGI IMG/M metagenome (GOLD analysis project Ga0210406, IMG submission 155454) | Forest soil microbial communities from Barre Woods Harvard Forest LTER site, Petersham, Massachusetts, United States - Inc-BW-C-30-M | ecosystem: Environmental > Terrestrial > Soil >... | reverse complement strand
CCGCGAGTGAAAGATATTACGGGGCGCGTCAGTCAAATCAACGAACAGCTGCATGGACTGGGCGCCAGCGAAACTGGACATAAAGGAAAGAGCACAAATTATAAAGCATGCAACAAACAAAAAACGGCGCACGGCAGGCTCCTCCAGGAAAACTCAAGTGGAGGTGAGCTTAACGGAGCCGACGATGCCGGCGCAACTCGGAATGCAATACAGATCGGCTCTGACCCATCCCAAGGCCAGGTTACTAATTCAGGTTTACGACCGGGGGCTGAGCGCGGGCGGAGGACTTTTCGATTTCGGCCAAGCCCTTTTTGGCGAGTTCGACGTCGTCCGCCTGTCTGGCCAGGCCGAGAAACACTTGTATGTGTTCGGAGGCTTTCTGGTAGTTCTGCTTCTGCAGGAAAATCATGGCCAGCAGATATTGCAATTTTGGAATCTGATGGCCTTCATCCACTCGTACTCCCTGCAACGCACTCTTTTCCGCATCATCAAAATTCTTCAGGTTGTAATTGGCCACCGCATTGTCGTAATAGGCCTCGGGGAAGTTCACCGGGTTCAAGCTGACCAGCGTGCTGGTAATAGCAACGACATTTTGCCAATCGTGGGCCTGCATGGCTAACTGCGCCAATCCTGCGTAAGGATTGACGTACTTGGGATCGGCCGCCACCGACTGCTCGAAAGAATGCTTTGCCAACTCTGCGGCTGGGTTTGGCGCTTCGTCCTGCGAGTGGTTCGTTACCAGCTTGCGCAATTGCAGGGCGCCGAGCTGATACCAGGCTGTAGCATATCGAGGATAAATCTGCACTGCTTTCTCGAACGATTTCTGAGCGTCATCCCACTTGCTCTTTTTTTCCTGTGCCAGCCCTTTTTCAAAAGCCTTCCGGGCCGCGGGAGGCGCGAGGGCGCTGGTCACACTAATGCTGGTGCCCTCGACCTGAGCCAAGCGGTGCAGCGAGACTCGGCCCACATCAATGTTACTCATCAGGCCGCTACGGTTGTTCAGTTCCACCGCTTGAGAAGAAAAACCTGCCAGTTGAGCCTGGAGCTGACAATCCAGAAAATCCCGCGAAGACTGCACGCCAGACCTCGCCGACGCGCTCGAACTGCTCGCATCGCTGATTGAAGCCGCTGAACCCTCGGTAGGATCCCCGAATCGAAAGCTGAAGCTGCCATGCGCGTCGCTGTAGGTTTCATTGTGTCTCCGGCCCTGGCAGATGGTCTGAATGACAGCGGGTTCGGTCAGTTCGCCGCCGTCATCCAGGACAACTTTGCCGGAGACGAATACGGCTGAAGGCATCGGAAGGGTAGGCGTGGTAGGAAAGGTCGTGGAACCCATCGAGCCCGTGGAACCCAAGGGGGGCTTGCCGCCTCCTGAGCGTTGGGCCAGAGCAGAGGCACTCAGCGCGAAAATGATAAACGTACAGAGAAAACGCTGGGTCTTCATGACCCACCCCCGGGGATGCTGCCAAAGCAAGTATATTCCTTGAATGGAGGGTATGAGACGCCATTGACAGCTGAGTGCAAAGATTTTACAAATGGGGCCGCAAGCGGTGGTTGCCCGCCTAGCGAGACATCCCCGGGAGCGGGGACACTTCTGCCTTCGACGACACGAGAGCCAGCAATCCTGCCAGGAAAAGGCCGCCTGCCAGCTTCAGCGTGCCTAGGGCAGTAAGATTTGGAGCATCGCCTGCGGAGCGAACATCGGCTCCATCCGGCGGCTTGTAAAGGATTGGAATCTGGCTGCCTTGTGGAAACCGTGTAGCCCAAGCCTCGGCTTCTACCTTGCTGGAAAATGCGGGCCCAAAGTCGAGTTGGGACTGACGAGTTACCTCATTCACTCGAAACGAAACCGTGTACCGGACGCCATAGAACGTCTCCATTCCGCGCCTTGCCGAATGGTGGACACTCTCGTACGCCTCGACGCCCATTACTTCCGCGTCAGTCTGTATCCACCGCGCCCGCAGCCAATAATCTACGCAACCTAGATAAATGCTTAACAGTAGAAGGAGGGCTGCGAAGGATACCAGAATGCGTCCCAAAGACCTGAAAATGCGTCCCCCTGCCGCTGGTGGTGCCAAGCCTGCCTGCGTGAGCGGTGCTCGCGGACCTAATAGGTTGGTGATTCCCGAGTCGTTTCGCACTAGCCCCTTCTAATCATTGCAAGTTTTGGCAGAGGCCCATTGATCATTCAGCGGGAAGAGGAGGGGACGCAAGTTACCCTGGGCTTGGGTCCTTGGCAACGAATGAGGGCTGTACGCTCCCGGATTCATCGAGGACGCTGTTCTTGTCGTGCCCTTCGGTACTAAAGTTCTCAGGCTCACGGGCCGATGTTTCCTACCAGATGAGCTTTCGTAGGTCGGGGATTCCGCAGCGAATCCGCGATCGACCGAGGCCGTGAGGAGTGCCCTGTGAAAGTGTTAATTGCTGAGGATGAACCGCTTTTCCGCAAGCTTCTGTTGCAGTTGCTGTCTTTTGAATTCGACTTGACGGTAACCGAAGATGGTACTACGGCACTGGCGCGTCTGCAGGAAGAAGACGGACCGGCGCTGGCAATTCTCGACTGGGTCATGCCAGGAATGACGGGCTTGGAAGTGTGCCGAGAGTTACGCGCCGGCCGGCGAACTGCCGGCATTTACGTGATTGTGCTCACCGCAAGAAACAGCCCTGCCGATATTGTTGCCGGTCTTCGAGCTGGCGCCGATGACTACGTAACCAAGCCGGTCCAGGCGGAGGAGCTGCGCGCACGGGTGCAGCTCGGGTGCCGGATCCTCGACCTGCGGGCGGCGCTCAAAACCGAAATGGGAGCGCTGGCCGTAGCCCTCGCTCGCGAGAAGCTGCTCCTAAAACGGCTGGCGTTGGTGCCGGAGCGCACGTCACGGCGGGAATCGAGAAAAGGAATTGCCTCGGTTGTCTAGTGCCCCAGAAGACCGAAAACGGTGACATTTGTCGTCGTGCCAACATAGACCTTTCCGTTGACTATCATGGGAGTTCCAAAGTGGCTTGCGGGCCCGAATTGATCCCGCTGATTCGCCGCCTGGTTCGAGTTGTAGAGCTCGTTTGCCAAGTTAGTTGCATCGTAGGCATGCAATACGTCGTTGGGGTCGCTGTGCTCGATTGCCCACACGATGCCGTTGGTTGAGCCATTGGCGGAAACGCTGGGGGTGCTGCCCGGATACGGAAAGGAGGCGGCACTTTTCGACTGCGGAGAGGTAGACAGTTTGGCTTTTGAGAACTGGAATTGGAGTAGATTGTTTCCTACAGGACCGTAGTAGATATTTCCGTTGAAATAAGCCGACGTGGCCCATTCACCGCCGGACAGAACCCCGTCGATCTCCTGATAAATAGCTTTGTCATTGTTCGGATTGAACTTTCCCATATTGTTGCGATTGACAACGTAGATCCTGCTGTCCTTACCCGCCCCAATGGCTAGATGGCGGATCTTTCCGGCAGCATCTTTCATGGCGGGCAGCACGATAACGCCACCGGAGCCCAGGTCTTCATCGTTGTTCGATTCGGAAACCGTGTCAAACATATTGAAATAATCAACCACCCGCAGCTTGCTGTTCTCGGTTGAAACTTTGAGGAAACCGTTTCCGTAGTCGCCCTTGTTGGGAAAACCTTTCTTGTTCAAAGTGGTGTCAAAAGTGCCGTTGGCATCCAGGAAAAAAAGGTTCCGTCCGTCGGAGGCGATCCCCGCTCCACTTTGCCAGATGGCTCCCTCACTGCCATTGGGCGTAACATTCAAAACACTGGTTTGCTTCAGGGTGCCTTCGTGGTAGCCAATTAACCATCCGGTGTAGAGCCCCTGATCGCAGTGCGAAGTCCACGCGGTATAGATCACATGGTTGAGCAGGAGCAGTCCTTGCCTTTCTGCATATTGCGCCGGATCAAAAATGACATAACCGTGATGGCTGTTGTCGCCGGTACCTGGGTATTTTGCCTTGACCTCGACGGGCCCTCCGAATTCCTCCGCTCCGGTGGTCATGTCCAGGGCGTGAATACGTTGGAAGTACTTGGAGGAGTTTTTGCTCATGGCTACGACATAGATAGTGCCGTGAGGACCGCTGGAGCGGTCGATCACCGGAGTCGAGGTTATACCGATCTGCGGACTGATCTGACCACAGCCATGATCATCCGAAGGGGACTCGCCTGATTGCAGCAAGAACACTTGCCACAGCGGACTGCCAGTGTCGGCGTCGAAGGCATACACGCTGTCGTTCTCAGTTACCGTGTAGACGACGTTGTGGGTTCCCTTCCCTGAGATTGAGACTGCGGAAAGATACAAAGGCTGGGCATCAATTTTTCCGTCCACTGGAAAACTAAACAATTTCCCGAAGCTCGACGAGTTGACGTTGCTCGTGGTCAAGATCGTCTCTTGCAGATTTTGCCCGGTTCGGGCGATGTCATTGTGATAGGTGGCAACATCCGTGGCTAAGCTGACCAGCGACGTGCACAGGATGAAACAGCTTAACCGGAAAAGGGCAGGACGTATCGACCAGTCGATGCGGATCATATTTAACAAAGCCTCCAAAGTTCTTTGTATCCTCGCTCGGCTGTCACAATTTATGCGACGCCTGGCTCGTGATGGGGTGCATTTTTGATGCTTGATCTAAGGATTGAGATATCAGTGCTCGTTAAAATCTTACTCGAACCGGGTTCACAGGTGCATACTCAGAGGTTGCGGTTGATAGGAATCCTGGTTCGGCGCGCACTTATAGGGCGGGCATCCTAACTATAGTCAAGAAAGAGTGTCTCGTCTCTACGGGCCGTCGTCAATAAGAAATATTTTAGGATTGTTACCTCTATCCATCAGGCGGCGACCGATGTAGGCTTAACCACCAGAGGATTCGGCGATTATGTTTCGAACCCGTCGGGCGAGTTTGATCTGGATCTCTATCCTCCTGCTGATTCCCCTGCTCACCCTCCAGGGCTATGGGGGAAAATCCCCAGAGCCATCGAATTCCGGCTTAAATCCGATATTGCAATACATCCGATCCGATTGGGACATTCTGACCCGTTCCATGACGAGTTGCGAAAGCGTCGTGGATCCAAAGCTGCCGCAGGCTGCCCTGCTCTATCTCCCGGCCGGCTTCCCCGAACCGGATTCGGTGAAGCAACTGGAACAAGCCTGCAAGGTACGTGTCGAACGCTTGCCCACGGTGATTCAGCATCCGGGCCAGGCGGGCGTGGATGCGATCTCGCCGCCCGGTTTGCTGTTCCTGCCAAACAGTTACATCGTGCCCGGCGGCCGTTTCAACGAAATGTACGGATGGGATAGTTATTTCATTATTCTTGGGCTGGTGCGCGATCAGCGAATCAAGTTGGCGCGCGGAATGGTGGAGAACTTTTTCTTTGAAATCGAGCATTACGGAACCGTCTTGAACGCCAACCGCACCTACTATCTGACTCGCTCCCAGCCACCCTTTCTCGCTTCCATGATCATGGAAATCTACAATGCGGACAAAGCTGCGGGACACGAGGACAAAGACTGGCTGGCTCGCGCTTATGGATTCGCAGCGCGCGACTACGAGATGTGGATCCGTGAACCCCATCTGGCAGGCTCGACTGGACTTTCACGCTATTACGATTTCGGCAGCGGGCCCGCTCCCGAGAGCCTTCAGGATGAGACCGGCCTTCGCCGCAGAGTTGCCGGCTACTTTCTCCTTCGTCCCGAACTGTCCCGAACTTACGTGGTAGTGAAAGACACCGCGCAACCGGCGCAGGCCGCTGCTGGACCTGACTACATCGCGCAAGTCTGCGACGCAGCCACGACCATGGCACGCCCAGAATGCGATGCTGCCGGCAGAGTTCAGTTGAGCGCTGACTATTACAAGGGCGACCGCAGCATGCGCGAGTCGGCATTCGACATTTCCTTCCGCTTCGGCCCGTATGGCGCAGCCACGCACCACTTTGCTCCCGTTTGCCTGAATAGCCTTCTTTATAAGACGGAGAAAGATCTCGAGCAAATCAGCGGCCTGCTGGGCAGGGCCACCGAAGCCGGACAGTGGCAGCAGCGGGCGGAAGAGCGCAAGAAGCAGATCGACAAATATCTTTGGGATGGTCACCGCGGATTGTTCTTTGATTACGACCTTCGCGCTGGGGCCAGATCTAGCTACGAATACCTGGCCACGTTTTATCCATTGTGGGCGGGACTGGCAAGTCCGCAGCAGGCACAAGCGGTAGCTCAAAATGTGAAAGACTTCGAACAACCGGGAGGACTGGCCACCAGCACAACGAATTCGGGCATGCAGTGGGACTTTCCGTATGGGTGGGCCCCGCTTCAGTTACTTGCGGTAGAGGGACTTCGCCGTTACGGCTTTGCGGCAGACGCAGACCGAATTTCTTACAAATTTCTTTCCACAGTGGCAGAGAACTTCGGTCGCGAGGGAACCATCCGGGAAAAATATAACGTTGTGACGCGCTCGTCGGAGGCGCATGTGAGTGCCGGATATCAAGCCAATGTGGCCGGCTTCGGGTGGACCAATGGAGTCTTTCTTGAGTTTATGCAGGAGTTGCCCAAGGAAGCGACCGACCGATTGGCTAGGGAACAAGATACACCGCGGCCATCCATGCCCCGGTAATTACTGGCTCTGGGACTACATGTTCTCAGTGGGTCCGGCGTCGTACTCCCGTCACTGATCAGCCCGGGAGGGCCGACGTGACTTGGTGGGCCCAGCGCATGGCCTCATTGGATTTTTCGGCAACGAACGACAGAGACAGATTAAGATTTTTCGCTAATTTCGTAACCCGTTCCCACTCGCCAGTCTCGCGCGCTACCATCAGGTCGTAAATCGTGGATAAGGATGTTTTTTCGCCTGTCTTTGCGCGGAGGAGTTGCGCCTTGAGGTCGGCGTCGAGGTGCAACTCCTCGACTACCATGCCAATCGGCACCGCCAGAATCGCATCCATCAAGGAGAGCATGCCCATGAGGAAGAGATCAGAGTTGCCGTGCTCCACCTTGGGCGAAATCAGTTCGCAGAAACGAGCGCGCACCAGCGAGGACAAGACCAGGTCGGAACACTTGTCCTGCCCCATGACCACAGTCGTCGCCATTCGTATCCACCTGACTGTTTCCTGTTCGCCCAGCAAGCCCAAGGCATGCCGAACCGATACAACGGGTACGGATAGCTGTAAAAGAGGAGAGTTCAAGTACCGCAGCAAGCGATAGCAAAGCGAGGGTTCGTGCTTGATGAGGCCCTCGATCTCTGCAAACTCTACGGCAGGTTTTGAGACCGCGCTCAGCAGCCGCAAGTACGTACCTTGGTTTGCTGGGATCTGCCGGACTTGCATATTTTCAGGACGGCGGAAAAAATAACCCTGGAAACATGTGAAGCCGTTATTTCGCGCGGTCACAAATTGTTCCCGGGTTTCGACCTTTTGTGCCAGCATTCGGCGGCGCTCGCTGCCGTAAAGCGCGGCCAAAGGAGCGCTTAGTTCGAGTGGAATCCTGGCTATGTCAACTTTGATGAAGTCTGCAAATCGAATCAGGCCTTCTCTTTTATCTTTAGGCTCAAAATTATCCAAAGCAATCGAGTACCCCGCCTGTTTGAGCCGCTGGCAAGCTTGCACCACGTCTTCATCCGGAGGAACCGCTTGCTGTATCTCAATCACAACCTCGTCGGGAGGCAAAAGAGCGAAGTAGTCGCTCAACAATGTCTGGCGCGCACAGTTGATGAACGCAAGGCGGCCGTCGCATAAAACGCTGAGCCCGACCACGCTCAAGGTATCTATGGTGGTAGAAGTGGCTTTCTCGCCGTTGGCTGAAGTAAAGTGATGTTCTCCTGAGCTCTCGCGAAACAAAAGCTCATAGCCGATCACCGTTTCGTCTGCGTTGAGAATCGGCTGCCGGGCTATGCAAGGGCTGAGGCTTTTGGCTGAAGCTTGCGCTGAAGTACTCATGGCTTACCATTCCATCGGCATTTCGAGGATCGACTTGAGTACGATCCGAGCTGAGGACAAACCTGTCCTTTTGCAGCCAGTGATGCTCGCATCAACATTTACACGAGCGAATAGGGGAGGAAGTTTCGAATGTTCCGCAAATTCGCGGCTTTGGTTGTGCTCGCCGCCGGTGTTTGTTCTACGGTTCGTTGCCAAACCCAACCAGTAGACGCGGAAGGCCACCAGTGGTGGCAGCACGCCGTTTTCTATGAGATCTATCCGCGCAGTTTCATGGACAGCAATAACGACGGCATTGGCGACCTGAACGGCATTGCTTCCAAACTGGATTATCTGAAGAGCCTGGGCGTCGATGCTATCTGGCTTACCCCATGCTATCCCTCGCCCCAAGTCGATTTCGGCTACGACGTTTCTGATTACGAGAACATCGACCCGATGTATGGAACGCTCGCCGACTTTGATCGCCTGCAGCAGGAGGCGAAGAAACGCGGCATGCGTATCATCATGGATTTCGTAATGAATCACTCTTCCGATCAGCATCCATGGTTCATCGATTCCCGGTCGTCGCGCACTTCTGCGAAGCGCGACTGGTACATGTGGCACGACGGCAAAGATTCCGCAGCGCCAAACAACTGGGTCTCAACCTTTGGTGGATCAGCCTGGACGCTGGATTTCAAAACCGGGCAATATTTTTACCACTATTTCTATCCGCAGCAGCCCGATCTGAACTGGCGCAATCCCGCGGTTAAGGACGCCATGTTCGATGTGACCCGCTGGTGGTACAACCGCGGCGTAGCGGGTTTCCGGCTTGATGCCGTGGATACCCTGTTCGAAGATCCCCAACTGAGGAATAACCCGGTCCTCCCCGGCTTGAACAAATTTGGGGATCGCAACGAAACAGATCTGTACAACACCAAGCTGCCCGAAGTGCACGACGTTCTCCGCGACTTGCGGAAAGTCGCCGACGAACACAACGCCGTGCTTATCGGCGAAACTTGGACAAAAGATGTGAGCGAGCTGAAGCAATATTACGGCGAGCACAGCGATGAACTACAGATGCCGATGGACTTCCTCTTCACCAAGGTCGATAAACTGTCGCCGGCGGAATTCCGCCGGCAGATTGCCACTGTCGACTCAGCCGGCGGGTGGCCCGTGTTCGTCGTGAGCAATCACGACATCGTGCGTTCGTACGAGCGTTACGGCGATGGGCGGAACAACCAGGCCATCGCCAAATTGATGGCGTCTCTATATTTGACTCTGCGCGGAACCCCGATCATGTACTACGGCGAAGAGATCGGAATGCAGAACACCGATCCAGTACGGAAGGAGGACGTGAAAGATCCGATCGGGCGATTGGGCTGGCCGCTGGAAAAAGGTCGCGACGGAGAACGCACTCCTATGCAGTGGGACGATAGTCCCAACGCGGGTTTTACGCGCGGCACACCGTGGCTTCCGGTTTCCCCTAGCTACAGGACGGTCAACGTCTCCAACGAACTCAACGATCCCGCTTCGATCCTTAATGTCTACCGCAACCTGCTTCAACTGAGGCATCAGAGTCGAGCGCTGCTGGACGGCGATTACGTTGCGCTCAACGAGAACGACCCCAACGTACTCTCATATCTGAGGCGATATAAGGATGAGGCTGTGCTGGTGGTGCTGAATATGTCTTCAAACCCGCAAGACGTAAGCTTCGATCTTGCCCCCCAGGGCTTCCCCACAAAGAGTGCGCGCACGCTGCTGACGACCGCGCCAGCATCGAAGGAAAGTTCACTGTCGCATTTATTGCTGCAACCGTTTGCGGTTTACATCGGCACAGTTTCGAAATGAAAGGCGGGAGTCGAGAGCTTGGAAAGTTTATTCGAACTCAAGCATAACGATCTCGGGATTCGATCCCAGCCGCAGCGGCGGACCCCAGGTTCCCGCTCCGCTCGAAGTGAATACCTGCATCTTCCCGATCCGGCTTAACCCGTAGACAAACTGTCGGTAAATCCGACGCGCCATCCAACTCCACGGTATAAACTGCCCAAGGTGCGTATGCCCGGATAGCTGCAGAGAAACTCCCGCAGCCTCCGCAATTTCCGGATGGTCGGGTGCATGGGTCAGCAGAATGCTCGCCCGGTCGCGATCCAGGCGTAGGCCATGTAGCGCCGACGCGAACTGCCCGTTCTGCGTCGCGTTTCGGTATGGCACACCAATGATCTGCAACCCGTCCACTTCCACCTTCTCGTTGCTGAGCACGCGCACGCCGGCCGCAGTGATGGCCCGCAAATATTTGCTGTCATCCCCAAATTGCTCATGATTTCCCGCGACAAAATACACCCCGTGCGGCGCAGTCAGCTGGTTCAATGGCTCCGCTGCTCGACCCGCATCGATAGCCGTGCCATCATACAAATCGCCTGCGATAAAAATTGCGTCCGGCTCTTCCCGCAGAATCTTCGCAACCATGCGCCGTAGAAAACCGCCGTTTCGCACGTGCCCCAGGTGCACATCGCTGATGAGCGCTGCCTTTCGTCCCCGCCACGCAGCCGGTAAGTTCGCCAGCCGCACCGTCGTTCGTGTGATCCGGGTCCAACTTGCATTGAAAACCCCATAAAGCCCGACCACGACGGCAGCGCCGAACAGCAATTCCACCATCCGATGGAAATTCAGGTCCAGTCCAGCCACCCGGGCAACTCCGAAAATAATCCAGGAGGAAACTGCAGCGACAAAGAGGAAAGTCAGCATCCCCAGCCAAACCGCGGCAGCCCGGTAAAACCCGCGCAGAATGCCGTTGGTATAGCGAAACGCCAGTAGCGAGGCAGAAATAAAACTTACCGACAAAAGGCCGAGAATCAGCCTGATCCACAGCGCCCCGGAAATATCGTTTCCCGCGGACGAAAATGTCCACGTCTCATAAAGGAGAAAGTGCGTCAAAAATAGAACGGACTGAATGACAGCAATAAAACCGATCAAGCTCTTTCGTACCCGCATGCTGTATTAGATTCCCCAGCCCACCATTCGGATTGCGGGCACAAAAATCCCCCGAAATCTGCATAAGGCACCAGCGCAATCTACTCGTAAATTGAAGAATCTGCAGATAAACCGCACAGAACCCCACGCGGCTTCAGGAACTTGAACTGGTGGAGCTAGCCGGCCTCGAACCGGCGACCTCATCGTTGCGAACGATGCGCTCTCCCAACTGAGCTATAGCCCCACTTTTGTGGAAACTGCGAAGTAACTCAGCAATTTTATCAGTGTTCGCCAGTATGGGCCACATGTCATCCGTAGGTTCGCCCTCGCCTTCCCTTTGCGCCCCGCTTCGCGCTATAGTCTCTGTCCGGTTCTTTTGGAGGCTCTAATGGCTACTCATACCCGGCCTGAAAGCAAAGTCAGGAGTTTTGGTCAAAATATCGAGAGTGATCTGGCTTCAAGATTTCTGCGTGTTGTGGAAACCGCGGCCATCGCTTCGGCCCGCACTATGGGCCAAGGCGAGCGCAAACTGTCGGACCAGGTTGCCACCGAAGCCATGCGCCAAACCATGGACAGCATTCCCATGCGCGGCACTATCGTGATCGGCGAGGGTGAGCGCGATGAGGCTCCCATGCTTTATATCGGAGAGAAGGTAGGCGCGGAATTTCCCGACGGCCGCGAAGTTCCGGACGTCGATATTGCGGTCGATCCTCTCGAAGGAACCAACCTTTGCGCCACCGGAGCGCCCGGCGCAATTACGGTGCTGGCAGCTTCCGAGCGCGGTGGATTGCTGAACGCTCCCGATTGCTACATGGAAAAAATTGTGGTCGGCCCTTCCTGCAAAGATGCGGTGGACTTGGATGCTCCGGTTCCTGACAATCTGAAGAACATCGCCAAGCGACTGGACCGTGACGTCGAAGACCTGGTCGTAATCGTGCTCGATCGCCCGCGACATGAGAAGCTGATTGCCGATATCCGCGCCGCTGGCGCCCGTATTCGTCTGATTGGAGATGGCGATCTCTCCGCCGGCATCGCGGCTGCCGTCATCGGCACCGGTGTGCACGCCGTCATGGGCTCAGGCGGCGCTCCGGAAGGCGTAATCACAGCTGCCGCAATTCGCTGCTTAAACGGATACATGCTCGGCCGGCTGGTCGTCGATAAGCCCGAGTTGGAAGAACGTATTGCCCGCATGGGCATTAAAGACAAAAACAAAATCTACGAAGCCGAGGATCTCGCTCCCGGCAAGCAATTGATCTTCGCCGCCACCGGCGTAACCGAAGGCGCGTTGCTGAAAGGCGTCCGCTTCTTCGGCGAAGGCACACGAACCTCGTCTGTGATCCTGACCTACCGCACTGGTAAGGTGCGGTTCATCGACAGCATCCATCTGGAAAAAGGTCCGGACGTGAAAGTGCGCTTCGCGTAGGGAAGCCGCTAGTCGTTGGTCGAAATTAACCACCCTAGTAGCCGTCTCGGAACTGAATATGATCGCGTTCATCACAGGTAAACTCAGACAGCCGGGGTCGAGCGAATCGAGGAAGCGCGGAAGAAAGAGCTTCTGACGAGACAGTTCGGGACTGAATTAGGAATCGAACCCATAAACGGCAAAGACTAGGCGCAGTTAGCCCGCGTCAAACGGATTCTCGATTCGCAAGCCCTCGAACTCCCGCCCGTGCTGAAAGTCTTCGCTGTAAAGCGTATCGCAGTGGCCTTCGAGCGCGGAGGCGACGACGATCGAGTCATACCATGCCAAGCGATATTTACCCGCGATCCGCATGGCTTCGACATACAGAGCGGGCGAAGAATGGATTGCTAACAGGGGACGAAATACCGTGATCAGATACTGTTCCGCCTCGGTGACGGCCATCGGCTGGGCGAAGCGCCGCAAGGCAACATTGAAGAATTCCTGCACGACCTGATAGCTTACGATTCCATTCCCAGTATCGATCGCGTCTCGCACGAGACGTACGGCCTTTCTGGCTTTCGCAGGCGCGTTGGCGTCGAAGGTGTAGACAAAGATATTCGTGTCGAGAAAGAATCTACCGCTCATTCAGTTGGTTCCGGGTATAGGGGCCAGTCGAACGAACGTGGCGGAGACGCCGCATGAGCGCATCGACGGCCACACCGCCCCCCGCTTGCGCGGCATATTGCTCCAGCCATTCCCGAAAGGCTGCGTTCAGGGTCTTATGCTGTGATCGTGCCACCAGCCGCGCCTGCTCAATCAGGTTTTCGTCAGCGCTAAGGGTAACGTTTTTCATACGTAATAAGTGTACACCAGTTTAGTGTGCACTCCCCGCTTTTTCGTCGACTCTTTATTTGGCCGCCACCCCGGCTTTACGAAAGCCGGCTAAGAAGTGTGCCGCGGCGAAAAAACAGGCTAATTGGCTGTGGTCTTTCCTTGCGGTGCAGCGGGTATCGACGCAGCTGGCTTGGGAGCGTAATAGCCCTTTCGCATCTGGACAGTGAGCTTCTCCGAGCTTTTGAGGGTCACGTTCAACTGATGGAAGCTTCCATCCGGCTTCAAGTCTGCAGGCGAAAATCCGAGTAAGTAGGAATACTCGGGTGCGGCGATGCGTTTAAAACCCTCATCCATGTCGTTACTGTTGTGAAAGAAGGTCCCGCCGGTACCCTCGGCTAGGGAGGCGAGCACATCGGTGCTGGCTGAGGCACTTTCGCGCCGATACTGAATCTTGGTGACGGCGATATCGACTCCGGGCCTGGCGTCAGCGATGGATGAGTCTACGTTGAAAAGACCGCGGGCATCCAAAGTGCTAATGATAACGTTGGCGCGGAGCGCGAGGTCGATCAACTGAGCAAAGTCATGCTCCCGTCCGGGACTGACAAATCCTGGCGAAACCAGCACAATCATGCGCTGCCCGGGAAGGGCCACAAGCTTGAGCAGCACATTTCTGAAGGCCCGCAGCACCGCCTGGGCTTGCAGGTCGCTGGCGGCAACTTGCTGCTGCGCAGTTGATCGCGCCATGACCTCCGCAGCCACTCCCGCCCTCTTTGCGTCACTGCCGAACGCACAAACCAGCGCGTCCTCGGTCGCAACGGCCAGCGCGTCTTCATCTTTCTTGCTCCAAATCAGGTACGCCATATAAGGATCGATGTCGGGACAATCCTTGCCCCCTGAGCTGGCCAGAGGGTGCGGCGTGATGTGGAGCAGGGCCTCCTGCAACTTAACAACATCGCTGGTAAAGTCGAGCGTGGTCTGGGCAGACGTGGTAAAGATTCCGGCTCGGTCGCCTGCTTGCACGGCGCCGAGACGGCGCATGGCAGCCTCTCGTACCTGAGTGAGCTCGACAGCGCTGAAGTGTACGTCGTCGAAGAGATACGCCACATAACGCTCGGCTGCCGCCGATTTTTCAGCAGGTGCTTCGCCACGCAGGTCGCTAGAGATTCCTTGTGCGGCAACCGCCCGATCTCCCGAGCGCTCCACGGAAAATCTCGTAACAATCTGGGGCTGATGGTTGTCGAGTATTTGGAAATCTTCCTGACGGAGATTTCCAACAGTCCGTCCCTGAGGATCGCGCACGACCACTCGGACCGGTACCAGATTCACTGCAACCTTAATGGTTAGTGTGTGCTCGGGCGTCGAGTTCACGGGCGAAGTCTTGTCCGCGGGAGCCTCCGTTTTGGTGGGCGCGTTCACCACAGGTTTTTGGATCTGGGAAATCGATGGAACTGCGGCAGGTTGCAGCGAATCAGGCGAGCAACTGGTCGCCACGGCCGCCTTGACGGCTGCGCCCTTGTGTTTTTCTGTGGTGTTCACCCATTTGAAGAGCGGCTTCAAGGCATTGTCGAAAGGTTGGCGGGTATACAAATCGGGAAAGCCAAACGTTTGCACGCCGTCATCTCTCGGGACCGAGACGGCGATCTTTTCAGTTCCGTAGTAATCCACACCTCCGCGCTGAGGATAAATGCCATGGAGATCGCGAAGGCCTTTCGCCGAGAGAATCGCCCGCAGCTGTTGCATCGTGTCGGCGTCAACCGAGTCTTCGAACACCTTGGCGGAATGAAGACTCCTTCCGGCGCGATCATCCAGTCTTTCCTGCGGCGCCCCGGAATCCACCATGCCGCCGTCGGGCATCCTTGGCGTCGGAACGATGGGGGAAGCGCCCTTTCCGTCCGCATGCTCCTGTTCTTCAATGCGGAACTTGCCGTCCGCCTGTACCAACACACAAGTTTGGCGAACACCTGAATATCGGTCGGAGACTGCTCTCTCAAATCGGAGTACGTATGGCGCAAGGGCGGCGTTCGGGCGGATGGGAGCGGCCGTCGCGGTGCGAGGCTTGGGCAACGAAACCGCTCTCTTCGTCAATTCGTTTGCCTGGTCGGGCCTGTGCATTTTCTCCAATAAGACGGCGTATCCCACGAGCAGTGGGCCGAGCGAAGGATCTGCCGCTCCGAGTTTCTGTTCGTCAATATGCAAGGCCCTCTGGTAAAGTTTCTCGGCTTCGGAATAATCTCCGCCCTCGGTTCTCAATTCAGCCATTTGATGGAGGGGCTCGACAAGTTTTGGATCTTCCGGCCCGAAACTCTTCTCAATGATGCTGATTGCCCGCCTGTGAGATTGCTCCGCCTGGGCATTATTTCCTTCCGCTCGAAAAACACGAGCCAGGCTTTCCAGTACATCGACCAGGCGGACATTGTCCGTTCCAAAGTGTTTTTCTTGGGCAGCCAACACTTTCTGATAGAGAGACTCGGCCATAGTCAGCTTGGCCGCATCATCCTGAATGTCCTCAGCGTCGGGCGTATTGCCCGCGGCGCTTTCGAGATTGGCAGCCGGGGCCGCAGGTTGAGCCTGGGCAGAGGGCTCACGGGGCAGCAGGCGCACATTATCGAAGTACAGGGTAGCCAACTGATTCAAGCTGGTGGCCGTGTCCGGATGGTCAACCCCCAATTTCTTTTCTCGGATGTGGTACGAACGCCACGCCGTCTGAATTGCGTTGTCGAAGGCCCATTCTTTGATGTAAAGGCGAGTGAGGTTATCGAGAATGGGCAACAAGAGCGGATCCTCCGGACCTCTTGCGACTTCGATGATCGAGATCGCCTGCTCAAAATTCTGCTGGGCGCCAACGAAATTATTCCGCACGAAGGCCACCAGGGCGAGATTGTTCAGGATGGGTGCGAGGCGTAGGTCCTTCGGACCAAACTGTTGAGCATCCTTTAAAGCCGCGGCGAACAGGGCGTCGGCATCGGCCAGTTTCCCTTCCTGAAATGCCTTTTCGCCGGCTCGATTCTTTGCTTCCCAGGCCAAGTTTTGAGCGAGCGCCAACACGCCCAGCGAAATCACCGTCAGCACTAACGCCCTCAGCCGATGCAAAGACACGTTTCTTCTATCCTCCGGATTTTCGTGCTCAAACCCCAGTCTTCACAAATTCCACCAAGCGCTTGGGCGCGATCAACACATAGCTGCCCATCAGCAATTCTTTCACCTCACCCCAGTCGATCTTACCCACGTCCAACCGCAGCGCCACCCAACCTTTCGAGGCAATGTAGGCGGGCAGATAGAATCGACGCGGCTGAGCCTTCGCCAGTACGTTGTTGTCGCCGGGCAATACTTTGCAAGTGACGGCAACGATCCCATCGCCGTGGTGATCGTCAAGGAAATAAGCAAAGGTCTTTTTGCGGATCAGGAACTGCGCATGCCGTCCGCAAATCACTCGCTTTGCCTCCGGCAGCGCCAGTGCAAGCCTGGTCAGCTCCGTAAGGCGCGGATCCTTCATGGGTTCCCCTTTGTTCGCTGCCATAACTTCTTACTCAAACTGTTTCTTCAGCTCCGGCGGAACTTTCAGCTTTGGAGGAAAATCCTGCGAGGTACCCTTGAATAGCGCAACCGTCTGCTCAGCTCGCCTGGTCCCGTCGTGCACTGCAATCCTGTGCGGCTTCTCTGGCGAATAGCCTTCCCACAGCGAGACGCCAGCGTAGACGCCGTCTTTGCGCAGAATATAGTAGATCATGTCCACGAAGCGCAGCCTGTTCATGTCACCGTTGTAATTTCGCGCAATGCGCTTGAGCGCATCTGTGCCGGCGTCCACCGGCGACATCCCGTGGCGCATGTTCTCGACGATGGTATGCGCACCCGCGACCTTGATGTTCTCTTCTCCGCTACCGGTCGCGCCCGCCGAGCCTACGTCCTGATCGGTATAGCAACCGGCCCCAATAATCGGCGAATCGCCGCAGCGTCCCGGAAGCTTCCAGGCCAGTCCGCTAGTAGTGGTGCAGCCCGAAATCTCGCCCTTCTCGTTCAAGGCCGAGCAGTGAATCGTGCCCGTCGGCGGAAACAAGACTTTGTGTACCGCATCCTCTCGCAACTCGGGCGCGATACCGAGATCCGCAGCCCGCTCTTCGAGCCGGCGAAAACGTTCCTGCACCAAATCCGCTTGCGGCCTGATGTTCGGAGCCTGCCAGTGCGGATCCGCCAATCCCGGTCCCCACCAATCTTCTGACGAATGAAACTCTTTCCAAAGCAGCCAGATCTTGCGCGAGTGGTCAGTCAGGAGGTTCTCGCGAGGAAATCCCACTGCCACGGCGAACCGTTCCGCACCCTCACCCACCAGCATCACGTGGCCGGTATGCTCCATGACAGCTTTCGAGACCAACGAAACATTCTTGATATTCCGCACCCCGCCGACTGACCCCGCTCGCCGCGTGGGTCCATGCATGCAGCAAGCATCGAGTTCCACGACGCCTTCTTCGTTAGGCAGGCCACCCAGCCCGACGCTGGTGTCGTTCGGATCGTCCTCTGGCCCCTTCACCACTCGCAGGGCCGCGTCCAACGTGTCTCCGCCGCCAGCGAGAAATGCATAAGCGTCATCGAGATAGTTGTACCCGTTGTGCGCACAAACCATGATCGGTGGCTTGCCAACTGAGTTTGCCTCCTTCTTGTTTGCCGAATGCTCTTTGCTTGATACACCCTGACTCTGTTGTCCCTGTAAACCCAGTGACAAAGAACCCACGACAGCGGTGGTAAGAAAGTCACGGCGCGAAACCGTCATTAATAATGCCTCCCTGGAAAATGAGCGCTGGAAACGTCCGCCAGCATAGCACGTGGCAAGGACGCATCCACTGCTGAAATTGTGTCCGATTGCGCAGTCGTTTAGAACCGGGGCCAGTCAATGGGATGCACCCCAATGACACATGAATATGGCATTATTGCAGTTTCGCGTACTCCGCCTTGGCTTGCTTCAATATGGGGACATCGGGATCGGCATCTTTCCACAGCGTGAAGAACTCCTGATACTGGGCGCGGGCCTTCGGTGCATCGCCCGTTGCGAGATAGGCTCTACCCAGCTGCACGTGAACCAAGGCACCCAGCACGAAGTTTTGCACCACGCCCCTGTGGTCGAGCAGCTTCTGGAACTCGACTATCGCCTCCCGGCCGCGTCCGTTTTCGAGGTTAGCCTGCCCGCGCACGTAAACGGGATAGAGGGTGCCGGCGATCTGGACTTGCGGGTTCGGTTCACCTAGCTCACATGGCGAGGCCGGCTGCAACAAGCGAAGGGCGTTGTCAGAATGACGGCGATTTAGTTCCAGCGTCGCGCGGATCGTGGGCAGCCAATAGCAGTTCAGCAGCGTGTTCGCTGGCGCACCATGGCTTAATTCGTCGACCATGGGTTGGGCTCGCGACGCGTCTCCAGACCGGGCCAACGCCAAGGCGGCCAGCACGCGCTCATCGCGCGAAGGGACCGAAGACATGGCCGAGGAAACTTGCGCACGAGCTTCTTGTGAATTGCCGATCTCAGCTTCGCGCAGTGCTGCGTTCAGCTGCCACTCGGCGGCGGTCTCCTTCTTGTCATTTCGTCTGGCTGAGTCTGCCGCTTGCCGCGAGAGTTCGCGCGCGTTGTGAAAACGTCCCGCGTACGCCTCCGTGTCTGACTGAACGGAAAGAAGAAAGTCCTCGAGCCCGGCCTTCCCGTTGATCCCCGCCAACTGCCGCTGCATCTCCCCCGCGTCGCCCTGGAGAAAAGCCACCCCGTAACGATTAACGTGGAGCAAAGGATGATCCAGCTTGCGCGCCAAAGCGGCATTGTAGGTCGAGCTCGCGTCCTCCACGCGGTTCAGGGCAGCGTAATTGGCTATCAAGTTCAGGTAGCAAGAAGAATGGTCCGGGTTGATGCGCAGAGCTTCATGGAGTTCCGCGATCGCCTGATCGTATTGCCCCACCAGATTGTGGTTCAGCGCCAGCGCGACCAGGGGATGTACGTCGCGAGCGTAGCTGTGCGCCCATTGATCAAGCACCTGGTTCGCCTTGTCCAATTCGCCGGTCACGTCCTCGTAGTAGTTCGCAGCAATGCTGTAGCGTTCGAGTTCCGTGATGCGGTCCCGCAGATCGTAAGCCTTCTGCATATACTCACTGGCCAATCCGTATTCGGCGAGATTGGAATAAGACGTGGCCAGGCAGATGTAGGCTTTAGCGAAGTTGGGGTCGAGTTCGATGGCGCGTTTGCAAAACGGAATTACGCCAATATCGCCTTGCTGGTTTTCAGCTCGAAGTCCGGCAGTATATTGACGCAGAGCCTCGAGAGAAGAAGTGGTGGCCTGCTCAAGTGGAGTGTCGAATTTCTGCACCGTGGCCAGCGACTCGCCCAACTCGGCGCGCAATCGGCTGGCAATGCGACCTAGTCCGTCCAACACTTTCTCTTTAGTAGGCGCGGTGATCTGCTGCTGCGCCAGGATTTCGGCGTTCGGGCAACTTACGGCCTTTAATCCCAGCACATATTCCGCGCCCAGGGCCGCGATGGCGCCTGCGATGTACGCCTGGCTGCCAGTGCGCTGGCAAACTTCCCTGGCCAGTTCGGGGGTGAGCGTCGTGTTGGGTGGACGCGTCATCAGTTTCAGAGTCTCCGCAGTCTTGTCGTCGGACAGCACATTGAGGAAGGGCGATTGTCGCAGGGCCACGCTGAGCGCCTGCTTGAGGGTATCGTCGAAAACGGTATCCCCCGTGGAATTGGAGAAATCGGCGAGCACCACAACATCTTTATTGGTAAGACGCGGCGGATGATGAAAATAGAAGTAGCCTCCCGCGGCCACCAAAACCGCAGCGAGGACAACCCCAACAAGCACTTTCGAGAGCATTCCGGAACCGGAAGCGACCTCCGGTTTTATCGCAACCGGCAACGCTGACGACTCCGTATCCCGCCTCAACCGTTGCAGGTCAGTCCGAATATCCGAGGCATGCTGGTATCGCAGGCTGCGGTCTTTTTCCAGACACTTGGCGATGATCCGTTCGAGTTCCGCGGGAAGGTTGGAATTCAGCCGCACGGGAGCAACCGGCGCCCGGTTCAGAATCGAATCGAAAGTCTCTCCGGTGCTTTGCCCAAGGAAAGGCAAGGTCCCGGTCGCCATCTCGTATAGAACCGCCCCAAAGGAGAAGAGATCGGTGCGGGCGTCGAGTTCCCGGGCGCGAACCTGTTCCGGCGACATATAGACCACTGTGCCGATTGCGGCGCCGGGGTTGGTCAGATGTTCCGCGGAATCGACTGTTGGGGCGCTCATGCCGACGTCCTCCGGCTTCTGGGTGACCTTTGCCAGCCCGAAATCGAGAACCTTGGCGTGCCCGCGCTTAATAACAAAAATGTTTGCCGGCTTGATGTCACGGTGGATGATGCCTTCAGAGTGAGCCGCATCCAGCGCGTCCGCAATATCGATGGCCAGCGACAGAATCAGTTCGGTCTCCATTGGCTGCCCAGCGATGCGGTGCTTCAAGGTGACACCATCCAAAAATTCCATGGCGATGAAAGCCTGGCCGCCCTGCTCGCCAATGTCGTAGATCGTGCAAATGTTGGGATGGTTGAGCGCGGATGCCGCCTGCGCCTCGCGTTGAAAACGCGCGAGGGACTGGGGGGTTCGCGCAACATTCTCCGGCAGGAATTTGAGGGCGACAAATCGATGAAGCCGCGTGTCTTCGGCCTTGTAAACCACGCCCATCCCGCCGCCGCCCAGCTTCTCGACGATGCGATAGTGCGAGATGGTCTGGCCGACCATTGTGCAAAACATGCTATGGGGGAAGCGCCAGCAAGTCAACGAAGGCCACGGGGCGTCCTTTGCATAACAACAGGAGGATTCCCCGCTCCTTGCGTTTTTTGCAAGGGGCGGGAGGGTCAACGATCCACTGCACCCGCGGCTAGAGCGTAAGAGTGAAGCCTTTTCCGCAGCAACTCGGGAAGTTGCGCGGGTACTCTGCCGGGCCGTTTCAGGGCTTCCTCCAAACGGGCAAGCCGTGACTATGCCGCACCGAGCGCCCGTCAGCGGGCACTGGTCAATCAGTTATGTTCATGCCGATATTTTCTCCCTTAGCACCGAAAGTTCGGCCTGTGCCGTTATCCAACGTTCGCAACTTTTCAGGAAGCAGCGAGCATTCCGCCTTTGCTCTGATCCGCGCGGAAACGTAGCAGGGCTGCGATGTTTCCGGCGCGATCGAACTCGGAATCGTCTTTCACGTAAAACAGCTCAACGTCGCGGCGGATGGCGGCGGGAATGATGGCCTCGGTTACGTCTTCGAGCTCGCGGGTCTCGTGGCCGCATGCCGGGCAATGCCGCACCATGTGCGCGTCGAGATGGCTGCAACTGCTGCACTCTACCGCTAAATGCGAGAACTTGTCGCCGATCAGCAAGGTTTGTACCTCGCCCAGTTCGAGAGACCGCAACACTCGACGCAGCCCCGTTACTCCGCGGGCGTTGCTCTTAGCCTGGCTGATCACCTCCCGCGCCAGTTCTTTGCAGCGCTGCTTTTGCGACTCGCGCAGAATGCGACCGGATTGCTCTTTTATCTGCTCATTGGTGATGCGAGCGAGATCCGCCGGAAAATGGCCGAGCAGAACTTTCTTGACGTAGGGATGCAGTTGAGTTTCGAACTCATGCCAACTGGTCTCGTGGCAGCCGATGATCAACTTCTCGTAGAGGCCCTTGTCGAGAGCCGTACTTAAGTGCTCGGCGATGCTCTTGAAATGGTGTAAGGCTTCGTCTTCGATACGGCGCTGGGCATGGCCTCCGTCGTATCCAGCGTAACCATCGCTGCGTCCCTGACGAACCGGAGGCGTGCGAAACATGCCTTCGCGCTCTTTGAGTTCATCGAGACGGAGATCGAAGAATCGGGCCTTCTGTCGATCCACGAGCACGATCGAAAGACGAGGATGCGCGCCGAGAAGCAGAGCCAGCGGCTTCAAATGGAATTGGCGGTTGACGAACAACTGCGTCCCCGGCAGTTGCGAAGGCAGGTCGATCTCTCGCCAGAAATTGCGGCTGCCACAGGCAAACACCGCGCGGGCGCGGGCTTGATTGCCATGCAGATTCTCCGCCAGTTCGAGGATGCGATTCAGATCGGCACGAGTACTTCCGTTCTTGCTACTCTTCTCCGCCTCGCGCAGAGCTTTGCGAACCAGATCCTTGGCGAGAATGGTTTCTTCGCGATGCGACTTGTTCTGCGGAGTGCGTGGTTCGAAATAGAAACTGAGGGCCCAGCCCTGGTCACCGGTGGTGTGGAATTGAGCCAACTCACGGATCTCTTCGCGGGTAATCATCAAGATTTCTCCTGCGTGCTGTTGATAGCTTCAGGCTTTTGCGGATGCCCGAACCAGGCCCTCCGGTTTAAAGCGGCTGGCGAGCGGGGCCAAGTGCCGAAGATGCTTACGCGCCAACTCGATGGAAGATCGCACCTCGTCGGGCTTACGATCGGTGATGACTCCGATTTCATCCAGCGAGAATCCCTCGATGGCGTGCAAGATAAACGCTTCGCGATCGGGGCCGCTGGCACCTTCGAGAGCGAACTGCACCAATGTGACCATCTCATCGGATGAAGCGATGTCTTCCGGTGTGGAGGCGCGCCGGTCTGCGATTACATTCTCGCCGGTTAGAGTTTCGTCAGGCTGATGGAACTGTAGTTCAGGCTCGTCGCTGGCGCGCACGTTTGGACGGCGGGCCGAGTCCTCCAGATGAACCGAAAGCAAGCTCTCTGGGCTGCTGGCCGAGAGATCCTTGATGGCGCGAAGCGCCAAGCGATACAGCCACGGCTCGAGCGCCAGACTCTCCGGCTTCTCGCCCCCGTTGGCTCCGTTGCTCAGAGCGCGCGCAATGGCTTCGTCGATGACTTCTTCCTTAGTGACGGAGTCGGGGGTGATTTCCTCGGCGGTTTCGCGGAAATAGAGTTCGCGCTCGACGAAGCGCTCCAGGCGTCCAAGACTGGCATTCACATAAGAGCGAATGTCGTCGGACGAGGCCGTTGGTACACGAACCGCCGCGACCGTGTCTTCGAAAGCAACTGCGGCCTGGGGACGGAAATCCGCTATCCGGCGGCGCTGCCACTTGTGCGAGTTCCGCAACAGATCTTTGTGTTTAATGACCTGCTGCAGCAGGTCGTCAAACGCGGCCTTCACGGCCGACTGTGCGCCCGAAGCAGATTTCTGCACGGCCATCTGCCCTGAGGGCAGGCGTAGGTTCAACGATACGGTGGTTCCCTCGCGCGGCGAATTTTGCTCCACTACGCCCCGTAAGTGCACCAATTCCGGGCGAAAGACCTGAAGCCGCTTCCGCAGTTTTTCGACCAGGTGGTTGATGTCTTTTTCGATGTCAGGAGTTTTGCGATCTTTATAGCTTATGTGGACATTCATCTCAGGCCTCGGATCACGGAAGAGATTCCGCGAAGATTTCCGGTTCCTTACCACTTGATTCTACACCTGTGTTTTAGGAGGTGAACACATTTCGCGACGGACGAACCATTTTTTTTCTGCCAGCTTTAATGGTACCAGTCCATACATCGAAACCCGTAGGTGTGTTGAGGCGTAGCCCATGGCCATGCCCCAACTCGGTACAACGCGAATGGCGGTCGCCCATTGTAAGTAACCGCTCATATAGGCGAAGGTCTGTCCAATGACCTCCAACCAGACTCACGCCTACCCTCCAGTACGTACAATTGTATTGATACGTATTGCACATTCTTGGTAGCGAAATGCTGTGCCGAAGGGCACCCATGCACTTTGAATGGGACGAGAATAAGAATCGGCAAAACTTGCCAAGCATGATATTGGATTTGAGACTGCCGTCCTTGTTTTCGATGACCCGTTTGCCCTAAGCCGGCGCGACGAATCGTACGACGAAGAGGAGCGATGGATTACTCTGGGAACGATTGCTCCGGTAGCAATTTTGCTGGTCGTTCACACTTGGCACGAGGAAGACGGGGTGGAAGTGGTCCGTATCATTTCGGCGCGCGCCGCCGCATCGCGAGAAGGAGGAACTATGAAGAAGCTCACCAAGGAGCAAAAGCGGGACGTCGCCGCCATCGCGGCAAAGAAAAACTCAGATTGATTTCTCTGATGTCCCGGAAGTCGTCGATTGGAGTGGAGCAGAGATGGGAAAATTCTATCGGCCGCCAAAGAGATCCTTGACGATGCGCCTTGACCAGGATGTGCTTGATTGGCTGAAAGCTTACGCTAAGGGGTATCAGACCAGGGTGAACTTGCTGTTAAGACACGCTATGAGGAGCGCAGGACCACGTCGGAAAACGGTTCACCAAACCCACAGCGCGTCGTAGCGACAAGCGTCAGGGAAAATATCCGGCCGTATCCCGTGACGTAGAGCCCTACACCGCGACTGTGACCGACGTCTCCGTCCGGGTCACTGGGCGGTATAGCGTGTCGCGCTCGATGGGTTCGCGGCCGGCTTCGCGGATCAGGCGGACTAACTCTTCGCGGCGCATGCCTTGTGGGGTGGTTGCGCCGGCGTCGTGATAGATCTTTTCTTCGATGACGGTTCCATCGATGTCATCCGCACCGAAGCGCAACGCGATCTGCGCGATCTTTGCGGTCATCATCTGCCAATAGGCTTTCACATGCGGAAAGTTGTCGAGCACCAATCTACTCACGGCAATTTGCTTGATGTCGAGCATGCCTGTAGTTTTCGGCAAGTGTTGGAGCAGAGTGTTGTCCGGATGGAAAGCCAGCGGGATGAAGGTTTGAAAGCCGCCGGTTTCGTCCTGCAAATTTCGCAGTTTGAACAGGTGGTCGACACGGTCTTCGTCATTTTCCACGTGGCCGTAGAGCATGGTCGCGTTGGACTTCAGTCCGATCTGGTGAGCCAGCTTCGCCGTTTCCAGCCATTGGTCGCCATCGATTTTGTGGTCGCAAATAATGTGACGGACGCGGTCGGCGAAAATCTCGGCGCCGCCGCCGGGAAGCGAGTCCACACCCGCAGCCTGCAATTGTTCGAGCGTCTCTCGAATGGAAAGCTTGGCGCGTTTCGCCAGATAGGCCACCTCGACCATAGTGAAGGCTTTCAAGTGGACTTGCGGGAAGCGCTGCTTTAGGCCGGAAATCAGGTCGAGGAAATATTGAAATGGCAAATCCGGATGCAGCCCGCCGACGATGTGGAACTCTGTGACCGCTTCGCTGTAGCCAGAGGCAGCGGTCTGGAAGGCTTCCTCGAGCGCCATGGTGTACGCGCCGGGCGTGTCTTTCTTTCGGCCGAAAGCGCAGAGCCGGCAGGCGGCCACGCAAACATTCGTCGGATTAATGTGGCGATTGACGTTGAAGTAGGTCTTGTCGCCATGCATGCGCTCACGCACGGAATTCGCCAGCCAGCCGACGGCAAGGATGTCCGGGGAGCGATAGAGGGCGAGCGCGTCATCGGTATTCAGGCGCTCATCGGCCAGGACTTTGTCTCTGACTGCATAAAGCCGGGCGTCGTCACTCTGAAATGCGTGGCTCTGACATGCGTGCATGCTAGACATTACTCTGATCATACCGCAGCCAAGTGTCGGAAGTCCCTGGCAATTCTCGAGTTTCATTCGTAGAGACAACAAGCGCGTTTTCATTTAGCATCCACTAGAAATTGGCCGCTGCCGCGAATCAAATCTTTTGGCAAGTGGCACATTCCGCACCCTGGAGCGGTCCATCGCAATCTAAGATTTCGAGCCTATGGTAGACGGACCTGAAACTCGACGTGACGCGCAAAACGATGTCACGGCACGTGCACCAGCGACGCCGCCCCCCGCGGTGTGGCGGCCATCGTTCAATCCCTGGTTGATTGCAGTTGTGGTCGCGTTGGCGGCGTTTATGGAAGTGCTGGACACCAGCATTGCCAACGTCGCGCTTCCCTACATTGCGGGCAATCTTGGAGCGAGCAACGACCAGAGCACTTGGGTACTCACTTCATATCTCGTCTCGAACGCCGTTGTTCTGCCGATCAGCGGATGGTTCGCGAGTGTGCTTGGCCGCAAGCGGTTTTTCATGACGTGCCTGGTAATTTTCACGGTGAGCTCTCTGTTGTGCGGATTTGCGCCAAGCCTGGGAGCGATCATTGTGTTTCGTATCCTGCAAGGCTTGGGCGGAGGGGGGCTTCAGCCCATGGCTCAGGCAATCCTGGCCGACTCGTTTCCTCCCGAGCATCGCGGTCTGGCTTTCGCGCTATATGGCGTTACGGTCATTGTCGCGCCTACGGTCGGGCCGACCCTGGGCGGCTGGATCACAGATAACTACACCTGGCGCTGGATCTTCTTCATCAACATTCCGGTAGGGATCCTCGCGCTGTTGCTGGTTTATCGCTTGATCGAAGACCCACCCTGGGCGAAGCGCGTTAAGGGCGCACTGGCGAGATTCGACTATGTCGGCGTGTCCCTGCTGGTCTTGGGGGTGGGCGCGTTGCAAATCATGCTGGACAGGGGCCAGGAGGATGACTGGTTCGGTTCTCGTTTCATCACGACGTTG
>Ga0210406_10001668_pt1 | contig 26546 bp, 24 predicted proteins | sample IncBWC30MmetaG_FD_155454 | JGI IMG/M metagenome (GOLD analysis project Ga0210406, IMG submission 155454) | Forest soil microbial communities from Barre Woods Harvard Forest LTER site, Petersham, Massachusetts, United States - Inc-BW-C-30-M | ecosystem: Environmental > Terrestrial > Soil >... | reverse complement strand
GATCACCAGCGTGATGGTGCTGGTGGGGCAGGCCGAGAACAAGTGGCAGATGGTCGCGATCCTGGCGTCAATCTTTGTTACGGCGGCGATCTGCTACCTGGTGCTGGGGAACTCAGACCGCGTGGCACGGGCGCTGGGCGAGACCGGCGTCAGGATTCTGGTGCGCATTATGGGGCTGCTGCTGGTGGCGCTGGCGGTGCAGTATTTCGTGAACGGAATGGTGGATCTTGGCGTTGATCGACAAGCCATAGGCTTCGGCATAGGATTTTCGGCGTAAGATCAAAGCCGACGGTGTAACCTTTTCGGCAACTTCGCTGTCTCACCAGGCATCACATCTCCGTTCGCTATCTCTTCTCCGAGAATCCTATGCGCCTGACTGCAGAAACCGCTACCGCCGCAACTTCGCTGCTCGCCCGCTATAAGACCGTTCGCCAGGCTACCCGACAGCTTTGTAGTCCGTTGTCGCCCGAAGACATGATGGTGCAGTCGTGTCCGGAGGCGAGCCCGGTGAAGTGGCATCTTGCCCACACCAGCTGGTTCTTTGAAACATTTGTTCTGCGCGAGTTCTCCGCCGGATACCAGCCGTTCCATCCCGAGTTTCGTTGGCTCTTCAACAGTTATTACAACTCGCTCGGCGATATGCCGGAGAAAAAGCTTCGTGCCTCGTTCTCGCGGCCGCCGCTCGACGCCATTCTCGCCTACCGGAACCATGTGGACGCCGCCATGATCGCGCGGATGCAGCACTCTCTGGACGATGAAGCTGCGCGGCGTATCGCGCTCGGCCTCGAACACGAGCAGCAGCACCAGGAGCTGATCGCCACCGACATCAAGCACGCCCTCTTCACCAACCCGCTGCATCCCGCTTATGTTGAGGCGCCTTCGCAGAAGAGGAGTGAGACGATCGCGCCGCCACTCGATTGGGCGGATTTTTCGCCTGGTCTGACCGAGATCGGCCTGACTCTGGATCCTGCTTCAAGCGATACCTTTGCCTTCGACAACGAGACGCCGCGCCACCCGGTTTACCTCCCGCCCTATCGGCTCGCAACCCGTCTGGTCACCTGTGCGGAGTACCTCGCCTTCATCGACCAGAACGGCTACAACCGCCCCGAGCTGTGGCTCTCCGAGGGTTGGACGACCATGCGCGCCGAGGGCTGGCAGGCGCCCCTCTACTGGCAGCACGACAACAGCACAAACTCCGGCTGGTCGATCTATACGATGCATGGCTTCCGCTCGCTCGACGACCTGAGCGAAACCCCGGTGTGCCATCTGAGCTTCTTCGAGGCCGACGCCTACGCCCGCTGGGCGGGCCATCGTCTGCCCACCGAGTTCGAGTGGGAATATGCAGCAGGCCAGCTTGGCCTGCTTCGCAAAGAGGTCGACTCGCGTCCTGCGCTGCTCACGTACCCCAACGTCGATTCGGTGAAGAAGCCTGGCGTTTTGCCTGCAACCGCGGCGAATCTGCTTGAGACCGGCAATCTGCATCCTGCGCCGGCCCCGGCACTCTCCGGCCTCCAGCAGATGTTCGGCGATGTGTGGGAGTGGACTGCGAGCGGATACACCGGCTACCCCGGCTACAAGCCTTTACCGGGCGCGCTGGGTGAGTACAACGGGAAGTTCATGTCGTCGCAGGTCGTGCTGCGCGGAGGCTCGTGCGTGACCCCGGCGACGCACATTCGGCCGACCTATCGCAACTTCTTCGGTCCGGCGACCCGCTGGCAGTTTTCAGGGCTGCGGCTGGCGCAGGATGCGGCGAAGTAAGCGTCCGGAAACCGCGTCGGTCATTTCGGCAGGCTGGCTATAAACGCATTCATCTCGCGCAGCACGTCTGCTTCGTTCGACTTGAAGACGTAGTGGTCTGCATTTGGCAGCCGGACGACTCGCGCTGTGGGAACACCCTTTTCAAACGCGGTTGCCTGTGCCCCGGTTCGTTCCAGATCGCTGGCTATAGCTGCGGCACGAGCGGTCGGATTGTCCTTCAGAAAATTCGGGCCGAGGTTGTGCGGGACGGCGACGATTGCCAGGATCGGAACGTGAATCTCGGTGTACTTCTGCTCGCTCGATACGATAGCCGTGGAAGGGGACGGTGGCCTCTGCTTTTGTTGCGGTGGAGGCGGCACGATTTGAAACATCTTCTGCTGTTCCTGCAGATCCTTTTCAAACTGTGGCAGGCTGGTTTGCAGCAGCTCCTGAACCTGCGCTCTCGTATCGGCGGGTCCCATGCCGGGCATCAGCTGATCCAACTGTTTTCTTAGCTCGATCAGATCGATTAGAAAATCTCCCCGAGCGGCATTGTAGAAGGCGTAGGAGAAGCTGGCATCGAGGTAGATGAGGCCGGCAACCTTCTCAGGATGGCGTGAGCCGATCGAACTCAACTCCTCGCCCGCGATAGAGTGGCCAACGAGCACTGGTTTGTCAATCTTCAGCGAGGCCAGCACAGCCAGCACGTCGTCGCCAAGTCGATCCGCTATGTAGTTTCCGTTATCAAGCGGCGGCTTGCTCGAGGCTCCGAATCCTCGCCGCGTAATGCCGTAGACGTGATACGTCGAAGTCAATTTGGCCGCGAATTTGTCATAAACGTGAGCGTTGTTTCCCAGGCCCGTGAGCAAGACCACAGGCCGGCCGGAGCCGCCCCAGTCCACCACCTCCAGCTTGACATCCTTGTCTACGGTGACGAACGAGACGGTGTGGGACGCCGCATCGATCGGCCATGCAGTCTCTTTGGTCGCACGTTGCAGGTCCAGCGGAAGAGGTGCGCCTTGTGTCCAGGTACCGGCAATCGAATTGCCGTCGGGACTAAGCTTGCCTTCATAGCTGCTGCGAATCTGTTCTACAGAGAACTTCAAGTCGGTGCCCTGCATAGTCAGAGAACTGACGGGAATGCCATCGGTTGTCTGATCGATGCTGTACATCACCCCGTTCCAGCCACCGTTATCGCCCTTCACGATGTGCAGAATAATCCGGAGCCCGTCTCCTATCTTGAGGGTGCCTTGCCAGTCGCCTGCGATGTCCTGCGCATGCAGACTGCTTCCAAGGAGTGCCACAAACGCAACTACCCAAGGCATCATTCTCTTCACGCTCAAGCGAGTTCCTCGTTCCTAAGCATCTCGGGAGGTCGACTTGGCAAGCTCAGAGATGATGTTGCGAAATCATAGCAGTTACTACCCGTTCGCCTGAAGGCCAACCTACGCCCGTGAGCCGTTCTGAGATCTCCCACAGCCTTCGCGCGGCCACCTCATCGAGCGCGGGCTTCGGTAGCTTCACGGGAATGCAATCGCCCTTGAGGTTGAACAATCGTTCCGGCGCGAAATAGGTGCCGGAAGAGGCGTCCGGCGAGGTCGCAGCACGGAGCGTAGGCAGTGCTCCGCTAGCGGCATCGTGAGACATCAACGGCATAATGCTCCTCTCAAGGAGATTCAGCTGCCTTCCCGGTCCGCTCGTCTGAAGATTGGTACGGGCGAAGCCGGGATGGGCTGCGTTACTGATCAGTCTTATTCCGTCGGCGCTCGATCGTCTGGCCAGTTCCAGCATTAACATGAGGTCAGCCAGCTTGGATTGGCAGTAAGCGTTCCACGGCGCATAGGATTTCTCCCACTGCAAATCATCGAAGTTAATCTTCTTCAGGCCCATATTTGCCGCTCCGCTCGAAACCGTCGTGACCCGGGGAGAGGGCGCTTGCTGCAAGGCAGGAAGGAGCAGCAGCGTGAGCGCGAACGGCCCGAAGTAGTTCGTGCCAAACTGCATCTCAAATCCATCCTCGGTCACCTCGCGCCGAGGTATGCGCATTACTCCGGCGTTGTTCACCAACAGATCCAGCCTCGCCTCGCTGCTGTTGATCTTCGCGGCAAACGCTCGCACCGACCGCTGACTGGCCAGGTCGAGCAGCTCGAACCGCACCTTGGCCTGCGGCAGCTGGCGGCGGATGCGGTCGATTGCGTCCTGCCCCTTGGCCTTGGTCCGGGCCGTGAGGATCACTTCGCCTCCGGCACGCGCCAGCTCCAACGCCGTATTCCAGCCGATGCCGCTATTCGCTCCGGTTACGATCGCCAGCTTGCCCCGCTGGGAAGGAATATCCGCTACTGTCCATTTCGCCATCTGTTTCCTTTCTTCGCTTCAAGTATATGAGTGCGTACATACTCATTTTGATTCACAAGAAATCGGGATTAAGTTCTTCGCGAGATGCCCGCCCAAAACATCTCGAATCCGGAGACCTGGTACACCCCAGCCCTTTTGGGGTCCTGGCGCGCGAAATCAATTGCGGTGTCTGCCAGTGTGCTCATGGTCGCTGCAACAAAAGGCCTGGGCAGATCCTTCACAAGCCGTTGTGCGATAGCATCCTGCGCCATGGTGTCAATCTCGACGAAGGGGGCGGATCCGGCGGCCTTTGCTTCGTCCGTCAATCCTTCCCAAACCATCATCTGCCTGAGAACTTTATGCTGTTTCTCGTGTGCGATGCCCCATTCCACGTAGCGATTCCACACATGCTGCAGTCGATGACGTACGCTGGTCTTCCGCGGGAAGCCGGACATCATCGCGTCCGCCAGTTCCAGTTTGATCTCACCATACAACGCGTTCACCAATTTGTCTTTGGTCCTGAAGTAGGTAAACAGCGTGCCTTCAGCGACTCCGGCCACCGCTGTGATCGCGGCGGTTGGCGCAGCCAGTCCCCGCTCCGCGAAGACCTCTATCGCGGCGGAAAGAATGGAATTCCGCTTATCTTCGCTTTTGAGCCGTGCCATCGAACGCCCTTTTGCTGAGTACTCACTCAATATTTTAGCCCGGACTCCCCTATTTATCAATTTGGGCGGGGGCTTCGGTATCATGGACGCTCTTCGATCGAATTTGACGAAATTCAGGCCAATCTAAAAGACATCAAACCCGTAGAAAATAAGCTGAACAAATTTCGCTTGAGCTGCATCAAAGTCAGGCAGCGGTGGGGAGACCCTTCGAGTAATGCCGCCCGCTTGGCCGCCCGCAAGGTTGCAGGAACCGGAGAGGACCTCTACGTGTCAACATTCGCCATCGCACCGGAAGCCATATCGACCAGCCCCAGCGAAGCGGTAGCCCGGGAAGTTCAAGCGGGTCTAACTGCGACGCCCAAGACGCTCTCCCCGTGGCTCTTCTACGATGAGGCGGGCTCGCGTCTCTTTGAGGAGATTACCGAACTCCCTGAGTACTACCCGACCCGCACGGAACGCAGTATCTTCGCGGCCCATGCCGACGAGATTCTGCGCGAGGCAGCGCGAGGACAGGGACCGGCTGGCAAGCTGACCCTGATCGAACTCGGCGCGGGTACGGCCACAAAGACCGGAATTCTGCTCGCCGCCGCAGTTCGCCAGCAGGGAAGCGTCGTCTACCAACCCGTCGACGTATCCGAGACCGCGCTGGCGGAGGCCAGTGAAAACATCCTAAAGAACATTCCCGGGGTCACCGTGCGTTGTCAGGTAACCGACTACACGCGCGAGGCTCTTCCGTTGAATCGCCTCATCAATACGAGGACGCTGGCGCTTTACATCGGCTCCAGCATCGGCAACTTCACGCCGCAAGGCTCGCGCGAGGTTCTGCGCAACCTCCGCGCGCAGCTGCTCCCCGGCGATACGCTGCTGCTCGGGACCGACCTGGTACCGGGAGAGCACAAGACCGAAGCCACTCTGCTGGCCGCCTACGACGACGCTGCCGGCACCACCGCCGCCTTCAACCTGAACGTTCTGATGCGCCTGAACCGCGACCTCGGCGCCAACTTCGACACCGAGAAGTTCCGTCACAAGGTGCTCTGGAATCCTGAGGAGTCCCGTATCGAGATGCATCTGGAATCCCTCGCCGCTCAGCGCGTCCGCATTCCCGCAAACTCCAGCGGCCCGGCCCTGACCGTCAACTTCGTCAAAGGCGAGACCATTCACACCGAAAACAGTTACAAATTCACCCCAGCCGCAGTCGAAGCATTGCTGGCCTCTGCCAACTTCAAGGCGACGCGATCATGGCAGGACCCGCAACACCTCTTCGCCGTCACGCTCGCGACGGCTCTGTAGTTCTACAGCTAAACACTCTCGCGCCGATACTCTCCGCTCTTGCCGCCGCTCTTGCGCAGCAGCGCAACCTCGCGAATGCGAATCCCCTTGTCGAGCGCCTTCGTCATGTCGTAGACCGTAAGCGCCGCGATCGACGCCGCCGTCATCGCCTCCATCTCGACTCCTGTGCCCGCAACAGTCGCTGCCGTAGCCTCGATCGCGACACCGCCCTCCACGACCTGAACCCGCACATCGACAAAGCTCAACGCGAGCGGATGACACATCGGAATCAGGTTCGACGTCTGCTTCGCCGCCTGAATTCCGGCGAAGCGCGCGACCTCCAGCGGATTTCCTTTCGGATTCTGCGGAAGCGCGGCCAGCACTGCCTCGGAGAGTTCGACGAAGGCCCCGGCTACCGCCTCCCTCCGCGTCGCTGCCTTCGCGCTCACATCGACCATGCATGCGCGGCCTGACTCATCGTAGTGCGACAGAGTCGGAGTGGTTGCATCAGGCAGACCGTCCGCTAGATCGTCGACGATCAGTTCAGCCGAATAGATCGAATCTTTCTTTTTCATCCTTAAAGCCTACTACCGCAGAAGAATGGTGATGACGTCCCCAGCCGCAAATCGCTCTATCTCCGGCGGCAGCACGGCGTAGCAGTTCGCCCGGGCATTCGCCGCCAGATCGCCAGACCCCTGCCAACTCACCAGCCGCACCTCCGGCCGCTCCCGGTCCGCGGTCAGCCGTGCGGGCAGGACCCGCATCAGCCCCGGCTTTCCCGTGACATCTTCCGCCAGCGTAGCCTGCGCGAAGCGCGGCCCATGCACCTCGGCGCCCGCCATCGCCCGCAGCAGAGGTTCAACAAAGCAATGAAACGTCACCTGTGTCGAAACCGGATTTCCCGGCAGGCCGAAGAAGAACTGGGAGGGGAGGCCCCCGGCGGCAGGCAGGCGGCCAAATACCACCGGCTTGCCCGGTTGCATCCTGACCCCGGTAAAGAAAAACTCCGCGCCCAGCCGCTCGAGGACCTCTTCGACCAGGTCATACTCTCCCATCGAGACGCCGCCCGAGAGCAACATCAGGTCGCAGCGCCGAGCCGAACGCATAATCTCCTCCAGCTCCGCGCGCCGGTCCGGAGCGGTCGGAAGCCTCGCTGCCTCACCTCCAGCCCGCGAGACAAGCGACGCCAGCCCGTAGCTGTTCGAGTTGCGAATCTGCTGCGGCTCCGGCACCGCATCGATCTCAACCAGCTCATCGCCCGTGGCGACAATGGCCACCTTTGGTCTCCGAAAAACAGTCAGTGCAGGAGATCCGCAAGCTGCGGCCAGCGCAATCTCCGCGCTTTCCATTAGCGTCCCCGCTGGGAGCACCACCTGGCCTGCTCCGGCTTCACTTCCGCGCCGGACAATATTTTCCCCGCTGCGAATCGTTCGGCCGCCGGCCGGGCGAATCGTTCCGTCCGCCCGCTCTACATGCTCCACCATCACGACGGCGTCGGCGCCCTCCGGTATCGGCGCGCCCGTCATGATCCCAATCGCCGTGCCCGGCTGGAGCGCAAGACCCTCCCACTGCTCCCCGGCCCGTACCCGTCCCGCAATCTTCAGCGGACCGTCACCAAAATCCGCGGCCCGCACGGCAAATCCATCCCGCGTCGACCGGTCGAACGGCGGCTGATCCCGGTCGGCCAGAACCGGCTTCGCCAGCACCCGATTGTTCGAGTCCAGCAGCGGTATCAGCTCGGTCGCCGGCGCTGCCAAATCGGCTGCGTGAGTCAGCACCACCGCGAGTGCCTCATCGAAGCCAACAACACCGGCCACAACCTTGCTCATCTCGCTCTCCTGGATCTCGTTCCCCTGGGATGCTTCAATCTCCAGATAGAAAGGCCCCGAGCAGTATCGCCCGGGGCCTCTGTTCGATCGCGAGGCATCTACTTCTTCGGAGCCTTATAGGTCGACTTCACCTGAGCGCCGATGCCCTCGAGGATCCCCTTCACGTCGGCCGCATGCGGCCCATCCGGCGCCAGCTCAAGATACGTCTGGTAAGCCTCTACGCATCCTGGAGGTGCGACGATCTTCTGGGTCTTCGGGTCAACCGTCGCCTGCGGAATCAGCGCCTGGCCCTTGATGTAATAGGCGTCCGCTTTCTTCGGATCGGCAGCGATTGCCTTGTCCGCAGCAGCCTCGGCCTCCGGCAGTTTGCCTGCATTGTAGAGCGTGGCTGCTTCATTGAAGTAATACATCGCCGCGTTGGCCGGCATCGCTTTGGCCGCCATCTCGTAAGCATCGGCAGAGTCCTTGGCATTGCCCATCTTGGCATACGTCTGTCCAAGCTGGTTGTAGCCGGCTGCCGCTGCCTCCGGGCTTGGCTTCTTGGACGCGGCGTTCAACTCCAGGCCTTTCTTATACGAGGCGGCAGCGTCGGTGTACTTCTGCGCGACTGCAGGATCGCTGCTCGAAGTTCCCGCTGCCTTGGCTGCTTTGGCGGCTGTATCCGCCGCCCCCAACTGCGCGTCGCCCATGGTGATCCACAGAATCCCCTCGTCCGGCTTCGCGGCCGTTGCGTCCTGCATCGCCTTAATCGCCGCGTCGTAGTTGCCCGCTTTGTTGTCCGTTCGCGCCTGCGTCAGCAGGGCATTCAGATTCTGAATCTTCGCGTTGCCGGCGACAATCTCGGCGTTCTTCTTCTTGTATTCTTCAAGGGTTTTTCTATCTTCCGGAGACATCTTGGCGAGGTACTCCGGGCGAGACATATCGAAATTCAGCAGCTTGTCATCGCCATTCGCGAAGTCTACGGTGTCTTGGGTGAAGTCCAGGGTCTTGTCGTCCTGAAAGACAAAGACAATGTATTTACCCGACGCGATCCCCGTGCCCTTGTAGTCTCCATTCTGGTCAATCGGAAACTTGTAGGGGTATTTGCGATCCTTCGGGTCCCCGCCCCGGTCGGCCGACAACCGCACTTCACCCTTATTCAGCGCCATTCCGGCGGGGTTGATCACGTGACCGTGAATGCTGGCCGATCCCGTGGCCTGCGCCACAGAGCGAGCCGCGTGCGTCATTGCCAGGATCACGAGCAGAGCGGTCGCCAGAGCGCTGCCTATCTTGCCTGTCTTGCCTGTGTTCCATCCGATACGTTTCATGCTCTTATTTCTCCTGGTATTTCTCTTGGCCCACCGTTGCGGGCATAAATCTTCGTTACCCAAACCTGATTGCTACCGAAATCTGATGCTAAATGCAGGCTTCACGCGACCGCATACGGTATCGGATCCACCGCTCCGGCCTCGTGAAATGCCCGCAATCGCAAAACGCAGCTCTCGCAGACGCCGCAGGCTTCGGTCTCACCGGAATAGCATGACCAACTTACATGGAACGGTGCGCCCAATTCAACTCCGAGCTGGACGATCTCGTTTTTGCGCATCGCGATCAGCGGCGTTTCCACCCGAATCTCGCCCTCTTTCGTGCCCATCCGGATGAGTTCATTGAAGGCGTCATAGTAGGCCGGCCGGCAGTCCGGATACCCCGAGCTATCCTGCTCCACCGCCCCGATCAACACCGTCTTCGCGCCCAGCACCTCCGCCCAGCTCACCGCCGCCGAAAGGAAATGAGCATTGCGGAACGGAACATAGGTCACTGGAATCTCGCTGCCGGTTCTTGACTCAAAGGCAGGCGCCTCATTCGCCACCGCAGCCGGTACCGCAATCGCATGGTCGGTCAGCGCCGATCCGCCGATACGCCGGAACAGATCAATCTTGAGGGGCAGCAATTCGCGCACGCCGACGAGCCGGGCTATCTCCTGGGCCGACCTCAGCTCCCGCGCCTCGGTCCTCTGCCCATAGCTGAAGTGGATCGCATAAACCTCGTAATCCCTTGCCGCCAGCGCAGCGCAGACGCAGGAGTCCATCCCGCCCGAGAGGCAGACCACAGCACGCGGACGACCGGTTTCAGAACTCATTCTCGCCGGCCTCCTGCTCTTTCTGTTCCTCTTCGGTTAGCTCATCGCCTGCGCTTCCCAGTAACTGCCGCGCGGCCTCCTCATCCTGCTCGTGCACCAGCAGGCGCGCACGAAAGGCCAGCGCCAGCAGGCTGTTCGCATTCTCGCCCTGGAGAAAGCATTCGATTCCCGCCGATTCGAGCATTCCCTTCGCCATCTGGGCGTTTGCCGGCTCGAGAAACTTGCCGACGGTCACAAACTTATCCGGATCCACGATCGGTTCTGTCATCATTCTTTCCATCTCGCATTACTTGTCTTCATACGATTGCAGACGCGCCGTGATGGTGCCCCAGAACAGATGCGCCCGAATCTGCACCGGCATATGCCGCGCGTCGTCCGTGTACCAGACCCAGATGTTGCCGCGGTTCTTCACGACGCCCTCGTCCGCGGTCGGCTCCACGCGAATCGTCTGGAAGGTGCCGGCTGGCGTCTTGATCTCTTCCTTGGCCTCCACCTTCATGATTACGGTTACGGTGCGCATGGAGTCGGCCAGCGGAAATCGGATCGTCTGTCCGACCACCATAGGCTGCGACGCCGCATAAAAAATTGCCGAAAGCGAGTCCGTCACGCACGCAGGAATCGACGCCGTCTGCTCTTTTGACGTTCCCTTCACCAGATTCTTCTCCACCTGTCTCTGCTTGCCCTGCGCATAGTCGAAGCTCAGGTCGCTCGATACCTTGCGGCGGCCCTCCTGCAGTTGCTTGCTGAATCCGGTGGAACAGCCGGTCTTCGTGTCGAACCCCGCCTGAAATTTGTCCACTACGGGAAACAGCATCGTCACCGCGCCGACGGAGCCTCCCGAGGCGTTGATCTTCTGGACCGTCCCCTCCTGCTCCAGCTGAAAGACCGCAGTGCCGGCAGTAAACACACGCCAGTCCACGGTGAACGTCAGCGTCCGTTTGGCAGGGAAGACGTACTCCGGCAACGGCGGTTGCAGCGTCGGAATGACCACCGGCGCGGGCTTCGGCCCCAGACCCAGCAGTTGCGCCCTCGCAGGCAGGAGAGCTCCGCAATACAACATCAAAAGAATCAACGCCAGGGACCGGGAAAGCTTCAGCAAAGGGCAGCACTCGCACGAGTTGATGTGTGGGCGGTTTCGCCCCAGCCCCCCGCGCCTTCAGCGCAGACCCGCAATCACCCTGTGGTGGTGGTGCAGAAAAAGCCGGACCGCCAGCGCCAGATAGATCGCGCCGGCACCCATGAAAGCATTGTACTCGCGGTGATGCCGCCACTGCTGCCACGAGAACCTGCCCCCACTCGCATTCTCGTTTGCCGGAAACTCCGCCGCCGTCAGCCGGGGCAGCAGCCTCGGAACCTTTGCCGCGTACGCATCGAAGCCCGCAAAGTGCTCCCGCAGATAGCCCTCCTCCCCCTGAATGGTAGGAATATAGATCGCTGCGAATAGCACGGCCAGCGAAATCAGAAGGACCCAGCTCCCCGCAGCCACGGCAAACCCGAACGCAATCAGCATCGAGCCCAGATACAGCGGGTTCCGCGTATACGCGTACGGTCCGGTGAAGGTCAGCTCCGCGTTCTTGCGCACATATCCCGCCGCGTACGCCCGCAGCCATACCCCCGGCACCACCAGCAACAGACTGAGCAGCATCGTCTTACCCGTCGGCTGCGCCAGCCAGAGAAACACACCGGCAAAGATAAATCCCAGTGGCACGCGGATGCGACGCGCAATCTTCTGCCATCTCGTTCTTTCACTCACACTTTCACCTTATCCTGCCCGGCGCGTAACAGCTCCAGCGCCGCCTCCACAACGTCATCGGTCGTGATCTGCATCAACCCTTCCTCGGTCTCTCTATGGCGTGAATGATCCACGCGGCTGGAACTGTGCCGCAACACTCGTGACTGCGTTCCATAGGGCCCGTTCCGCGCCGGGTCCGTCGGCCCAAATAGCCCGACCACCGGTCTCTCCAGCGCCGCCGCCAGGTGTAGTGGCCCGGTATCGCCCGCGATCACAACTCCGGCACGCCGCACCAGCGCGATCATCTGTCCCACAGAGCAGGGAACCAGCGTCGCCGCCTCGCCGCTCGCTTGTACAACCTTTCTTCCCACATCATCCTGCGGCGACTCGGCGTTCACCAGCGTGCGAAATCCCGCCCGCCCCAACGCCGCCGCCACTGCGCCGTATCGCTCTGACGGCCACCGCTTCGCCCCCCAGCCCGCTGTAGGTGCAATCATCGCGAACCGCTCCGCAGCGCCAGCCAGCAACGCGTCGCACCATTGTTCGGCCGCGGGATCGACAGGCAACGTCACCTTCGCAGGCCGAAGCGTCTCTCCCACCGCCGCACCCAGCAGTTCGCAGCCCTGCTCCACCACATGTGTCGTGCTCAATCCAATCTTTTGCTTGTAGAACCAAGCCGCCGGAGCCTCCCGCGGCACTGCAGCCCCAACAAACCTCGCCGCCGCGGCCATCCGGCCCACCATCGCCGAACGGATCGACCCCTGCATATCGACACAGAGGTCGTAGCGATCTTCCCGCAACTCCCGCCGCAGCCAGCGGATATCGCGCACCGTGTTCAGAGAAAACGGCCGCCGCTTCCAGTCTCGCGTCGGCACCGACGACCACCGATCCACCAGCGGGCGTCGCGAGTCGCGTCCCGAAAGCCACCACTCCACATCATGAACCTCACTCTCCGCCTCCAGCAACTCCCGCCACACCGGCTCAATCGCCCACCCGATCTCCCAATCCGGATGCCGCTCCCGCAGCGCCGCCACCGCGGGCATCGCGTGCAGCACATCTCCCATAGCGCCAATCCGCACAATCAACACCCGAAGCGGACGATCCCCCCGGGGCGCGACAGTAGCGTGCGAGCGAGTGGAATCCGTACCCAAGCCTCAATTTTCTCACGCAGCCCCTATCACGCAGGTCGTCATTGACGAAGGACAACTAGTGCCTGCGCCGGTCCAGCCGCCCAACCATCGCAATCAGTTGCGACAGCGACTCTTGTTCGTCGAGCAGCTCCACGCCAAGCCGCGCTACGACGACCGGCCCAATCGTCTCCAGATGATCGCGCAGGATCGGCGTCAGCTTCACCGCGTCCTTCTCCGTCGTCACGAAGCCGTTTGCCTCAACCTGTCGTGCACGTTCGATCAATCGGCGAATGTCGCCGTCGCCATACGCATGATGATCGGGAAAGATCATCGTGTCCATCGGCTCGTAGCCTTGCGCGGCCAGCATCGTCGGAAAACTCTCAGGCCGTGCGATGCCGCAGAAGGCGAGCGGTTTCGTAGGCAACGCCACGTCTCCCCCTTCCCCCAGACTCAGACTGCGCCGGATCACCCAGATCGCCGGCACGGTCTTCTGTCCACTCAATCCGGCAACCACGCTGCGCAGCGAAGCCGCCTCCTCTTCGCGCAACACCACCACATCCGCCTCAGCGATTGCCGACAGCGGCTCGCGCAGATTGCCCGCAGGAAGCAACGTGTCCTCCACATCCGCCTGCGTCAGCAGAACGATGTCGACATCGCGCGCGAGCTTCCGATGCTGAAACCCATCATCCAGCAGATGCACCACCAGCTTCTCCGACGGCTCATCATGCTCCGCCATCACGCCCGCCTGGTACCGGTCCGCGCCCACAAACACCGGCACGCCCGAGCGCTGCGCCAGCAGCACCGGCTCGTCTCCCTGCCAGGCTGCGTCGTCGAACGGCTCCACCCGCGAAGTCATGCCGGAGCTTCGTTTATACCCCCGCGTCAGAATTCGTACCGCATAGCCGCGATGGCGAAGAATCCTCGCCAGCATCAGCACCATCGGCGTCTTTCCCGCGCCGCCCGCCGACACACTGCCTACGCTGATCACCGGATTCTCCAGCCGGTTCTGCTTCATCCATCCCAGCTGAAACAATCGCCGCTTCATCGCCAGCGCCACTCCGTACAGAGGAGCCAGCGGCAGCAGCCATGGTCTGCGTGTCTTCATCGCGTCGCCGCCGATCGCTGCTGCAGCAGCGCCATCAGAGCCTGAACCGTTCGCGCAGTAGCCCCCGCCTGCGCGTCAAACACCGCCCGCCCGCGTCCCCCTATCGCGGCGGCCATCTCGCGATTCTTCAGCAAATCGACCAGAGCCGTCTCAAACTCCTCGCGTCCCTGCACGATCAGAATTCCATTCGCCGCCCGCATCCTCTCCACGACATCGCGAAAATTTTCATACGACGGCCCCATTACCACCGGCACACCAAACCGCGCCGCCTCCAGCGGATTGTGTCCTCCCCGTCGCACCAGGCTTCCCCCGACAAAGGCGACACTGGCTAATTCGTACACCGCCGCCAAATCCCCAATCGTATCCAGCAGAATATTTCCGCCCTGCACTGCGAGCCCCGCCGTTCCCGCGACCAACTCCGTCGCCCTAACCGTGCCGTACTCTTTCATCACCGAGTAAGCCGCCGCGAACCGCTCCGGATGCCGCGGAGCCACCACGATCACAGCCTCCGGCACCTCCTTCAACACAGTCGGCCAGTACTGCATCAGGAGAGGTTCTTCTTCACCCTCCCTTGCTTCCACGGTACTCCCTGCCACCACCAGCGGCCTGTCGCCTACCGCCTCGCGGATAAGCTCCGCAACCCGGCTCTGCTTAGGCGCTCTCACGTCGTACTTCAAATTTCCCGCCACTCGCACCGCGTCCGCGCGAGCCCCCATCTCCGTCAATCGCCGCGCATCCTCGTCACTCTGCACCAGGAACAGCGAAACCCGCCGCAACATTTTGCGCCATAGCGCACGCACACGCACTCCGCGGGCAAACGACCGGTCGCTGACCCGGGCATTCACCACCGCCACCGGGACCCCTGCGCGCTCACACTCCACCAGCATTCGCGGCCACAGTTCGCTCTCCATCAAAACCAGCATCTTAGGCCGCAGCGCCTTGAGATACGCCCTCACCGCCCAACCAAGATCGAGAGGATAGAAAAACACTCGTTCCGCGCCAAACCGCTCCCGAGCCAAAGCCTGTCCCGTCGCTGTAGTCGTCGACACCACGACAGCCCATCCCTCGCCCAGAGCCTCCTCCAACTCCGCCACCAGCCGGGTCGCCGCCATTGTCTCGCCCACCGACACCGCATGCACCCACACCACATCGCGCCCCGCCGCCGCTGCACGCAACTCCTTCGGCACCACCCCCAGCCGCCCCGCCAGTCCCGCGCGATACCGCCCGCTGGTGGCCATCCGCAGCAGCCAGTACGGCGCTCCCAGAACCAGGGCCGCCAGCAACAGCGCGCTGTACACGATCATCACTGTTGCATTTCCTCGCTTTACCTTGTGCGCCAGCGAAGATGATAATCAACTTGGCCATGAAGTCCCACCGATTCCCGCAGATTCCGCTTCTACTAGTAACTACAACTTGCCTGCTTGCGGTAACCTCCTTCGCCTCCGACAAACCCCGGAAGGCGCCGCCCGCAAAGCCCGCCAATCAATACGCCGCCTTCGATGCCCACCCCAAAGAACAGGTCGCCGTCGCCGCTGAACCCTGTGACGACCCCAAAGACTGCGACTTCTTCCGTCTCCCTTACATCCAGCACGGCTTCATCCCCATTCGCGTCATCTTCACCAACGACAGCGACACTGCGCTCTCCCTCGAGGACGCCCGTATCCAGTTCATCTCTATCAACAACGACAAGATTCCCGCCGCCACCGACGACGACATCCAGCGCCGGCTCTTCTCCACCAAAAGCACCAAGGGCCGCAAGGTGCCCCTCCCCATGCCGCTGCCGCCCATTACTCTCCACGACAAGCCCGTCGACAAGCAGATTACGCAGGACGAAGACGACTTCGGCTTCAAGACCACTACAGTGAACGCACACAGCACCCTCGCCGGCTACCTCTTCTACGACGTCCGCCAGCTCAACGACTATCCCCTCAAAGGCGCCCAGGTCTACATCAAAATGGTCTACACCCTCGCCGACAAAGACGGCAACAAGAAGGAGCTCTTCGACTTCAACATCCCCTTCGATAAATGGCTCGCCACACAATCCGCCCAGAAGCCCACCGCTCCGTCCCCATAGGATCACGGCCGCATTTGCACTGCACTTGCAGTTGCAGTCGTAGCTGTAGTTGTAATTGCTGTTGCTGTTGCCTGTCCTTTTGTTTGTCATCCCGCAGGGATCTGCGGTTGTAGTTGCCTTTGCTCTCGGGTTTGCCTATCCCTAAATCCGTGCAAATCCGTGTTAAGCCTCTGCTCTTCTATTCGCCTGCCACGTCATCGTCTAATCTGTCTTAAGCAATGAACCCCCTCAACCTCCGCCCCGCCACCCCTGCCGACATCCCCCAGATCCTCGCCTTCATCCGCGACCTCGCCGCCTACGAGCGCGAACCCGACGCCGTCCACGCTACCGAGGCCGACCTCCTCCGCGACGGCTTCGGCGAAACCAAACGCTTCGACTGCCTCATCGCGGAACTGAACGAATCAGGCACAACCACTCCCGCCGGCTTCGCCCTCTACTTCCACAACTACTCCACCTGGCGCGGCCACGCCGGCATCTACCTCGAAGATCTTTACGTCAGCCCCGAGCATCGCGGCAAGGGCATCGGCAAAGCCCTCCTCACCCGCGTCGCCGCTATCGCCGTAGCCGAAGGCTGCCCGCGCCTCGAGTGGAGCGTCCTCGACTGGAACCAGCCCTCCATCGACTTCTACCACCTACTCGGAGCCGTCATGAAGTCTGAGTGGAAGACCATGCAAGTCTCCGGCTCCGCCCTCATCACCCTGGCCGCGCGCAGCGACCAGCCTTGAGACCCTTTCCGCAAGCTAAATAACAAACGGGTGGCGCGACAACTCCCACCATCCATAAGAAAGTACAGTCAGCCAGACCGCAGCCAGCACAAGCCACCACCTTCTCCCTGTCGCGGCAACCAGGGCCAGCAGGCTACCGGCGAACGGGCTCCCGAAGATCATCCAAAGAATCATCGGGGCCATCGAATCCGGAAAATGAAGCCGCCCCTGCGCAAGCGCCATCGTGAGAAGTGGAAGCCCGCAAAACAAAGAAAGCCAGCCAAAAATATCGGCGGTCGAACGCCATTGACTTATGCCGACGCTGCCTTCTCGCATTCCCGTTCTCCTCTCGTGACAACATTACCCCATGCCGGGTGCCCCATTCCTTTCGGTTTCATCAAAAAAAGGTCGAGCAGAGCGCCCTCGCCGCGTAATGCAAATAGTCTGTCTCCAGAATGCAAATAGTCTGTCTCCAGATAGTGCGGCTAGTTTTGAAAATAAGAGAATCCAGTCTCATGCCCGTCGCTACTTTGGGGGCTGCTCGCTGCCGTCATGTCAACAGCTTGCGATGAGCATCTTCCCCGCGCCAAGCGCTCTTAGGTCTCTCTCGCAAAAGAGAAAGATGTTCTGGCGACTCCCGAAACGGAGTTCCAGAGATGGCTCAAGCTGTCGCCGGCAACAGACTGACTGATATCCTGTATTCGAGGGCTAGCGGCTTTAGGACATGGAACGTATTAGATGCAAGTGAAATGTATGCTGTGGGCCATAGCCCTGTTCTTCGGCTCCGGACTTCTGCGTTTCAAAGCATTGGGTCAAACGGGCTCGGTCAATCAGCTGAGTGTCAGTGTAGACCCGGTCGACGACACCGATCAGCCCCCGAGAGGATCAACCTACATTCCCATCGACAGCTGGATATATCCTGCGCTCGACCGCTTGCATGCGCTTGGTTATATCAACTACGCCTATCTCGGACTTCGTCCCTGGACACGAATGAGCATCACACACGCACTGGATGATACGGCGAACTTCCAGGATTTAACTTCCCGCGACGTCGAAGCCTATGAGATTTATCTCGCGGTCCGGAAGGAACTCAAAACCGGCACCCATACCTTCGCCGATCTTAAGAATCCCCGCAACAGCTTTGAAAGTGCCTATACCCGTCTCGGCGGCATCTCCGGCACTCCACTCAGAGACAGCTTCCATCTTGGGCAGACATTCGTCAACGATTATGCGCGTCCTTATCAAGAGGGTTTCAATCCCATAGTCGGCTTTAGTACACGAAGCGAAGCTGGGCGATTCGCGCTGTATTTCCGAGGGGAATATCAGCATGCTCCGGGCGCTCCCGGATATTCGCAGTCTTTAGCCAATACCTTTGCGACCATCGATGGCGTTCCCATAGCAACCTATCCAAATCAATCGATTATTCCTGTTGGGCCGATCGCACCGGTCAATGACTTCCGCATCGTGGAAGCAAATGTCTCCTATCTCCTCCTGAATCACGAATTCTCCTTCGGCAAGAGCGACCATTGGATGGGGCCTGCGAAAGGAGGCAGCTTCGCCTACAGCAACAATGCAGAAAATATCTACGCTTTTCAGATCGACCGCATCGAGCCGTTATACATTCCACTGCTTTCAAAAATCACGGGGCCGTTTCGCTATCAGTTCTTAGTAGGGAGTCTGAAGGGCCACGTTGATCCCAGAGATCCCTGGATGCACGTCGAGAAGATAAGTTTTAAGCCGACCGAAAACTTGGAATTCGGCTTTGAACGTTCCGTGATTTGGGGTGGCAAAGGACACGTCCCCATCACGATCCATAGCTTTCTCAAGAGCTTCTTCAGCCTCCAGAATGTTTCCGCAGAGGAGAAGTTTTCGCGAAACGACCCCGGAGCACGCTTCGGCGCCTTTGATTTTTCCTACCGCCTGCCCTTTGTGCGTAAGTGGCTGACCTTATACACGGACTCGTGGGCCCACGACGATGTAAACCCCATCAGTGCGCCGCGGCGCGCCGCCATTCGCCCAGGCATTTATCTGTCCCATGTCCCGGGTCTTCCCCAGCTTGATTTTCGCGTGGAAGCAGTCAGCACCGATCCACCAACCAGCCGCAGCAATGGCGGAAATTTTCTCTACACCGAACAGGTATACAAAGAGGGTTACACCAACAAAGGCTACATCATCGGAGATCCCATCGGGCGCGAGTCCAAAGGCGGTCAGGCCTGGCTCACCTATCATCTTTCCCCGAGAGAAGACGTGCAGTTTTCTTATCGCAACGCGAAAGCAGCGAAAGACTTTATCCCCGGCGGAACGACACAGAACCTCTTCCAGGTTTCTGCTGTAAAGCGCATCCACGAAGACCTCGAACTTCGTGGCCTGGTTCAATATGAGGGATGGAAAGCCCCAGTCTACAAACCGGGATTGCAAAGCAATACCGCCGTCGCTTTCCAAATTACGTGGTTCCCGCATGAAAAGTGACCAGACCGTGTGATCGAACTGGCCCCACAAGTCGCGTTGTTAGGAACTTGCCGCCATCGTGTCTTTCCGTCTGCCTGACTCAGTTTCGCGCCGTGAGGGTTTGACGCGCCCCGTATAATGAAAGAAGGGGGCAAGACCAAAAAGTCATCCATTTCACCCTGCGACTTCGCAGATAAGTCCTATGGATGGAATACTTTGCTTCAATCACGTCTCTGGAATCAATACCTTGCAGGGGAAGTCCAGATCTAAGCTACTTGTTTTGAAGACTTTGACGCAAAACAGGGGAGGAGGGGGAGGCATGACAACCAAGCGCATCAGAGTCATCGGCGGCGGCCTGGCCGGCCCCGAAGCCGCCCTCCAGGCCGCAAAAAGAGGCTGCCAAGTCGACCTCTACGAGATGCGCCCCACCCGCTCCACCGAGGCCCACCAGACCTCCGACTTCGCCGAACTCGTCTGCTCCAACTCCCTCAAGTCCGAGTCCGAGAACACCGCCCCCTGGCTCCTCAAACAGGAGATGCGCCGAGCCGGCAGCATCCTCCTCGCCGAAGCCGACGCCACCGCCGTCCCCGCGGGCCACGCACTCGCCGTCGACCGAGTCGAATTCTCCAAACGCGTCGCCGCCCGCATCGCAGCCGAGCCGCGCATCACCGTCCACCGCGAAGAGGTCACTCGCCTCAGCGAAAGCGACCCCGACACCCTCACCATCCTCGCCTCTGGCCCCCTCACCAGTCCAGCGCTTGCCGCCGAACTCCAGCGCCTCACCGGCTCCGACCACCTCGCCTTCTACGACTCCATCTCCCCCATCGTCGACGCCTCCACCATCGACATGGACAAGGTCTACTTCGCCGCCCGCTACGACAAAGGCACCGCCGACTACATCAACTGCCCCTTCACCAAAGAAGAGTACGACCGCTTCCTCGACGCCCTCACCACCGCCGAAGCCGTCCCCGCCAAAGAATGGGAACAAATCCCCAACGAGCAGGATCAACCGGCAACTGACAACGGACAACGGAGAACTGACAACCAGCCCCTCCAATACTTCGAAGGCTGCCTCCCGATCGAAGAGACCGCTCGCCGCGGCCGCGACACCCTGCGCTTCGGCCCCATGAAACCCGTCGGCCTCACCGATCCCAAAACCGGCCGCTGGCCCTACGCCGTCGTGCAACTTCGCCAGGAGAACCTCCGCGCCGACAGCTACAATCTCGTCGGATTCCAGAACCACCTGAAGTACGGCGAGCAGAACCGCGTCCTGAAACTAATCCCCGGCCTCGAAAACGCAACCTTCCTCCGCTACGGCCAGATCCACCGCAACACTTACATTCACGCCCCATCGCTGCTGACCGAAACCCTCCAGCTCAAGGCCCACCCCGGCATCATGATCGCCGGCCAGCTCTCCGGCGTCGAAGGCTACACCGAATCCATTGCCTCAGGCATGCTCGCCGGCATCTACGCCGCCCACCTCGCCAACGGCAACACCCCTACACCCGCGCCACGCCTGAGCGCCAACGGCTCGCTCACTCACTACATCACCCACTCAGCTGGTTCGGATGGAGGCAGCAAAAAATTCCAACCCGCCAACATCACCTTCGACCTCCTCCCTCCCCTCGAAGAAGATCTACGCAAAAAGATGCGCGACAAAAAGGAACGCCACAAGCTCCAGTGCGACCGCGCACTCACCGCCTGGAGCCAATGGCTGGCCGGTACTTCTTGAGACCCGCCTCTTGAGACCCGCACTCTCACACGCACCAGGCGGCGACAGACAACCTCGCCGGTATCTCCCGGCGTCTCTCTTACCCTACGGGCTCCTCAGGCCCCGCAACCGGAGAGTCGAAAGTTCTCACGAACCACCGGTGAAACTTCAAATTCAGGTGAGGTAGAAAGATGAAAGTTGCCGTCTTCCCTGCCATGCTCGCATTGGCTGTAATCTCCACCGCTGCATCCGCGAAGTCCAACACCCCGCCCACCCGTACCCAGGCGAGCACCGCCCACCAGGACACCAAATTCCTCGAAAAAGCCAATCAGGGCAACGTCGACGAAATAGATCTCGCCCAACTCGCTCTCAAGAAGTCCAGCAATGACGACGTGAAAAACTTCGCGCAGAAGATGATTCACGATCACACCATGCTGATGGATAACATGAAGCCCTTCGCGAACGAAGCCGGCCTCCAGCCGCCCTCTCATCCCTCCGCCGCGACTGAGGCCGAGAAGCTCAAGCTCGATGTGCTTTCCGGCGAATCCTTCGACAAGGCCTACATCAAGGCCATGGTGCAGGACCATAGCAAAGACCTGGCCGAGTTCCGTCAGGAAGTGAAGTCCACCGGCTACCCGGCCTTCAAGAGCGCCGTCGAACAGGGCGAACAGGTCGTCCGCGAGCATCTCGAGATGATCAATCAGATCGCCAAGAAAAACGGAGTCGCTCCCGCCCCAGTACCCGCCGGCAACTAGCGATGTTGTGATCGAACGATCTTTCCTTTGTTGGAATGAAGGAGGAGCAGCAGGCGATAGCGCCGCGACTTGATAGCGTCGAGGTTGCCGCCCTTACTCTTCCTTCTTCTTATTCCGCGCCTTGATCTTGAACCAGATCGGGCTCCCGATAAATCCGAAGTTCTCGCGAATCTGGTTCGCCAGAAATCGCTCGAACGAAAAGTGCATCTTGATGTCCTTATCGGTAAACAGCACAAACGTAGGCGGAGCCACTGCCGCCTGCGTCATGTAATAAATCCTCACGCGCTTATTCATCGGCACAGAAGCCTTCTGAAAATCCACCTTCTCCAGAAACCGGTTCATCTGCCCGGTCGTCACGCGCTTCCGTCGCTCCCGCGCCACCAGCTCCACCTTCTTGAACACCTGCTCGATGTTCTTTCCATCGGCGGCGGAGATAAACAGTAGCGGAGCATAGTCCAGGTACTTCAACTTATCGCGAACGTCCTGCTCGTAGAGCTTCTGATCCGCCGGCGGCTTGCCGTCAAACAATCGCATCCCATCCTTGCCCGTCCTCGTCATCAGATCCCATTTGTTGACGACGATGATCACCGAGCGCCCGCTCTCATGCGCATACCCGCCGATGTTGGCGTCCGCCGCAGCCACGCCTTCTGCGGCATCGATCACCAGCAGCGAAACATCCGCCGCCTCCAGATGCTTCCGCGCCATGATCACCGATAGCTTCTCCGCCATCAGCTTTGTCTTGCCCTTCCTGCGAATCCCCGCGGTATCGACAAACCGGAACCCATGTCCGTCCCGCTCAACGACCTCATCCACCGCATCCCGTGTCGTCCCCGCAATCGGCGACACAATCGCGCGCTCGGTCCCGGTCAGCGCATTCAGCAGCGTGCTCTTGCCCACATTCGGCCGGCCGATGATCGCAATCTTCGTCTCGCGGCTCTGATACTCACCATGCGACCGCAGCATTCGCACCCGCTTCGGCGCCGGAGCGATGGAAGCGCCAGCGGCGACGGAAAAATCAGGCCCGCTCTCATCCTCCTCGGCCTCGTCATTCTCCGTCAGCATCACCTCAGGCTCTTCGATCATCTCCTCCGGCTCCGGAAGCACATCAAAGACCTCATCCAGCAGATCCCCAATACCACTCCCATGCTCGGCCGAGATCGGCAGCACATTCCTGAACCCCAGCCGGCGAAAGTTCTCAGCGCCCGCATTCATCGCATCGGTGTCCATCTTGTTGACAGCGAGAAACACCGGCTTCCCGCCCCGCAACAACAGGCGAGCGAGTTCAAGATCAGGCGAAGCCAACTCCGTCCGTCCATCGACAACCATCACGATGGCATTCGCCTCGTCGAGCGCCACCTGCGCCTGCCGGAAGATCTCCGCGGGAATCAGCGCCTCATCATCCGGCACCACGCCGCCCGTATCGACGATGCGCGCCTCGCGTCCCATCCACTCAATCTCGCCGTAGATGCGGTCGCGCGTAATCCCCGGCTCATCGCCAACGATCGACCGCCGCGATCCCGTCAGCCGGTTGAACAGCGTACTCTTACCCACATTCGGGCGCCCGCAAACTGCAATCAGCGGCAGCTCACGAGCCTCAGCACTCTCGGTCTCAGTGACCATCTGCGAGGCCAGCAGCTCCACATCGCGCCAGTCTTCCTGATCGATCCGCTCGCGCCCGGCAACATTCTCCGACCGCGGCGTCTGCCGTCCCACAATTCCATCCGCCGGCCGCACTGGCTTCGACCGTGGCGGCGTACCCTTCGGCATCCGCACCGGCGCGTCTCCGCGGATCGCCTTCCGCTTCTCTCTCTCCGGCGACTGCTTCGTCACCCGCGAAGCTCTATCCGCCGCCGCCCGCTTGGTCGAAAGCACCTTCCGCTTCCGCGGATCCACCGCCCCGGTCGTCGGCGTAGCTCTGGGCGCCCGCCCCTTCTTCGGCCGCGTGCTCGCCTGCCGGTGTTTCTTCCCTAACCGTTTCCTATCATCTCGTTGCGCCATAGTCGTGCCCTCTCGGCACCGCAGCGCCATTATCCATTATAGGGAGGTGCGCATTTGACACGGAAAGTACAATAAAGCTCATTATGCCTGCAGTCTTCCGCTATCGCGGTTTCACCTTTTTCTTTTATTAAAACGAAGGAACGCCGCGTGAGCCGGTGCAGATTCACGTCGAGAAAGACCACCTGGAAGCAAAATTCTGGCTGATACCTGAAGTCCGCGTGGCCTACAATGATGGCTATGATGCCCGCACTCTTCGGGAGTTGCTGGAGATCGTCGAGACCAACAAAGACCGGATAGAGAGGGCATGGAATGAATTCTTCCGTTAGGGCAACGCGAGTGCACTTCGATCCAGACAGCATGTGGGTCGATCTCAGTGACGGCCGTATTATCGGTGTGCCGCTGGCATGGTTTCCCTGCCTCCTGCGCGCCACGACGGAACTGCGCGATCAGGTTCGAATCAGCAGCCGTGGTCTGCATTGGGAGGCGCTGGACGAAGACATCTCCATCGCAGGCCTGCTGGCAGGACAAGGCGACCAGACCACCAGCCACAAGACCTTCGCAGCCTAGTTGTATTAGCACCCCCGTATTTTCTTTTTGTATTTGTTCTTTCTCGCCTACGAGGAGTTGGCCAACCTGAAAGGTGGGTGGCCGAGGGACACGAAATTGGGTGCCCCATTCATCGCGCCTTTGTCTCATGCGATGAGTGGGTATTCGCGCCCAGCGCGAACCGCTCTCCTCCAACCAGCAACGAAACTAGTGCACCTAAGCTTGACAAAAAAAGACCTCCGAACGCCCCATCAAGGAACGGAAGCTCCTCGCCAGGCTCCACAAGCCCAACCCGAAGTCCAGACCTAAAGTATCTACTTCTAATACTTTGCCGCCTTTGCCGGGGAGGGGGGAGGGGTACAGCTATCATTAGCTAGCCGTCCCGATGTCCACCTCCGCCCCCATCTCGATCACGCCCGCCACTCCAGAGCATCTGCCGAGCCTTCACGATTTCTTCGCCCCCGGAGGCATCCTCTCCCAGTCCTCCCTCAACTTCGAGCATCGCCGCGGCCAGTACGAGATGGCCCGAGCCATCGAATCCGCCTTCAAAGAAAAGCGCCACCTCATCGTCGAAGCCGGCACCGGCACCGGCAAAACCCTCGCCTACCTCCTGCCCGCTTTGCGCCTGGCCCGAGAACGCCATCAGCGAATCATCATCTCGACCGGCACCAAAAATCTGCAGGAGCAGCTCTTCTTCAAGGACGTGCCCTTCCTAGAATCCCTGCTCGGCCCACTGAAGGTCTGCTACATGAAGGGCCGCGCGAACTATCTCTGCCGCCACAAGCTCTATGCATTACGCGACAACCCGCTCCTCCACGGCCTCGAAGAGATCGACCAGTTCCACCACATCGCACAGTGGGAAAAGACCACCGAAACCGGCGACCGCGCCGAGATCGACGCCCTCCCCGAAACCTCGCCACTCTGGCAAAAGCTCGACGCCCGCACCGAAGCCTGTCTCGGCCAGACCTGCCCCGACTGGGAGCGCTGCTTCGTCACTACCATGCGCCGCAAAGCACTCGAGTCGGACATCGTCATCGTCAACCACCACCTCTTCTTCGCCGACCTCAGCATCAAGCAGCAGGCCGCCAACGCCCCCGACGCCGGCATCCTGCCTGAAGCCGCCGCCGTCATCTTCGACGAGGCCCACGAACTCGAAGAGGTCGCCTCCAACTACTTCGGCATCGGCCTCAGCAACCAGCGCATCGACGAACTCATCCGCGACGTCGACATCATGCTGAAAGCGAAGAAAGCCAGCACCTCCGCCATCGAGAGTGCCTGCGCCACGCTGAAAGAGCGCTCCCGCATGTTCTTCGCGATCCTCCCTACGGAGTCGACAGGAATGCCCGGAGCCCCCGGCCGCATGCCCTTCCACAACCGCGAGGCCTTCCTCGAAGAGAGCGGCGACTACTACACCGGCGTCCTCAACGCGCTCACCCGCCTCGAAGGGGAACTCGACCACTTGAAGAATGTGGAAGAGTCCCCCGGCCTGCGCAAACGCACTGCCGACATCCGCGCCCATCTCGCCTTTCTCCTCGAATCCCCCGACCGCAACACCGTCTTCTGGATCGAACGCCGCGCCGCCGGAGGAGTCCGCAACCTGGCTCGAGGCGCAGCCCACGCCGCCTTCCACACTCACCTGCAAGCCACCCCCATCGACGTCTCCGAACTCCTCACCTCCACACTCTTCGACAACTACAACTCCGTCGTCCTCACCTCCGCCACCCTCACCGTCTCTGGAGGCTTCGACCACATCCGCCGCCGCCTCGGCCTCACGACAACACGCGAACTAGTAGTCCCCTCGCACTTCAACTACGAAAAGCAAGCGCTCCTCTACCTCCCGCCGAACATGCCCGACCCGCGCGAGCCCGACTTCCCAGAGAAAGCCGCCGAACGCATCCGCCGCGTCCTCGAGATCACCAAAGGCCGCGCCTTCTGCCTCTTCACCAGCTACACCCAGATGCGCAACACCCACGAACGCCTCCTCGCCGAACTACCCTATCCGCTCCTCCTGCACGGCACCGCGCCGCGCAACGTTCTCCTCCAGCAGTTCCGCGATACGCCCAACGCAGTCCTCTTCGGCACCTCGTCCTTCTGGCAGGGAGTAGACGTCCAGGGCGAACAACTAAGCTGCGTCATCATCGACCGCCTCCCCTTCGCCGTCCCCAGCGATCCGGTCGTCGAAGCCCGCATGGAAGCCATCGAAGCTCTCGGCGGTAAACCCTTCTTCGATTACCAGGTCCCCAACGCCGTCATCACCCTCAAGCAGGGCTTCGGCCGTCTCATCCGCTCGCTCTCCGACCGCGGCGTCCTCATGCTCCTCGACCCCCGCATCCAGCGCCAGCGCTACGGCCGCATCTTCCTCGAATCCCTGCCCCCCTACCGCCTCACCC
>Ga0210406_10001667_pt1 | contig 26546 bp, 28 predicted proteins | sample IncBWC30MmetaG_FD_155454 | JGI IMG/M metagenome (GOLD analysis project Ga0210406, IMG submission 155454) | Forest soil microbial communities from Barre Woods Harvard Forest LTER site, Petersham, Massachusetts, United States - Inc-BW-C-30-M | ecosystem: Environmental > Terrestrial > Soil >... | reverse complement strand
GGTGGTCTCAATGGGTCGACGCAACACTCAAGTCGAACCCGACTTGCATTGAAAACAAAGGCTAAATCGCTCCCTAGGGTTAGATCAGCCGGAACACTACCCTGACCAGGTTTTGACCGAGGACAGCCAAACAGATCACTTCTCCCGGGGAAGCATTGTCGAATCAACGCATTGGATGGTGTTGCACCGACCGGTTGAGCTGGCAGCCGTTATCGGAAACTCAGCCTAAAGGTTGGAACCAATTCCAAAGTCAAGGTCACACTCTAACGCTAGAGAACTCTGCTCGCTACGGAATGTAAGGCCCTTTTACCTCACCCCAGCCCCATTGCGGCATCGGAGCCGAAGGCCCGATTGGATTTTCGACGACCGCAGAGTTGATGACGGCGATGCGTGATCCCCACTCCAAGTAACCCACGAGTGAGGAGCGAAATTCTGGATCATCGGGCATGCCCATCTCGTCCGCGGTATCAAGCAGCAGAGTTACCCAACGCCTTCGTTGCTGCTCGGTCAGATGCTTCTGTAGGTGTTTCGCCACCATCGTTGAATGACTGTGCTTGCCGTCGCTAGTGTAGAGCTTGGGCCCACCGAGAACTTCCGAAACGAAATGAGCGACAGTTTGGAAGTGTTCCTCAGGCATCTCGGCGAAGACCGGACTTAGCACAGAGTCAACGCGGACGTGTTCGTAGAATCTCTTGAAGAGTGTTTCGATTCGCTCCCCGCCTCCGCACCATTCGTAAAGCGTGGGTACGTTCCTATCTGTCATTAAAGAATTATACCGACGTTGCGTGGCGGGACAAATGGTCTTGGCTCTAGATTCCTGATTAACGCGGTTACCGGAAAAGTGAAGTCCTGGTACGCGACTTGTCGGTAACGCGACTAATCACGAGTGTCTCGTTCTAACTTCTCAAGAGCGAGGAGGGTTGAGGCGCGCATAGACAAACTCTTGAAACCTAGTGCCTCTTTCAACGCAGGGATGGCTGATTTATCGCCAATTTGTCCCAACGACCAAGGAACGGCCTCTTTGACGTCTTCGTCCTTCAGCAAGGCAACCAGGATGGGAACTGCCCGCAGATCCTTCAGATACCCAAAGAGGTGCGCGGCGTAGTAGCGGTCCGCACGAATTTGTCGCGCGGGACTCGGATGTCCCGCGCTGTCGATCTCGAGCACGGCCCGTTTGGGCGAACGGTCCTCCAGAATAGCCTGGATAACCTGAAACCCCCGAGCATCGCCGAGTCTTGCGAAAACGAACGCCGCGTTGCCTCTGCGACGCATGTCCTCACATCGGAGCCATGGTTCAAGCCGTGGAAGCACACTCTTGTCATGAAGCGCGGCAATTTTCTTGGCGACCTCAAATTGTTCCCAGAACACCGTCGTGCTCTCGAACTGCTCAACAAGGCCGCCGTCGGTCCGAGGGAGAGCTGTGGACAGAAGACAGAGGCTAGCCAGCAAGGCTCCGCAGATGACGCCAGCTCCGCCTGCCATAGTGAGGACTCCCAACACAGTGCTAAAGGCGCATTCTACGATGGCACCAAGTAAGACAAAACTGATTCTTTCTAAAGTCCCGATTATCGCCGTTACCGGACAAGTGAAATCGTCACCGTAGGGCGCGCATAGTTGCCAGGAATCGCGCCGCGGCACTCGCAAGTCGCGAAGCAAGAGCTTCCCCGTTCAACGCTTCGGCGAAATGAGCTTGGCAACGTCGATGAATTGAGGATCTTGAACCGGCACGGGCGTATTGAAGAAATGGTTCCCTGCGATGATGTTTCCGGAAGAGCCGGTTTCTTTCAGGATGCCGGTTGCGGCCTCGGCGATCACGTTGTCTGTAACGACGTTGCTGTTGCCGGAGAGAAAGATGCCGGACTCTGCCCCGTTGAAAACATGATTCTGGTGGATGCGGGACTGATCGCCTTGCAAGCGAATCCCATCGAAAACGACAGCGGCGAAGGTTTCGTTGTGCTCGATCGCAGCATCGTTGCCGTGAACGAGGATGTTGACCTGGCTGATGCCAGCAGTGTTGCCGGAGACCTCCACATCGTCGGATTGCGTGACGAGAATGTTAGTGGCAACGGCAGTGCAGGTGGCGATGGCGGTACACGGCGCCCAGACGTTGTTAGTCACGACGTTGTCGAGAATCGACCCCGCGGCGCCAAAGCCAATCTGCACGCCATTCTGCGCTGCACCGGTGGTTGAGCCGATGCCTGTGACAACATTCCGACGAATGATGGTGACAGTGCCTTTTTCATCGGCGGTGATGCCGTTCTTCTGAAAGTCGTGAACAGTGCAGTGGTCGATTTCGACATCCGAGAGGCCGCCATTACCACTTTGAATAAAGATGCCGGTGCCGCTCTGGCAGCCATTGAGTGACGCGGTTAGCTTGAAATTGCGGACAGCAGTGCGGTCGAGTTCACCGGAAGCATTTTGGAACGTAATGCCGATGAGGTCGGGCGCGCACTGAGAGATGCCGTTGTTGATGCCATCGACGGTCAGGCCGGTGATGGTAACGCCGGTTGTGTCCGCGACCAGCAGCGCGGTGGCGATCGGAGCAGCGTCGAACAGACTGGTTGTGTTCGCTTGCATGGTGGAGGGCATGAGGATCGCGCCGTTGTCGGCGACGATTGTCAAGGACTTGCGGATTGTAACCTGCTCGAGGTAAATACCTTTGCAAATGTGAACCTCATCGCCGGGAGCGGCTGCGTCGATCGCGTCCTGGATATGAGTGAAACCTGCATTCGGACACTCAACTTTGTCGTCATCCACGACCATCTGGGCGCCGTGGGCCGGCCAGGCCGCGGCCGGCCAAACTAGGGCTGAGATGAGAATCACGGCCAACGCGAAAGGGTATGCAAGCTTGCTTTTCACGGCAACGCGCCTTTCTTCCTGGAGCCTAGGAACGCGGACCCGCGGGAGGATGCAGCGGCTGGATGTTGGCTCCCGAGAACACGACCCTGGCTTTTCGATCACTCGCAAAATCATGAAATTCGGGCTGGAATGCCGGGGAATATAGCAGGCGGGTCCGGTCAGGGCAATAGACCTAGCGGCCAGTATCGGATTCCCAATCCTCAGTGGACGTATAACGCCGTTACCGGAGAAGTTGACCGCCGCTCCACCTCGCGTTTCTTGCGCGATGAATCCGTCCTCGCTGCCCGGGGAGGGGCCGCCCGTGAGGAGATTACGGACACTAGCGCCCGGCGCTGCTGGGCACGAGCTCATACGACGACGTTAGCTGAATGGCGTTGTGCAGAGTGCGGTAGAGCGGACAGTTCATTGCATACATAGCGTGCACGCGCTCGATTTTGTCCTTTACCTCTGGGTCAGCAACCAACCGCATCGCCACGCGGATCCGCCGGATAACCAGCACATTATCCTCGGTTTCCACCTCGCCGGTAACTTCCGCGGTCAGCTTCCCGTTGCTGGCATCGATTTGGCGCGCTTCCAGCGCACCTCCAAATGTCCCCAGCATTCAACCCGCGGTAGCGGAAATAACGTAATCGATGGTCGCCGCGTGCGACTCCCCAATCTTCGCCGGGTCCACCTTGTAATGCTCGGCAATCGCCCCATGCACGCTATAAATGACCGGCCGCACCTCCCCCGGCAAATGCGCCACCCGCACCGGCCCCAACTTTCGCTCCAACCGCGACTTCGACACATACACAACCTTCGACATCGACCCCTCCCTCACCATTTCCCCCTTCCTATACCATAACGGGACCGCTACTATTCCGCCGATCTTCTGGCTTGAATTGTTACCTTTTCACCCCAACCTCGTTGCAACTCTCCGCGTTTGAATGACTTAGCAATCCGTTCGAACGAGTACCTTACAAGTAAAAGATTCCTATTGACAACCGCACCGATCTGTGCAATGATCGCACGTGTTGTCTCGGAGAAACCTCTCTCACCTCTCCCGCCGCTCCACCCCTAACTCTTGTCTTATCAACCGCCTGGAGCCTCTTTGCTTTCTTTTTCCGACTCCCGTCCTTTGTTTTCAACAGCTTGCAGCCTCTTTTCCCAAAACACCCGGGTGGGGGGTACCCACGCATGTCTCGCTTCCGACTCACCAACCCGCACCCTCTTCTATGCGTCAACTCAGCGTCCTCTGCGTCTCTTTACCCTGCTTGCCCCGAGCTTCGAGGGGAGTCTCGAAGGGTGCGTTATCCTTCAACGTCGCTTTTATTCGCTCCTCTCGACGATTCTTGTGCCCTCCTCTATCTACCTTTAGAATCAACACTTGCAAAAGTGTATCAAAACAAAGGACTTTAACTACCTTTAGAATGAACACTTATGAAAAAAGGGGGGAGGGGGGTGTACTACCCTTCGTGAGTTCCATGCTCCGACCTCAGCGCCCTCTGTGTTGCGCTTTTTCTGGCTTTGTTCTTCAGGCCGCAGTCAAAGGGCACGCAGCTACGCCGTCGAGCGCTGTCGCTGCGCGCTACTCGGCTCCTGCTTTCTTCGTACGGCCTTCTTTCAGGAACGTGCCCTTCTCCAATTCCGTAAAGGCTTGGCGGAGCTGCTCTTGCGTGTTCATTACGATCGGGCCGTACCAGGCAACCGGCTCTTCAAGTGGCTTGCCAGAGACGAGGAGGAAGCGGATGCCTTGGTCGCCAGCCTGCACCACTACTTCGTCGCCGCGATCGAAAAGGACCAACGAGCGATTGTCGGCGGCGGAGGGCGGCGCGGTGTCCAGCCATCCTACCGATTCGGTGGGCACAGACAAGGGCTCGCTGGCGTTGCAAAATTTGCCGGAGCCTGCGAAGACGTACGCAAAAGCATGGCGGGTGGTCTCGACGGGCAGAGCTTTCCTGCGACCGGGGGCTACGGACACATCGAGATACACGGGATCGGCGGCAATGCCGTCGACCGGCCCACGCTTGCCCCAGAAACTCCCGCAGACGAGGCGAACGTGCGTGCCGTCGTCATCGGTAATCTGCGGAATGTCCGGCTCTTTCACCTCCTGATAGCGTGGCGGGGTCATCTTGAGCGACGCCGGCAGATTGGCCCACAACTGAAAGCCGTGCATGCGGCCGGCGTGATCGCCCTTGGGCATTTCCTGGTGGATGATGCCGCTCCCGGCGGTCATCCACTGAACGTCGCCGGCGGCGATGGCGCCGTGGTTGCCGATGCTGTCGCCGTGCTCGACGGTTCCGGCAAGCACGTAGGTGATGGTCTCGATGCCGCGGTGCGGATGCCAGGGAAATCCGGCGAGATAATCCTCCGGCACGTCATTGCGGAAATCGTCGAGCAGCAGAAAGGGATCGAACTCGGACGTGTTGCCAAAACCAAATGCCCGCCGCAGGTGCACGCCTGCGCCTTCCGTGGTGGGCTTGCTGCGAATCAACCGCTTCACAGGTCGTATCGACATGGTTGCCTCCCAAGTTCAGCTACCAACCTCGCAGTGTACGCCGGAGCGCGAGCAGTGTCATCGGGGGAGCCCGGCTAGGATTTGTCGTCCACTTTTGTTTTGGCGATCATGGCGAGGGCGGCGCGATAAAAGGGTTTCAGGAACTCAGCCGCCGCCAAAGGGCTCTTGGTGGCTTGCTCGCCCAGAAGGCCTTGCAGGTGTCCGTCCTTGAGAAAGATGGTTTGCACCAGGATTGCAGCCGCTGTTTCGTTGCCCGCTTCCATGTTCTGTGCTCCTTCTGATTGCACGGTTCGTTATTGGTATAGCAGACGGAGTGTAGCACTTCGAGCAGTGGTTGTTGCCGTAACCGGAGCGGCCACCGGAAATATGAGGACGGGCGCAGAAATGCGCGTAGAATAATAGAGGTATGAAGCCAATGAAAACCCAATCGGCCGGAATTCCGCGCAAGATTGTCGGTTTTCGCATGGACGTAGACCGCAACTGGGTGGCGGACCTGGAATGCGGGCATCAGAAACACGTTCGGAACGACCCGCCATACACCGACCATCACTGGGTAACAACCGCGCAAGGCCGCCTCGATCATATGGGTCAGGAATTAAATTGTTCGGCTTGCCGGCCCGCTGAGTAGTCTTTCTCCCGCGCAATCATTTATTTTCATAAAGTATCTGCGATTGTCGTGACACCCGAAGGCGCATGCCTTGCGCGGTTCGGGTATACTTTTTGGCCGAAGGAGACACAATGCGCTCGCGTGAATCGCGCATGTATAGAGTGGCTGCTTTGCTGCTTTTCTTGCCGCTGGCGGGGTGCTCGCGTCAGCCGGCTGCGCCGGCGTCGGCCCAGGCTTCCTCGGCGCGCCCCGCGATTGTGTTCATGACGGATTTTGGCACGGCGAACGACGCGGTGGCGATTTGCCGGGGCGTGATTTACGGAATCGCGCCGGACGTTCGAATCACAGACATCACGCATCAGGTGACGCCATTTTCGATTGAGGACGCTTCGCGTTATCTATACGGAGTGACACCGTACTATCCGGAGGGGACGGTTTTTCTGGTGGTGGTCGACCCGGGAGTCGGGACATCGCGGAAAGCGATCGCGGTGAAATCGAGGAAGGGCCAGTATTTTATTCTTCCGGACAATGGAGTGATCACGCCGGTGCTGGACCGCGACGGATTGGAGTCGGCCCGGGAAATCACCAACCAGCATTGGATGATCCAGGCGCCGCTGTCATCGACGTTTCACGGGCGGGATATTTTTTCTCCGGCGGCGGCGCATCTGGCTGCTGGCTGGGAGTTTGACCTGGTTGGACCGCCGGTGCAGCAGCTTGTGAGGTTGACGCCAAAGGCTTCGGTGACTTCCGCGAAGGGCATCGAAGGAGAAGTTATCGGGCTGGATGATCCTTACGGATCACTCATCACGGACATTCCGGGGGAGGATTTCAAGCAGCTGGGTTACAACCTCGGTGACAAAGTGTTTATGCAAATTAATAAGAAGGCGGTCGCGCTGCCTTACGCGAAGACGTTCATGGACGTTCCGGTGGGGGAAACGCTTTTATATATTGATTCGCGGGGCCGAGTCGGAATTGCCATCAATCAGGGCAGCTACGCAAGAAAATTCAATATCGCGCCGCCAGCCACGGTTTTTATACCGCGCAAAGGCACGCCTATAAACGTAGTTCACCGGCCCGCTGCATAGTAATGGCGCGGCAGCCGCCCCCGGGAAAAACGACGCCAGTATCCGGATACCTTGCAACTTTCGCTAGACACCTTCCTGATGTAACTTTTTCCCTTTTAGGCGGTATTCCTATATGCAGGGGCAAGACGCAGGCAGAGAAAACGATCCGAGAATGCAGTCGGAAACCGACGAGGAATTGATGCTGCAAGTGCGTGATGGAGCTGGTGAAACGCTAGGGGTGTTGTTCGACCGCTACCACGCGCCGCTATACAACTTTTATACCAAGCTGACCGGGGACCGAACGCTGAGCGAAGACCTGGTGCAGGAAGTGTTTTTGCGGATTCTGAGGCACCGGAACACTTTCAGGACGGGGACTCCGTTTCGCGCATGGATATACCAAATTGCGAGGAATGCGCGGATCGATCATTTTCGGAAGAGCCGGCCGGAAGTGGCGTTCGAACCGGAGATGGCGCCGGCGGTGGCGCCGGGAGATCCCGCGCAGCAACAGCAGGAATCGGAACTGCTGCACCGGGCGCTGATGGAACTGCCGGAAGAAAAGCGCGAACTGCTGGTGCTTTGCCGTTTTCAGGAACTGCCGTATGAGGAAGTGGCACGGCTGGTGGGTTGTGGAGTGTCGACCGTGAAGGTAAGGATTCACCGAGCGCTGCAGGAATTGCGGGAAGTGTTTCATCAATTGCAGGCTGCGCCAGCGGGTTCCGCGCAGCGGAATACGCGGCAAAATATTCCACCGCGGAGGATAGGCCATGAAGTGTGAAGAAATCGCCGGGCTCTTGCCGGATTATTTGCAAGAGGGCTTGGGCGCGGAGCAGAAGAAAATCGTGGAGCGGCACCTGGAGAGCTGCGTGGAGTGCAACGAGGTGGCCGGGCTGTGGAAGAAGCTGGCGCTGATTCCGGACGAGCAGCCAAGCGCGGCTGGGCGGGAACGATTTGAGGCAATGCTGCGGGCGTACCAGACAGGGCGGGGAGAAGAAGGCTCGACGCGGCGCGCGGCAGCGGAGGCACGAGCATCCGGATGGAGTGTGTTCCAGTGGCTGCGTTCGCCGGTGGGTGCGGTAGCGTGGAGCATCGCGCTGGTCGCGCTGGGGACGTACCTGGGAATGCAATTAGGGGCCGCGAAATCGGGCTCGCAGGATTTGGCGGCGATGCACACGGAACTGACCAACATGCGGCAGATGGTGGCGCTGTCGATGCTGCAGCAGCAGTCGGCGAGCCAGCGGCTGGAGGGCGTGACGTGGACGCGGCGCGAGGGGCAGCTCGATCCGCAGGTGCTTTCTGCGCTGATGCATACGTTGCGGTACGACCAGAGCGTGGACGTACGGTTGGCGGCGCTGGACGCGCTGAGCCGGCATGCCGGGCAGCCGCAGGTGAAACAAACGGTGGTGGACGCGTTGCAGGAGCAACAATCGCCGTTGGTGCAGGTTGCGCTGATCGATCAATTGGTGGAATGGCGCGCCGCGGAAGCCGCTCCGCGACTCGAGAAGCTGCGGGAGACGCCGAATTTGAATGCGACGGTACGGCAGCGGGCGGACTGGGCGATCAGCAAGCTGAATTGAGGAGCGGCATATGAACACGACCTATTTTCTTTCGGTGCTGGCATCCGGGATGGTGTTGCTGCTGTTTCCGGCACAAGCGGCACGCAATGTTCCGGAGAAACCGGGTGACCGATTCGCGCAACAGGAAAAACCTCCTGCTGTTCATGTCGATATGGATAGAGAGCCGGACATGGATATGGACGTGGATGCCGACATGGACGTTGACATGGACGTCGAGGAGCCGCAGGTGGACATGGATGCGGATCGAGACGAGCCGGAGACGGACGCGGATGCGGACCACAACGATGTTGACCGCGAGGAGATCGATAACGACGAACCTAGCCTGACGGAGCACGAGCAGGAAAAAATCGAGAAGACATTTGCGATGCCGGCTAGCGCGGGACGGCGGACGCTGGAGATCGATAACGTTTGGGGGTCGATCGACGTGGTGGGGACGGCGTCGGATAAAGTACAGCTCACGGTGAACAAGGGCATCCGGGCGGAATCGAAGGAAAAGATCGCGCAGGCGCGCAAGGACGTCACATTGGACATTACGCAGCAGGCGGAGGCACTGAAGCTGTATGTGAATGGGCCATTCCGCTGCGATTGCCACGACTGCTCGCGTTCGCGGGAATCTGAAGGGTACATCGTGAAGATGGATTTTCAGGTGCAGGTGCCGCGCGACATCGACATCAAGGTAAAAACCGTGAATGAAGGGCGGGTATCGGTGCGCGATATCAACGGCAGCTTCCTGGTACGCAACGTGAACGGCGACATACAGATCCGCAATATCGCGGGATCGGGAACGGCGCGCACGGTCAACGGGCCGGTGAAGGTGTCGTTCCGGCAAAATCCGCGGGAGGCATCCGATTTCCAGACGGTGAATGGAAGCATCGAGCTGGCATTCGCTCGCGATTTGTCCGCGGATTTTCGATTCAAGACGTTCAACGGCGGGATTTACAGCGACTTCCCGGTGACGGCGCTGCCGGTACAGGGAATGCAGGAAGAGCATCACGGCAGCAAAGTGATTTTTCGTGCCGACCGGTATACGGGAGCGCGAATAAATGCGGGTGGTCCGCAGATCAAGGTGGAAAATTTAAATGGAGACATTCGAATTCTGGAAAACCATGAATAAGCAAACGAAGCGGTTCTCATCGATTTTGTCGGGGTTGGCGCTGGCGGCCATTGCGGCGGTGACACTGGGGCCGGGCGCGGAGACGGCGCTTGCACAGGGGCAGGGAGGCGGCGACCGCATTCCAGTGACGCTGAGCGATCCTTCGCGGCCGGCGCGGGTGAAAGTCGGTCTGGTGAACGGCGGGATCACCGTGAAGGCGTACGAAGGCAAGGAAGTGGTTGTGGAAGCACGCGTGCGGAATCGCGAGAATTCGCGCAACGAGGGCGGACCGAAGCGGCTGACGATCTCGAGCACCGGACTTTCCGTGGAGGAAGAAAACAACGAGGTCAACATCAACACCGATTCGTATATGCATCCGATCGATGTGACGGTGTCGGTGCCGGTGCACACTTCGCTGAAACTGCGCGCGGTGAATGACGGGGACATCGTTGTTACGGGCGTGGACGGTGAGCTGGATGTGGATGACATAAACGGGTCGGTTACGCTGAACAACATCGCGGGCAGCGCGGTGGCGCATGCGTTGAACGGGCGCCTATACGCGACCTTTACAAAGGTCGACGCGCAGAAAGCGATGGCCTTCAGTTCGCTGAACGGCGATGTAGATATCACGTTCCCGGCCGATTTAAAGGCGAATGTCAGTATTCGTTCGGACCAGGGGGACGTGTTCAGCGATTTCGATATACAGCTGAAGGCCGCGTCATCGCAGCCGGTGGTTGAGGATGGCAGAGGGCACGGCGGCAAATACCGGGTGAAGATTGACAAGACCATCCACGGGACGATCAACGGAGGCGGCCCGGAAATCCAATTCAGAAACTTCCAAGGGAAGATCTATATTCGCAAGGCGGGTAACCCGCGGTAGAGAGCGAATTACCGGCGAAGCATTCCCCTGAAGGACGGGGCGCAAGGGCAGCGACAGAATTGCCTCTTAGTTGGTTTTCTGCTCGGCGGTCGCCTGCTCCGGCTGTTCTTCAGCCTTTTGCCAGCTGGAATCAGGGTTGTATTCCTTCATGGTTTTGGCGAGAGCTTCCGTCTTCTTGCCGAGATCCTTCTGATACACCACCCCATCGCTGCCGACGATGAAGGTCATCACGCCGGACGATCTGTATTCCGCCGGATAGGCCACGAAAGCGAAGCCCCCGGTCATTTTGCCGTTTACGACGTAACCTTTCGCGCCACCTGGGGCATTTTTCCCCTGACGCGTCAGGATATGGTAGTAGTAGCCGCGGTAAGGGGTGGTGGGAGCGCCGTCTCGGGGTTTGACGTAGCCCTCCGCAACGGCCGACGCCACCAGCGGCCCGATGGGGCTCTGGGGCTCACCATCCGCAGCCTTCCAATAAAGGCCATTGTGCTGCCCTTTATCACTGAAGATTTCCTGGGCGTACTCGGCGTGTTGAGCGGAGTAATATTCCTTTTGGGCGGCCACAAGCTCCTGGGAAACACGAATGGTGGACATTTCATTGCGGCCAATTCGCCGGAACAGGATTTCCTTCTTGCCCGCGTCGGTGTCGAAATACCACGAATTACCTTTGTTCACGAGGGGTATGGGCGTGGGCCAATTCTTCGCGCCGATGTACAACATAATAGTTCCGTCGGGTTCTTTCACGAGACGATGCATTTCCTGATATTTCTCAACGAAATTAGCGCGACTTTGGGCGTCCTCGGTTCCGTCACCCGACGAGACGATTTGCTTGCCGTCTGGTCCGAGGATATCGAGCATCGCTTTCTCGTCGTTACCCTGAGCCGCCGCGACGAGTGCTTTGCTCGCTTCTTCCGGCGATGAAAATGTTTTCTGCCCTTGTTGCTGCCCCACGGAACGCACTGGAAAGCCCCCCGCCAACAAGACGCCGACAGCGGCCATTTCAAGAAGATTGGTCCAATCAAATTTGTCGAAGTTCAGCTTCCTTCTCCGCATGTGACTTCTCTCCATCTCTAAATTTCACGAATTACCGGGAACACAAAGAAACTTCGATTATGGATGCCTGCCACCGCCCCCGCCGCCATGCGCTCCTCCGCCACCGCCATGCGCTCCTCCGCCCCCGAAGCTGGCGCTTCCGCGCGACGAATAGCTCCTTGCCTGTCCGCCATGGTCGTAGTTGCTGAAGGCGCCTGAGCGGACTCCGCTCTGACCGCGGGGTTCAGCGTATCCTCGAGCGGCGTTATTGTTTCCTTCAAAAGGCCTGGCCGTTGCGCCGGGATGGTTTTCAGCCCCGCCGCGGCCGCCGGCGTAAGCATTGGGGGGCCGATTCCCTTCGTTGGTGCGAACACCAGTTCCGCCGCGATCGCCGCTAACTCCGCCGCGCCCGCCGGCATTCGCATTGGGGGGCCTGTTCCCTTCATTGCCGCGAACACGGTCTCCGCCCCGGCCGCCGTTAAATCCGCCGCGGTCGCGATTAACTCCGCCGCGCGCATCTCCACCTCGATAGTAGTTGTTGCGGTTATAAAACGTGTTGCTCCGGGAGTAGTATCTGTTGTGGTTGTAAATTACGACGTGGTTGTGCCAATCGGACCCCCAATGATGCCAGCCCCAGCCATAACCTCCGAAGTAGCCGATTCCGAAGCCAACTCCAAAGGAAAGATACGGGCCGCCATACCAGATTCCGGGATACGGATACCACCCCGGCCACGCCACGATCGGACCGCCGTAAACCACCCAAGGATCATACGCGGGGACATAAACGACTTCGGGGCTAGCAGGCTCAATGATGATCGTCGAGTCTTGCGCCGTTACGGTTTGCTGCGGCGTAGTCTTAAGATTGCCGGCTTCTTGCGCCCGCTGACGCATCACCTGTACGGCATCCATCACATCCTGTTGCTGATTGTAGTAGGCGTCGCCTAGAGATGACGTCCAGGAGAGGTTTTTGTCCATATTGCCAAGGACGGATGGAAATGCGGTAAGCGCCTTGACGCTTGGGTCCCAGGGTTGTTGGTCCACGGCTTGACCCAAAGCGTCGCCCTTCAAATCAGGGTTCGCTTGCATCCATCGGTCGGCCTCGACGACTTGCTCGGGAAACGCGGACGCGGCGAGGATCTGCGCCACAAGCGAATCGGGATAGAGAGCAATCGGAGCTACCAATTGCTGCAACTCCTCGGGAGTCTGCTGGGCGTATTGTTGCTCCTGCGCGGCCTGGTTCGGGTCTTGCGCGTCTTGATAGGCCGGTAGGTTCTGAGGCCAAGCCGCGAGCAACAGAGCCAAGGACAACAGGGAAACTGAAATCTGCTTACCCAATCGAGGTTTTGAGAATCCTGCGGCAGGCCCGAAAATATTCATGCTTTTGAACTTGCGCTGCACCTTCATTGCTTTAGGCCTCCAACACTTAGATGAGCGAAGCGCGGCTTAGGGCACAATCTCTATCTATCATTTATTTGCAATCGATCGTTGGCAGCTGGGGCCGCTCCGTTGGTCATTTTTCGCCCGCGCGTTGCTACAACTCAACACAGGAACGCATCAAGTAACTTCCCGCGGCCCTCATGGCGTCGCGGCGTTACGACGCTGGTTCTATTGCGCGGTGGGTGTGGTTGTCAAGAGGTAGCCCTCTACGGTGGGGGCGCGGAGGTACTTGATGCGGGTCCGGGTGGCTTCGGCGGCGGAGGTGTTTCCGAGTTTTTCCTGGGCGGAGGCGAGTTGCTCGAGGACGAGGAGAGAACGCGGGTCGGCGGCTAATTCGTCGACTGCGCCGGCGAGATCGCCTTTGGCGGCGAGCAAATAACCGCGAGCGGATTCGTAGCTGTTGGCGACGAGCAGGTCGCGCGATAAGTCTGCGAGGTGTTCGAGCCGGCGGACGCTGGCTTCCGCTAGGGCGAGTTCGCCGCGGCGCGCGGAGATGCGGACCCGCTCGCGGAGAACCTGAGCGAGTGAACTATCACGGTCGACTTCCGTCAAGCCATCGATAGAGTCTTGCAGCCAGGTTTCCAGCCAGCGGAGTTGCGCGAGTTCCACGGAAGGGTCCGCGGCGAGCATGGCGCGACCGAAACTAATTTCGAATTGCGAATAGGGTTCCTTTTGTTGCTGCGCTTTTTCGTTGAGAGCATCGAGAGCTTCGCGTCCCTCAGTGGGATGGCCTTCCCAGAAATAGACGAGCGCTTTTTGAAACTCGGAGTGCGAGCGATTGCGCGGGTTATTGGCGATGGCGATGGCCTCATCATATTCGGTGCGGGCTCGCAGGTAATTGCCCATGAGGGTCGAGGTGTCTCCGAGGCCGTAGCGCGAGGAGATGTAGGTGGGATCAATTTGCAGCGCGGCGGAATAGTGATCGAGAGAGCCCTGGTCGTCGCCGGACAAACGCAGGACTTCACCTAGCGAGTCTTGTGGATTCGGGGAATTTGGCAGCACTTCCGCGTAACGCTGGAGCGAGGCGATGGCCTTTGCGGGATCGGGTGCGCCGGTCTGGATGTAAGCGTAGCCGAGGAGGTTCAGCGCTGGAGGAAAATCAGGATCGAGCTGGCGCACGGTTTCGAGCATTTGGCGGGAGCGGTCGTAGTCCTGCTGGGAGTAGAGCCAATCGGCGAGGATGTAAAGAACGTGCTTGTTGTTGGGATAGCGTTTCAGAAGATCGTTCATCGCGCTGATGGCGGGCAGGAGGTCGCGATCGCTGATGCTGGTCATCCAGCGGATGAGGAGCTGCTCGTCGGGAGTGGCGCGAGGGAGCAAAGCTTTTGCGCGGCCAAGGGCGGCAGAATCCGGAATGCTGCCGAGGGAAGCGAGTGAGAGCGCAGCGTAGCCGAGGGCGAATTGCGGGTCTTTTTGGATGGCGCGGCGGGCATTGCTGAGGGCGCCGTCGACGATGTGGTTTTCATATTTGTCCAGGGAGAGCTCGACGAATTTGCGCGCTTCTTGCGATCGGGTGGAGACGGGGATGCTGCCAAAGAGTTGCTGCCTGGAGATGGGGGCAACTTTGGCGGCGGAGGTGGTGTTGCGCGCCTTGGCTACTTCTACTTGCGGCGGGGAGCTCTGTGCCCAGGCTGGACAGCCCAAGAACGAGGGAAAAATCAGAAGAAGAAACCGCGCTGAGAAGCGGTTCATGTGGCGGACACCCCTTTGTGAAAACACCCGACGAACCCTTGCAGGATCACGTTAGCTTGGCGCACGCGCGACCGCATACTGGCCCATGGGACAGGTTGTGTGGGGATGGTTACGATTGCCGGAGTCGCACGGTTGGACACAAGAAGAGCAGGATTTTCTTGTGCTATTTGGGCCGTTTGCGAATACTCTCAGATAAATCGTCCCGAGGGGAACTTGCGCTCTATGAATGCAGAGCAATGGGGGAAGGCGTCCCGCCTGACGGCATTGATTTGCGCCGGGGCAATGCTGGCGAGTCGTGCCGCGCCGGCAATCAAAAACATGGCGGTGGTGGCGCCGGCGGGAAGCAAGCTGCAGGATGTATCGCTGGCGGAGTTGGCGAGGCTCTGCAAAGGCGCGCAGAAAACGTGGGCGGACGGGCGGAACTTTACGCTGGTGATCAGGGATCCGGAATCGCCGGAGTTGCGCGTCGTGGTGCAGAAGCTGTTTCAGATGCCGCCGAGCGAGGTCAAGAGCGCGATTGTCAAGCTGAACGAGACGCGGGCGGTGGTGCGGATCGTGGACAGCGACGAGGAGTTGTTGCGGACGGTGGAAGCTACGCCAGGAGCGGTGGGAGTTTTGGATGTGTACGCCATCAACAGCACGGTGAAGGTGCTGCGCGTGGATGGGAAACTGCCGTTTGATGTGGGATATGCGCTGAAGGGAAATTAAGGGCCAGACCGCTGTCGGCTGCCAGTTTTCATTTCGTGATTTCTGCCATTTCCTCGTTTCTTGCCCGCTCCGTTCTTCCTAAGGTTCCCGCCGAAAAAAGTGCTTGACAGAGCGAAGAAAAGACGAATATAGTTAACGCGAAATTGCTCGCGGAGCGCGGTAGCGGAGCACCTCCAGGGCTCGCTGGGATTCCCCACGCCGCCCGAAAAGGCCTGTACGAAGGGTCAGGTTTTCCACAGGAGGGACAGGTGAATGGGGAGCGAAGACCTGGGCTAACGGGGAAAATCCGTAAGTCATTGAAAATACATAAATTAACAAAAAGTAGAGATTTGCAAGAGCGTACTGGGAGTTTGGTTTAAAGACGAAAATGTGTCTTGCGTACCATCGCGTTTGGGACCCCTTATCGTGTCAAATGGTACAGGTAAACCGGGAATAGACCCAACGGACAGGGTCGGGCATCTAAGTAGACGTTGAGCAACTAAAGCAGATGGGTGGATGTTCTGCAGAGGGAATAGGGACAGAGGACAATGAAGACTAAGGACAACGGACGGAAGTGGATGTGGCGGTTCCTGGGGGTGCTGGTAGCGCTGCAGCTCTATTTTGTGCGGGAGTTGCTGGCGGCGTTCGCGTTGTTTGCGCTGGCGTTCGCGGCCATCGCTTTTGTGATTGTGAGCTTGTACATGCTGCAGAAGAGCTGGGAAGTTGCGGTGGGACGAGTCGCGGACAGCAACCACGCGGTGGTGAATTTCGCGCGGCGTGGAATGTCGGCGGTGGAAGAGATGGCGCGGCGACCGCTGCGGCGGCCGGGTTCCGCGACGGCGCGGACAATCTAACAGCGTCTGGCTAAACAGTCTCCGGCTACGGCCGGAGCACACGAGGGCCAACCGGACTTGAACCGGTTGGCCCTTTTTCTTTTGTGCTACTCTCTGCGGCGTCTGAGGGAGGGAGCTGATGCGGAGAAAACTGTTGGTTTCGGCTATCGCCGTCGCAGCGATTTTGTTTTGCGTGCAGGGTACGGGGCAAGCGCAGGAGAAGGAGAAAGCGGCGGCCAAGAAGATCGCGATTCGCGCCGGGCGGTTGATTGACGGAAAGAGCGAGACGGCGATGGCGAACGCGCTGATTCTGATCGAGGGCGACCGCATCGTTTCGGTGAACGCGGGCGGGACGACGCCGGCCGGGGTGGAAGTGATCGACCTGTCGAGGGCCACGGTGCTGCCTGGATTCGTCGATACGCATACGCACTTGCTGCTGAACGGGGATATCACTGCAGAAGATTATGACGTGCAGTTGTTGAAGCAATCGATTCCGTACCGGGCGATTTTGAGCGCGCGGAATGCGCGGATTGCGCTGGAGCACGGATTTACCACCATGCGCGATTTGGAGACGGAAGGCGCGATGTATGCGGACGTGGACATCAAGAACGCGATCGCCAACGGGGAAGTTCCGGGGCCGCGCATGCAGGTGGCGACGCGGGCGATGACGCCGACAGGGATGTATCCGCTGCTGGGATATTCGTGGGAGCTGCAGGTGCCGAAGGGCGTGCAGTACGTAGACGGAGTGGACGGCGCGCGGAAGGCGGTACGCGAGCAGGTGATGTACGGCGCGGACTGGATCAAGTATTACTCCGACCGGAGGTATCACTTCGAAGCGGACGGCGTGCTGCACAGCATGGTGAACTTCACGGACGAGGAAGCGAAGGCGATTGTGGACGAAACGCACCGGCTGGGGAAGAGAGCGGCGGCGCACGCGATCGGGAGCGACGGGATTGCGGCGGCGTTGCGCGCAGGCGTGGACACCATCGAACACGGGGACGGGCTGACGGACGCGCTGATCGACGAAATCGTTCGGAAGGGCGTGTACTGGGTGCCGACGATTACGGTGGGCGCGTACGTGGCGCCGGGACGCGGAGGGAATTGGACGAAGATGGTGGATCTGGAAAAAGTGGCGTTTCAGAAGGCGCTGAAGAAAAATGTGAAGATTGCGTTGGGCACGGATGCCGGCGGGTTCGATTGGAAGGAAGTGAACCAGGCGAAGGAGTTCGAATACTACGTGAGCTATGGAATGACGCCGATGCAGGCGATTCGCGCGGGGACCGTAGTGCCGGCGGAGCTGCTGGGTTGGAGCGACAAGATGGGCACGATTGAAGCGGGGAAGTGGGCGGACCTGGTCGCGGTGAGCGGAGATCCGCTGAAGGACATTACGGAACTCGAGCGAGTAAAATTTGTGATGAAAGGCGGGGCAGTCTACAAGAACGAGCTGCGCTGATTCCAGCGAGTGATTCGATGCTCAACCTATGGCAAGACTTGAAGTTTGCTGTCCGGATGCCGCGCAAGAACCCCGGGTTCACATGCGTCGCCGTGCTCACCCTGGCGCTCGGTGTCGGCGCCAACACCACAATATTTAGCGTCGTTCACGCCGTACTTTTGAAACCGCTGCCTTATCCCGAGGCTGGCCGCCTGGTCTCAGTCACCGCTAGTTCATATACCAAATTCACGCTGATTCACGACCAAACTCAAACGCTCGAAAGTATCGCCGCCTATTATTCGTTCGGCTCCAGCCTGCTGACAGCGCAAGAGCCTGAGGCGATTCAAAGCGCGCACGTTTCCCTGGACTTTTTTCGCGTGCTAGATGTTGCGCCCGCGCGCGGCAGGGCTTTTCTTCCCGAGGAGGAGCAAACCGGCGGAGCGAATGTCGCCATCTTGTGGCGTGCGAGCTACCGATCCATCGATTTTTACAGCGGCGGCGGTAGTTCTCGCTCTTTCTGCATTTCTAGCGTGTTACGTTCCCGCGCGCCGCGCTACCCGGGTCGATCCCATCATTGTCCTTCGCTCCGATTAGGGACGAGATCAGAAAAAGGCCGCGCCGCCGTCGACGTTGATGGACTGGCCGGTGATGGCGCTGGATAGGTCGGAGCACAGGAACAAGGCGGCTTGTGCGATTTCGTCGGCGGTTTGCGCGCGGCCCTGCAGCAGCATGTTGAGAAATCCCTCCAGCTGCTTCTTAGGGCGCACTCCCATTTTCTTGGCGAGAGCCTCGCCGAGCTTTTTGGACATGACTGTCTCGGTCACTGGGCCTGGGCAGAGCGCGTTTACACGCACGCCCTTGCGGGCAGCCTCGGCTGCGGTGACTCGCGTGAGGCCCAGCATTCCAGCCTTTGCGGCGGCATATGCGGAGCCCCAGGCGAATGCGGACTTGGCTGACAAGCTGGAAATATTGAGGATGACACCGGAGCCGCGGGCGTACATGTCGGGGAGAACCAACTGGCTCAACAGGAAGGCTGCACGCAGGTGGACGGCAATCACGTTGTCGAATTCCGCGAGCGGGTAGTCTTCCACCGGAACTACCGGACCGTAATGGCCGGCGTTGTTGACGAGGATATCAACGTGATGGAACTTTCTGCGGGCCGCGACAACAACCTGAGCGCACTCCATCGCCCGGGTCAAATCGGCGGTAACAAACGCAGCCTGACCCGACTTGTTGATCTCTGCCGTTGCCGAGGCCAGTTCGGCGCCGGTTCGCGCGGTCAAAAAAACGGAGGCGCCTTCGCTGGCAAAAAGGCGCGCGATGGCGCGTCCGATTCCCCTGCCCGATCCGGTAATGACGGCAACTCGGTCTTTCAGCAGCATAAGTTCAGGAGAATAGAGTGAAGAGGGAAGCAGGGCAAGGTCCTTTCGGGCAGTAACCCATTGCGCGAAACAAGAAACTTCGTGCGACGACTCGAGTCGCGTTGGCAGCATCCTATTTCCATAGTTGTGGTAGATCCCATCGAGGTGATAGCCGTGTATCGATTGTTACTTGGCGGCCGCTGGTGCGCCATCTTTGTCGCAGTTCTCATTGTTCATTCGATGGCAGCTTGCGGCGGGTCCACCAGCAGTAGCACCGGCCCGGGAGGCACCCCGAACCCGACGCCGACTCCAACTCCGTCCGCGATCGACATCACGACCTATCATTACGACAATCTTCGCACCGGGCAAAACCTGAATGAAACAACCCTCACAACCGCGAACGTGAATCAAGCGAAATTCGGGAAACTAGGGGAGTTGATGGTCGACGGCAAAGTGGATGCGCAACCGCTGTACTTATCAAATGTTGCCATCACCGGCGTGGGCACCAAGAACGTCCTATACGTCGCTACGGAACATGGGAGCGTTTACGCGTTTGACGCTGACAACGTCAGCGGCACCGCGGCCAAACCCTTGTGGCGGATTTCGACGCAACTGTCCGGCGAGATATCCAGCGATGATCGCGGCTGCAACCAGGTGACGCCGGAAATCGGGATTACCTCGACGCCGGTGATCGATCGAACGCGCGGCGCCATCTATGTTGTTTCCGTATCCAAAGACGCGGGCGGGAACTATTTCCACCGGATTCACGCACTGGATCTCACCAGTGGCAAGGAACTCTTCGGAGGCCCGACAACCATCACCGCAACCGTTTCGGGCAACGGCGCCGCCAGCTCGGGCGGGATTGTGACGTTTGATCCGAGCGAATATAACGAGCGGCCCGGGCTTCTGGAGCTGAATGGAACGATTTACACGACGTGGGGATCTCATTGCGATAACGGGGCATACACCTCCTGGATGATGGCTTACAGCGCCGCTACCCTGAAGCAGACCAGTGTGCTGAACCTGGTGCCCAACGGCAGCGATGGCGGGATCTGGATGGCGGGCGCGGCGCCCGCGGCCGATGCGGCTGGAAACATTTACTTCTTGATTGGAAATGGGACGTTCGACACCGCTTTGAACACCAGTGGGCTGCCTTCGCAGGGTGACTGCGGAAATTGCTACGTCAAAGTCTCTTCTGCCGCGCCGCTCACGCTCCTCGACTACTTCACTCCGTCGAACACCGTCGCAGAATCGAACGTCGACGAGGACCTCGGCTCCGGCGGACCGCTGCTGCTGCCTGATATCACGGATGCCACCGGAAAGACGCGGCATCTCGCGGTGGGTTCCGGCAAGGACGCGATCATTTATGTGCTCGATCGCGACAGTATGGGGAAGTTCAGCGTCGCGCAGAACAGCATCTATCAGCAGATTTCCGGTCAGCTCGCCGGTGGAGAATACGCCAAGCCTTCGTACTTCAATGGAACTGTTTACTACGGCGCGGTGAGTGACGCGGTCAAGGCGTTTCCAATCGCTGGTGGCAAGCTGGCGACGTCGCCCTCGTCCAAGACGGCGATCCAGTTTCCGTATCCTGGAGCGACACCAGCAATCTCCGCCAATGGTACGAGCAGCGGAATCCTTTGGGCTGTGGAGAATGGGTCGCCCGCGGTTTTGCGTGCCTACGACGCCACGAACCTCGCCACTGAACTTTACAACTCGAACCAGGCGTCCGGAGGTCGAGACCAGTTCAGCGGGAACAAGTTCATCACCGCTATGATCGCGAACGGGAAAGTGTTCGTGGGCACGCCGAATAGCGTCGCGGTCTTTGGGTTGCTGTAAGCGGGTCTTCGACGCTTACTTCTTTGAGGGCTTCAGGTCCTTGAGCAGGTGCTGCACGAGCCCGTTTATTTCACTTTGGGTGAACGAGAACGTATCGCGGCGGATGGGCTTTTCTCCCACCGCGCGATACACCAAGTGATTTGCGGGATTCTGGACGACGTCCAGAACGATGGTGCCTTCGCGGAAGCGAATGTTTTCATAGCCGACTGTCGCCGGGCCGTAACCCCATCCTGAATAGCAGCCAAAGGGGCCGCACACCAACCCCGGATAAGCGCCCGGATACACGCGCCCGACGGTCGCATTGCGGCGGTTCACCGCGATGTGAAAATCGACGAGGAAATCGGCGGTTGCGGGATCGCTGACTTCCTTCAAACCTTTTTGGGTCAGATTTTGCTGCACGGCAGTCTTCACTTTACCGCGGAGCGCGTCGTTGTCGGCGGTATCTTCGCGGGTTACGGATTCACCGCGCGCGATCTCGTCGCGGGATACCACCGGGCGCGAACGGCGGCCCTCTTCCTGGGCGGGTCGCCATGCCCAGGTGGCGTGGCGTGCGATTCGCACGTCAGGATCTCGCGTGATGTGGACGTATTCATCGCACCCGGCGAGCAAAACAGCGCAGGCGATGGCGCCGGCGGCGAAAAGAGGCGCTCGGGCCCTTAAGAACCCCTTAGATAGCATCTGCAGCTCCTCCAAATTCTCAAACAAATAGGATTCCGGTTATTTAACACTGGATGTCTCGGATAGTTGCGGGGCTCTTGGATCGCGCGTCTCACTTGTCAGGCTGTAGTCCCCAATCCGCGGGAGGAAAGACGATGGGCCAGAACTGCGGAGCGGGCTGATCAAACTCGAAGGCCACGGCCGAAGCCCCAGCCGCGGAAGTCTCGACGCGCACCACGCGACAGCCTTGCTGCATTTTGGTTTTTTCGTTGATCAACACGATGGGCTGGCCAGCCTGGACCGTCATCCGCAATTTCAGCAGTCCGCCGTGCGCATTGACGGCCACCGTTCGTGTTTCCTCGCGCACCTCGTCGCCGTCGCGGGTCCTGGCCTGCACGACGACGGGAACTTGCAACATTACACGCTCGCTGCGCCGGCGATTCGCTGGATTGGGGGCAGTCACACGTTTAGTCTCGACAATGCGTCCGACCAATATACCTCACGGTGTCGCTTGTGATGAGCGAGGCGCGGAAGGTGCGTGCGATTTCGTTACTAGCGGAGCCTGGCTTCGAGACGGGCTTTTACTTCCGGCCATTCGGAGTCGACGATGCTGAAATACACGCTGTGCCGCACGCGGCCGGTTGCGGTCATCATGTGATTGCGAAAGATGCCTTCTTGGGTGGCGCCAATGCGCAAAATCGCGGCGCGGGATCTCGCATTCAGCGAATCGGTTTTCAGCTCCACGCGCATGCATTTGAGCGTTTCGAAAGCGTGGCGCAGCAACAAGTATTTGGCCTCAGTGTTGATGGCCGTGCGCTGCCATGGGCGCGCTACCCAGGTCCATCCGATTTCGAGGCGATGGTGGACGAGCTCGATATTGGCGTAACGCGTGCAGCCAACGGTGCGGCCGCTGGATTTCTCGATCAGCGCAAATGGCAAGGTGGTTCCGGCTGCCTGGTCCTGTAGCGCGGTCTGGACATAGGCGCTCATCTCCTCTGGCGTACACACTGGAGTCGGAATCCATTTCCAGAGGTCTTCGTCAAGTCCTACTTCAGCCAGCCCGGCAGCGTGTTCCGGGGTAAGCGGCTCCAGTCGCAGGTACTGGCCCTGCAAAATCACTAGCTCAACCACCATCTGCTCGCTCATCGGAAGCATTCTGCCTCGGATTGGCCGCGGCAAAAAGGGTCTGCACTGCTGGCGAAGGAGTCCGTTAGCAGGCCGCTTTGGCACTCAAGTTATACTAATCGCGACCATGAGCGATATCACGATACTGGACACAAATTGGGTGGGACGCCCGCATTCGGTGGCAGCGGCGCTGCTGGAATCTGGTGGGCATCGCGCCATCATTGACCCGGGGCCAGAGTCGACCTATCAGACGCTGCGCGAGCTTTTGCATTCGCGCGGGCTTTCCGTGGCGCAACTCGACGCCATTCTTCTGACGCACATCCATCTGGACCATGCCGGCGCTTCTGGCTCACTGGTGCGAGAGAATCCGCGGCTCACCGTTTACGTGCACACACTGGGAGCGCCGCACATGATCGATCCCACGAAGCTCCTGGCCAGCGCGGCGCGGCTGTGGCCGGAAACTTTGCATCAACTCTTTGGAGAAACGCTGCCGGTGCCAACGGAGAATTTGCGCATTCTCGAAGGCGGCGAGACGCTGATGCTGGGCACGCGCAAACTGGAGGTCGCCTACACGCCGGGTCACGCTTCGCATCATGTCAGCTACTTTGACGCGGCGGAAGGCGTTGCTTTCGTGGGCGACACCACCGGCATTCGCATCAACAATGGACCATACATCCTGCCGGCCACACCGCCGCCGGACATCAGTCTTGAGATTTGGGAGAATTCGTTCACGGCCATTCTCGCGCGGCGGCCGTCACGCCTTTTTCTCACACACTTTGGTTACGCGGAGAAGCCCGCGGAGCATATTGACGAATTTCGAACGCGGCTGCACCGTTGGGCGGCACTCGCTGCCGAAATTTTGCAGTCCGCCCCCGATGAATCGGAGGCGAAGAAAACCTTCGTGGCCCGTGCGCAAGCCGAGATGCAAGCGCGTCTGGGGGTTGACGAAGCGGACCACCACGCGTTCACCGCGGGGTTGGATTTATCTTTTCTGGGACTCGTGCGCTACCTGCGCAAACGGGCCGAAGCAACGGCTTGAGACTTTATTTTGCTTTCGTATCTGCTTGGCGCGGCCCCGGGGCGGACTTGACGTTCCTCACCACGACGGTAATGCGCTGAGAAAATCCAGCTCGTTTGTGAGCAAAAGACTAAGCGGTGGTCCCAGCCGACGATTCTTCCGGCTGGGGCGCCGGCTCGGCACTGGCGGGCGCGGGCGATTCGAGGCGCGTTGCGAGCGATTCGACCAGCAAATCGACGATCTTCTTGGCGCAATCGCCGTTGGCATCCTTGTCCGGATTGAATTGGGCGATGTCCAGTCCAACTAGATTCTTGTGGCGCACGATTTCCTTCAGCGCCGCGCGCACGTCTTCGAAGCCCAGGCCGCCGCTTCCCGGCACAACCACGGCGGGAAAATCCTCTTGCGCGATCACATCCAGGTCGAGATGCAAGACAAACTCGCGCGCATCGGCATGCAAATGAGCCAGCGCATCGAGCGCCGCCGCAGCCGCGCCCTTTGCTTGTATGTCCGCGGCATGCACGTGGCGCAGCGGCGCACGGGCGAGGAAATCCTGCTCGGGAGGATCGAGCCGTGCCAAACCGAAGAGCGTGACGTCGGGCTCGCGCACTAGAGGCGGCTCACCCCAGAACCGCACTAACTCCGGCGCGCCCTTGCCGATGATGTGGGCCAGCACCATGCCGTCGATTCGACCGGACGGTGTTGTTGCCGGGGTATTCAGGTCCGCATCGCGATCGAACCAGAACAGATTGATGTGTTTGTAATAGCGTCGAGCGCCGGTGAGCAATCCGACCACCTGCACGCATTCGCCGCCAAGAACCAGGGCGAGCGCGCCGCTTTTCAACGCGATTTCCGCGCGAGGCTTGAGGTCGTTCAGCCCGGCGACAATTTCCGTCAGGTTGCGCGCGCGACGGTGTTCATCGTCGTCGGCAAAGTGTCTGGGCGCGCAATCGCCGTAATCGGTCACCTCGAAGCCGGCGCTTTGCAGCCGTTCGACTAAACCGGCCGCGCGCAGCGCCGCGGGAGCCTTCTCAGTCCCGGGCGAGAACGCCGCCGCACTCGAAGGCGCGCCAATCAGAGCAATTTTCTTCGGCTGACGGACGATTTTGACCGCCAAGGTTGCGCTCCTTGTTCTTGTTTCCGCCTGCGATGCTGGGTTGAGTTGCCTGCCGGCCTACCCTGCCGGGACTATCAAAATTCTTTAGCGGCGCGGAGCGGCGGCGATAGTCGCCAGCTCCGGCGGTAGCGTAAACCGTACATCTTCACGGATCAAATCCAGGTCGCGCTGATCCGTAAAGCCAAACTGAGCCAGGCGCTCGCTCACCTGCTCGACGAGCACTTCCGGCGCGGAAGCTCCCGCGGTCAAGCCCACGCGCTTGACGCCTTCGAGCCATTTTACGTCGATATCCTGCGCGGAATCGATGAGTTGCGCGCGAACGCCGCTGCGTTGCGCAACCTCCACCAGGCGGTTGGAATTGGAGCTGTTCGGCGAACCCACTACGAGGATCAGGTCGACGTCCTTGGCCACCTGCTCGACGGCTTCCTGGCGATTCTGCGTGGCATAGCAGATGTCGTCGCTGGCCGGCCCCTTGATGGCGGGAAACTTCTGGCGGAGGCGCGTCACGATCTCCTGGGTGTCGTACAGGCTGAGCGTGGTCTGGGTTAGGAAAGCGAGTTTTTCCGGATCGTCCACCTGCAACGCATCGACGGCCGCAACGGAATCGACAACGATGGTGCGGTCCGGAGCCTCGCCGGACGTGCCGATAATCTCCTGATGATCGCGATGGCCGATCAAAATGATGGTGCGCCTTTCGCGTGCAAACTTAAGCGCTTCCAGGTGAACCTTGGTCACCAGCGGGCAGGTGGCGTCGATCACTTTCAACGAACGCACCCGGGCTTCCTCTCGAACTGTCGGGGGAACCCCATGGGCACTGAAGACGAGCACGCCGCCGTGTGGAACGTCCTCAATGGATTCGACGAAGATGGCGCCGCGCCGGCGTAATTGCTCCACAACGTAGGTGTTGTGCACGATTTCATGGTGCACGTAAACCGGAGCGCCATAAGCTTCCAGCGCCAGTTCGACGATATCCACCGCGCGCACCACTCCGGCACAAAAGCCGCGGGGGCGAACTCTAAGCAAGACTTTTCCGTTGTCTGTCAGCATCATCATCCTAATGAATGGTTTCCGAAGACTCTATCATACCTTACTAATGCCGCAGGTCGCACCGGCTTTTGACGCGTGGGTTGCCACTGACCCGTATTCCAGAGTCCGACTACTTACGCTGTTTGAGGTGGCGCAGGGACATGCGCAATTCGGTAGCTGTTGCATTTGCATCCCGGGAAATTGCAGCCCTTGGGGAGTTTGGCCGGTCTCGCCCGGAAATACATGTGGGCGTGGATGCTCTTGGGATGGCCGCACTTGCAGGGCTGAGGACGATTATTTCTCATGGTCGCTGGAGGTCGTTAGGGCGAGTTCGATTCGATGCGCCGCAATTGTACCCGATTTATGACGGTGCGTGCGCTTCGTTCTCGCACTCCAAACGGGAGGCTATGTCCATGAAGGGGCCATGATAATCACCACCCAGCCGTTTTTTTCCTGCTTGAGGAGGATATAGGGCCAATTCCACTCCGGGGCGAAACATAATAAGATGCTCGGTCGAGTTCCGGGAGTCGGCGCGTATGAACACAGTGAAAGGACCGGCGATTTTTCTGGCTCAGTTTGCGGGCGACGAATCACCGTTCAACAACTTGGAAGACATTGCCCGCTGGGCCGCGGAGCTGGGCTACAAGGGCGTGCAGATTCCCTCTTGGGATGCGCGTCTCTTTGACCTGAAGCGCGCCGCCGAGAGCAAGACATATTGCGAC
>Ga0210406_10001666_pt1 | contig 26553 bp, 10 predicted proteins | sample IncBWC30MmetaG_FD_155454 | JGI IMG/M metagenome (GOLD analysis project Ga0210406, IMG submission 155454) | Forest soil microbial communities from Barre Woods Harvard Forest LTER site, Petersham, Massachusetts, United States - Inc-BW-C-30-M | ecosystem: Environmental > Terrestrial > Soil >... | reverse complement strand
CTTTGGCTCTTTTGGGCCGTGGATGGGTTACACAAACGTGGCCAGCAAACTCTTCGTCACGCTCGGCTTCGTATTTCTTCTTCATTTCAGCAAGCGAAGCACCAGCGGGCGCACCGCAAGACTTGAACTTCCAGTTACATCTGAGCAACGGAAGCCCTGAAAATTCTGGCTCTTTGTCCATTCTAGTCTGCGTGGCATCGCTGGGGCCGCTGTAAACCCGGTAAAACTACCCCCCTCTACGTGGAAGCCTATAGAGTAGATACCTGATTTCCAGTAGGGTAGTTTCCCCGATGGCAACCACCCAGTTCGTTGAAAGTGGCTTGGAACGACAGATAGAAGCAATCACTGCCGTCTAGGGCCGCGCTGTTTGTTTAGGCAGGCACCGAGTCTGGCTTGATCGGTTCAAAATATTCCGTCGTGCCCCACCATTTGTTCTTAGCAAGGCCTTCGACTCTGATTGTCAACTTCACGACTTAGCCGGATTCCGTTGCACTCAAGGCGTTCGGAGGCACTCACGTCGGTGGGCCCCTTACAGTGCAAGCGACGGGGCAGACGCGTAATTTCGCCCGCGCCAGACGGAATTGGCCCGCCGTCAATTAGTGGTGAGAGTGACGGTAGTGCTGTGCGTGACGGTCCCGGACGTTCCTTTGAAAGTAAGCGTGCGCTTCCCCGTGTTTGCGGCCCCGCCCACGGTGATCGTCACAGTGGCCTGTGCCGAACTGGTTCCGTTGAGCGTGACCGAAGACGGCGAAATGCCGCAGGTGGTGTGGCTTGGGACGCCGCTGCAGGAAAGCGAGACGGCGCCAGTAAAACCGCTGAGCGGCGACAGCGTGAGCGTATAGGTCCCCGAATGTGACCTGGAAACCGTCAGAGACGCCGGCGACGCGGAAATGCTGAAATCGGATACCTCCTGCATCAGTGTCGCGGAAGAGCTTCCTTGGAAATTCGAATTGGCGGAAGCGAATGTGGCCACAACCGTATGGTTGCCCACGCTCAGAGAGCTCGTTGAGAATTGCGCTGTCCCAGCGGAAAGTGCCGCAGACCCCGCTGGCGTAGTACTGCCATCAAAGTAGAAGCTTACGGTCCCGCTCTGCGCTCCCGCCACCGAGGACGATACCGTCGCCATAAATGTGAGGGAGTGCCCAGTGACCGATGGATTCGCACTGGTCGTGAGCAGCGTTGACGTCGGAGCTGCGTACACTGTTTCTGAGAGTGACCCCGAGGTGCTGCTCACGAAGTTCGAATCACCGCCATATCTTGCCGTGATGGCGTGCGTTCCAGTAGCCAGTGCCCCGCCCGCGACCGTGAATTGCGCGACACCGCCGGAGAGGCTGCCCGTTCCAATCTGCCCGCCACCGTCAAAGAACGTGACCGTGCCAGTGGGCACGCCGCCTGCCGCCGGCTGAACTGTCGCGGTAAAGGTCATAGCCTGCCCAAATGTCGCTGGATTTGCGCTGGAGTTGATGCCCGTCGCAGTAGCTGCCTGACCTACCGTTTGCGTCAATACAGAGGACGCGCTGCCGGATAGATTCGCATTTCCGCCGTAGGACGCCGTAACGGAATGAGAACCCAAAGCCAAGCCAGAAACGGCCAACTGAGCCGAATTGTTGGCGACCGCTGCTGTGCCGAGGGAAGTCGCTCCGTCCAGGAAAGTCACAGTTCCACTCGCCGCGATTCCTGCTGGCGGCTGGACGCCAGCCGTGAACACAACGGACTGCCCAAAAACAGATGGATTCAGGCTCGAAGCGATGCTAGTTGCCGTCGAACCCTGATTAACAGTCTGCGTGAGAGCCGTTGAGGTACTTCCGGAGAAATTCGCGTCCCCGCTATACTTCGCCGTGACCGAATGCGAACCCTCCGGCAAACTGGACAGCGATAGCTGTGCGGCGTTGCTCGTAACCGTGGCCGTTCCCAAAGATGTTGTGCCATCGAGGAAGGTGATCGTGCCCGTCGCGTTGCCGCCAAAAGCAGTCTGAATCGTCGCGGACAGCGTGATGCCCTGGCCGAAAAGGGACGGATTTGCACTCGAGCTGACAGCAGTAGTCGTCGACGCACCGTTTACCACCTGACTCAACGCTGCGGACGTGCTGCCCGCGAGATTTGCGCCACCCGCGTAGATTGCCGTGACGGAATGCGTTCCCACCGTCAATGCGGATACCGCCAGCTGTGCCGAGTTGGAAGAAAGCGTCGCGGATCCGAGCGAGGTCGAGCCATCCATGAACGTCACGGTTCCGGTCGCGGTCGTTCCAGCGGGCGGCTGAACGGTTGCCGTGAATGTGACGGTCTGGTCGAAAGCCGATGAGTTCGCGCTGGAGCTTAGAGTGGTCGTCGTGGATCCCGGATTCACCGTTTCTGCGAGCGCCACTGAAGTGCCGGCGGTGAAGTTCGCATCTCCGCTGTATACCGCCGTGACGGAATGAGCACCGGCCGATAATCCTCCCATCGTGAACTGCGCACTCCCTCCGCCAGACAAACTGCTATTCCCGAGGGAAGTCGTGCCATCCATTAGCGTCACCGTTCCGGTCGGCGTGCCGCCCGTTGACGGTTGCACGGAAACTGTAAAGGTGACCGCTTGGCCGAATGTCGCGGGATTCAGGCTAGAAGTGATCGTAGTCGTTGTCGAACCCTGATTGACGGTTTGCGTTAGCACGAGTGAAGCGCTGCCCGAGAAATTTGCGTCTCCAGTGGCCTTCGCAGTGATCGAGTGCGCACCCGCAGCCAAACTCGAAATCGAGAGCTGGGCCACACCGTTAGTGGGATTCACCGTCCCCAGCGCCGTTGCGCCATCGAAGAAGGTGACCGATCCTCCGACCGCACCACCGCTGAGCGAAGGCACGATCGTTGCGCTCAGCGTCATCGTCTGCCCGAAGGCCGACGGATTCAGGCTCGAGGTGATCGTAGTCGTCGTCGACCCTTGACTGACGGTTTGCGTGAGCACCGACGAAGTGCTCCCCGAGAAATTCGCGTCCCCAGCGGCTTTCGCGGTCAGCGAATGCAAACCCGCACCTAGACTCGAAATGGAGAGTTGCGCCACGCTGTTGGACGGATACGCGGTTCCCAGCGTCGTTGCCCCATCGAAGAAGGTGACCATTCCTCCGACGCCGATGCCGCTCAGCGAAGGCTGAATCGTTGCACTCAGCACCACCGTTTGCCCTAACGCCGCTGGGTTTTGGCTGGACGTGATTGCTGTCGCGGTCGTCCCTGGAGTGATCGTCTGCGTCAACACCGCCGAAGTGCTTCCCATGTAATTTGAATCGCCGGCGTAGGTAGCCATGATCGTGTGCGTGCCGCCCTGTATTCCGCTCATTGTGAACGATGCAGAATTGTGTTGGCTGGTCGTTAGCGTTGTAACGCCAATCGGGGTGGTGCCATCGAACAGATTCACCGCGCCGGTTGCATTGCCGCCGGTGCCAGGCTGGATCGTAATCACAAAGGTCACCGCTTGGCCATACGGTGCCGGGTTCAAGCTCGAAGTCAGCGTCGTTGTTGTGGAAGCCTGATTCACGGTCTCAACGAGCGCCGCCGAAGTGCTGGCGCTGAAACCAGCATCTCCACCGTAAACAGCAGTGATGGAGTGAGCTCCGCTCGAAAGCGTGCCGATGGTGAATTGCACGGAGTTGCCGCCGGACAAACTGCTGCTACCAAGCGACGTGATGCCATCCATCAATGTCACCGAGCCCGTTGGCGAGCCACCGGCAGATGGTCGCACGGTTGCGGTGAAGATCACGGATTGGCCGGACGTCGCGGGGTTCAGGTTCGACACCACGCTTATTGTCGCTGTCGCCTGCGCCACTGTCTGCGTGAGAGTGCCAGAGGTGCTGCCGGCGAAATTGCCGTCACCGCTGTATTTCGCAGTGATGGAGTGCGATCCCGGCGGCAAGTTCGAGAGTGCGAGTTGCGCCGCGTTGTTCGAAATCGTGACAGCACCCAGAGCCGTCGTGCCATCAAGGAATGTGATGGTGCCCGTCGCCGAGCCTCCAAAGCCAGGCACAACATTCGCCGTCAATGTGATGGACTGCGCAAACGCCGCGGGATTGCCATTCGATGAAACCGTCGTGGTGGTGGCGGTTAGGTTGACTGTTTCCGTGAGCGGGGTCGAAGTGCTTGCAGCATTATTTGCATCGCCGCTGTATTTCGCGGTCAGCGAATTGGAGCCCACCGACAAGGTGGAAACCGATAGCTGTGCCGTATTGTTAGCGATCGCTACCGTGCCTAATGGAGTTGCACCGTTGAACCAGGTCACGCTACCTGTAACAGCACCGCTGCCAGACGGCTGCACGGTCGCGATAAGGGTTACAGCCTGACCATACCCGGCAGGGTTGGTTTGCGAACTCAAAGTGGTCGCGGTGGCCGGCAAGTTCACAGTCTGTGTAATGGGCGAAGAGGTGCTCCCCGCCAGCGACGCGCTGCCGCCGTACTGGGCGGTAATCGTGTGCGGGCCGACGGCAAGCGTCGAGAGCGTGAACTGCACGAAGTTGTGCCCGCTCGGCAAGCTCATGGATCCAAGTGAGGTCGTGCCATCAAAAAGAGTTACAAGCCCGGTAGCCAGCCCGTTGCTGATCGGAAAGGCGTTAACAGTTACAGTAAAAGTCACGGGGGAATTGGCAATCGAGGGGTTCCCGCTCGACGAAACCGTTGTGCTTGTGGGGCCAGGATTCACCACCTCGCTCAGCACGGCGGAAGTGCTGCCCGAGAAATTCGAATCGCCGCTGTAAATTGCACTGAGCGATTGTGTGCTTACCGGGAATCCGGAGAAAACCGTAAATTGCGCGCTGCCACTAATGACGATGGCGCTTCCCAGCGCAGACGTTCCCGAATAAAAGGTTACGGTTCCGGTGGGCGTGCCTCCCACAGTGTGTTGAATCGCAGCGCTAAGGGCGACCGATTGATTCAGCACCGAGGGGGACGGACTAGCGGTCAAGATGGTTGTGGTTGGCGGTCCCGCTTCGGTCACTTGCGCCGTTGTCGAAAGGCTCGACGCAGTATTCGCATCGCCACTATATTGCGCGCTGTAAGCATGGGTCCCGGGCGTGACATTGGAAACCGTGAGCTGCGCTGCATTGCTAACCAGTGTTACGGTCCCAATGGCAGTTGTGCCGTCCAGAAACGTAATCGTCCCCGTCGCGGTGGTTCCGGCCGATGGTCTCACGCTCACCGAAAGCGTAACCGGTTGCCCGTAGCCCAGGCTGAACGAACTCGGTGTCAGAAGTGTGATCGTCGGTTCCTGCACGATCGTTTGCGTAGTTGCGGGGGATGTGCTGGCCACGAGGTTCGGGTCTCCGCCGAAACTCGCCGTCAGCGGATGTGTTCCAGCGGTCAGTCCGGGAATCGTGAAAGTAACGCCATTTCCATTCATGGCTGCGGTTTGGATCGACGTCCCATTGTCAAACAGGGTGACGCTGCCGCTGCTAAAGCTGTACGGGTAACTCGCACTGACAACCACGAGAACCTGGACGGACTGTCCATATGGTGCCCCGTTCGTGAGCAGTCTTATCGAAGTGGTTGTGGCAGATTGATTGACCGTCTGCGTCAGCGCCACGGAAGTGCTGCCCACAAAATTGCTATTCGTGGTCGAGTACTGCGCCGTGATGTTGTGAGTTCCCGCGGTCAAAGAGGCAATAGTCAGCTGCGTCGGACCGGCAGCGGTATTGAAGGCCCCGAGGAGCGTCGTTCCATCGAAGTACGAGATCACTCCGGCTGGTAAGGTCCCGAACGCGGCATGTACGGTCGCGGTGACCGTCACACTTTGTCCGTAGACAGAAGGATTCACGCTCTGTGTTACCGTCGTTGTTGTGGCGCACGGATTTGCCGTTTGCGTCACAACAACGGAGTTGCTCCCGCTGGTATTCGCGTCTCCCTGATAGCGCGCCAATATCGAGTGCGAACCCACCGCCAATGAGGAAATCACGAGCGCTGCCGAATTGCTCGTGGGTGTCACCGTGCCGAGAAGAATCCCGCCGTCCGAGAACGTCACCGTCCCGGTAGCCGCGCCACCGAAGGGGAGTTGCAGGGCAGCCGTCAGTGTCACGGCTTGGCCGTACGAGGACGGATTCTGGCTGGTGGTTAGAGTCGTGGTGGTCGTGGTCTGCAACACGGATTCTGTAAATGGCAACGACGTTGCGGATTGAGTGTTCGCATCGCCGCTATATTTTGCAGAAATGGCATGGGATCCGGCCGAAAGAACCGGGATCGTGAATTGCGCCAAGCCGTTGGACAAGGTGGCGCTTCCAAGCGCAGTCGCTCCATCGTAGAAGGTTAACGTCCCCGTCGGACCGTTGGGATACGCCGCGCCCTGCACGGTGGCGCTTACCGTGAACGTTTGGCCATAAATCTCACTGGACTGGCTGGGGAACAAACTTATGGTCGCGATCGCCGGGCTTATCGTTTCGGGAATCGCTGACGACGTGCTTCCAGAAAAGTTCGTGTCCCCGGTGTATTGTGCCGTGAAGGTGTGAGTGCCAACGGAAAACCCATTCGTCACGAAGTACGCAACGTTGCTGTTAACCTGGCTTGCTGCTAGAAAAGTGCCTCCATCGAAGAAGGTCACGAAGCCGGTTGCTGTTCCGCTCGACGCAGTGTGCACCGTGGCCGTCAGTACAACCGTCTTGCCGAGCGTTGCCGGACTCGGATACGCGGACACGGTGGTGGTCGTCGAGGCCTGCAGCACCGTCTCGGTGATATTTGCCGAACTGCTGCCTAAGAAATTCGTGTCACCGTTATACGTCGCGACGATTACGTGCGGCCCCGCCGTCACATTCGACAACGTCAATTGCGCCTGGCCGTTCGCCGGCGTTACGTCGCCCAGGTCCGTCGACGAGGTGGTATCGAAGAACGTCACCGTTCCCGTCGGTGAAAACGGCGTCTGGTTCCCAATGACCGCCGTCAACGTGAACAGCTGCCCGTACGGCACGTTGCTCACATTGGAGGTCAGCGCAGTAGTCGTTTGCGCTTTCGCCACGGTTTCGGTGATCGCATTCGAAGTCACTGCGACGTAGTTGGAATCCCCGCTATAAACGGCCGTGATTTGGTGCGTTCCCGCGCTTAACCCAGCGAATTGTAATGTTCCTTGATAACTGTTCAGGGATACCGTGCCAATCGCGGTTGTTCCATCAAAAAACGTCATCGATCCGATAGGCGTGGCCTGTGCAAACGGAGGGATAATGCCGGCGGTAAATGTCGGTTCCTGTCCGTAAGACGGTAAGAGAAGGTTTGAAGTCAGCTCCAGCTGCGCCACCGCCGCCTGCCGAAGATACGAGTAGCTCCCCGAGGCGTTGCTCGTCACGATATCCAGCCGCCCGTCCTCGTTGAAATCTCCCAGCACCAAAGCCTGTGGCGACGCGCCCGTGGTAAAGTCCGGTTGACCTTGCGGCACAACCGCGTGGAACGCGCCCGTTCCGTCGCCCAACAAAACACTCACCGCATTCCCCGTCGCGTTCGTGACTACCAAATCCAAAAATCCATCAGCGTTCAAATCACCCGTGGCGATCCCAGATGGGTTTGCGCCGACGGCGGGAGAAACCGGTGCCGCGGCAAAAATGCAGGCCACCGCCGGAGCGCTCGAACAATTCTGATTGAGCAGTATGGAAACCGTATTATCCGCAGAGTTCGTAATGGCAATGTCCAGATTTCCGTCGCCGTTAAAATCGGCAATCGCAATACCGGAGGGTGAATTGCCAGTCGCCGGTAAACTCGTTGCTGGCGTAAACGTTCCGTCGCCATTCCCCATCAGCAACGTCAATGTGTTGTCGCTCGAGTTCGCCACCACTAAATCCAGGAATCCATCACCATTCAAATCTGCCGCCGCAATCGCGTAAGGCACGTTCCCCGCCGTCAAAGCTTCGGGAGAAACCGCAAACGTTCCGTCACCATTGCCGAGCAGAATCGTGACCGTGCCCGGCCCTTGCGGCACGGCCTGCGGAAAGCATGCACCCACACTCGTCCCACAGGTATTCAGTACGGCAAGGTCAATTTTGCCATCGCCGTTGAGATCGGCGGCGACCAGTTGAGTAGGAAAGACACCTGGGAGTGTGATGGTATTCCCTATCCGGAAGGTTCCGCCGCCGTTGGGCAGCAGGATCGTGATCGTATTGTCGCCGGAGTTCGTGATTGCCAAACCGGGCTGGCCAGTCCCAAAGAAATCGGCCGCGACGATCCCCCACGGCTGGCTACCGGTGGGATAGGAGCCTGCGGCTGTGAACGCTCCGGTAAAGTTGCTCTGCAAAATCGAAACGGTGTCGGTGCCCTGCGATACAACCGCAAGGTCAAGAGATCCATTCCCGCTTAAATCGGCCGTTAGAATTCCCTTCGGATTGCCAGTCAGAAATGCACTTACATTCTGATTCAGCACCACGCTTGGCTGTGCCGGTGTCTCGGGCAAATAGAATGCATTCGATGTCGAAGGTGGACTTCCGCCCGGATTTGTAACCGTCACAAAAAGAGTTGCGGGCGAGGCAAGAACAGCGCTCGTAAACTGGGCGGTGATTTGCGATCCACTCGCGTTAACGGAAGTGCTGGAGGGATGCAGAGTAAGGTTTCCGGGACCCGTCAGATTCACGATCGCAGTGGAGGGGAAATTTGCACCCAGGATAGTGAGCGTGAAACTGCCATTGCCTGGGGCTGTGGTCGTGGGAGGCATGCTGGGTGGCGATACCTGGATAATAAAAGGTACGCCGCTCGGAGGAGCGGTTTGACCGAAAGAGACTGAACCCGAGAGGAACGCAAGAAGCGTAGTTACACCCCCGAGCAATCTGATAATCCGCATGAAGACCTCCAGGAACGTAAGAGCAAGAGTTCGTGAATCGATTGCCGCGGGGGGAATGTACTCGGGAGAAGACCTCTCTCCGGGACGGAGAACGCTGGCCCCGCGAACGTCCAGCGCAAGTATCTGTATCTTCACGGCGCCGCACTCACGAATCAACGCCAGTAATAGTCTGCCAGTCTTATGAATTAACTGTACGAAGAGACAGGGGGTGGGGACTGAAGGGGAATGGTCTAACCACGGGAATGAGTCAAATGGTCGCGGCTCCCGAGAATAGTACAGTCGTAGTGACCAACGACGTCACCAGCGTGCCCCATGCAAAAGGCCTTGTGGGTTGATAGGCGGAACGGTACCTAATTGTAGGAAGTGTTCTTTGTAGATCCTGCAGGCCGCGAAAAGGAAATTGAGGCTAGCGAAACCACACGTGGGCCACCCATGCCTCGTGAAACCTAATAACGCTGGCGTAGGGGCTGTTGGCGGAGACAGAGCGAATGTCGGCTAGATTGCAGAGGGCAGACGTATCCTCGCAGAGAGAAGGATCAATAGTAAAAGTTGGTTCTGGTATGATTTCCGTATCGTTGGCCGGAGAACATCGATGGAAGAAGAAGAGTTTGATTCGTTGATGCAGTCGCGACCCTTCGGAAGTAAGGACGCAATGATGGCGGACGTTCAGTTGCGCCGAAGCATGACGCTCGGAATGGCGTTGTGGGGCAATACCCTTGACGACCTGCGGCGGCAACTGCTGGCACCGTCGCCTGAAGTCCCTCCGGGCTTTGAACTGGCCGATTTCAGGGAACTGCAACGGAGTGCGCTGGAGATTTCAGCGGGTTTGAGTGACCCGCGATTCGCGTTGTTGTCGCAATCTCATCTAGCTTCTTCTTCTCACACCATAGTCGTTGGCATTCAACACTTTACGGCGTGGGAAGCGCGTTGCGAGATCGTTCGCCGTGCGATGGAGTACTTGGAGAGGCACTGAGAACTTGGGACGGCGGCAGGATGGGACTTGCTCTCGAGGCTTTTTGAAATAATCGGCTCCCACACTATAAAGACTTCGAAAATGGAAAACCTCAAGAACAAAGGTTGAGTTTTCGAGGGAGTTGGGGGGCAGCGAGGGAGCGACAGCGAGGGAAACAGGACCATCAGACCTAAGGGCGACTTCTCACAACGGCACTCCTGGACAGCTTCAACCGCCTCACTTGGGTGTAGGCCGAAACGGGATTCCTATTCGTCCGCAGCAATTTCTTCGTATAACTGATATAAAGACTTTATCGGCAGGGTACGCAGCCGGATTGAATCTCATTCTCGCTTTGCTATCACCCGCTGATAACTGGTTCGATTCCAGACTGTGAAAAGGTCACCGCATAACTGCCAGGTGGGGCCGGCCTTCGGGCAAATCGGGTTTTGGCTCTGTGGGTTTAGCCCCCCGCCGAACCTCGGTGGTCCCCACCGAAGCAGGTTTTTGGAGGCGATCAATGGTCGAATTGCTATGGGCTGTAGTGCTAGTAGCTGTGCTTCTGGTGGTAGCCATCAAGGTTGTCCCCCTCAAAAGAGTGACTGTGTATGAGTATCAAAAAGGCTTGAAGTATACCAAGGGTCGTTACTCTTCTACTTTGAACGCCGGGCAGTATTGGATTCTTTCAACTTTTTCCTCCATAGTGCCCGTCGATATTCGTCCGCAGTTTGTAACTATTCAGGGACAGGATGTCCTCAGCGCCGACGGGGTAACCTTGAAAGTTAGTCTTGCAGCCGAATTTCAGATTGCTGACCCAAACGTCGCTATCAACAAGAATGCTAACTTTCAAAATAGCTTGTACCTGACTCTTCAGATGGCCGTCAGGGAAATCGTGGGCAAAGAGAAGATTGACACTCTCATTGAGAATCGCGCCGGATTTAGCTCCAAACTGACTGAGCTGACATCAGGCAAGGCAACAGAATTTGGGCTAAAACTGATTTCGGCGGACATCAAGGACATCATGTTTCCTGGTGAGATGAAGAAAGCCTTCGCGCAGGTTGTGAAGGCTCAGAAAGACGGGCAAGCAGCGCTAGAAAAAGCTCGTGGAGAGACGGCGGCACTTCGCAGTCTGGCTAATGCGGCCAGAATGATGGACGACAATCCCAACCTGCTCCAGCTTCGCGCGTTGCAAGCTTTCGCGGATTCTGGCGGAAACACACTCGTTCTGGGATTGCCGAACGGTCCGATTCCAGTCGCTAAGCGGGCTGAAAAGACCTCCGTTCCTCCGCGCAAGGAACCCAACGAAAAGGGCTAAGGTTCCCGGTTCTCGCTCGTCACCGAGGACCGCCCCTACCGCAAACGAACGGCGCCGGGATCGACAATAAGCTGCGCGGTTCGAAGCCTCTCGTGGATTTTGGCACTATCTTGAAAGTTCATCTGATTCGTGCCGGTAGCTGTTCTAAGGGAGCGGCGGGTTGCAACAATTTCTCACTACCGCAGAATCTCCTTCACGACCTACATTTGGCGGTCTCGGTTGGAAGGAGACGAGATGCCTTGCAGCCGGCTCGGAATTATCGAGCGAGAGGTCTTGCGCTGGTGTGGGTGGATGCACAGCCTGCGCTCAAAGCTGATCCTTGGGGCCCTCCCCAGTACCGCCAGGCTTCGTAACTGTTGCGGGATTCGTCTGATTGGCCCTGGCTCTCCGCGCGGCGGTAAGCGCACTCTCTTCACGACGAACCATCTTGTCCATCTCTTGGAGGCGCTGAAAAACTTCCAGTTCAGCTTTGGCCTTTTCCGGCCTCCTGTTGCGCGTGTACAGCAAGAACAATTGATAGTGGGCCTGTGTGTTGTCCGGACTGAGCCGTAGAGTACGCTCAAAATACTGCATCGCCTTTTCCGCTTGCTTTTCCCTGGCATACGTCAGAGCCAGATCGAAAAGAGCGTCGACGTTCTCGGAGTCCAGAGCAACCGCCTGTTCCAGTTCCTTTTGCGCTCCTTCCAGATCGCCTTGCTCCAACAAGATAAAACCAATCCCAGCGCGGGCACGGACGTGTTCAGGGGTGTTCCTCAATTGCTGTTCAAAGTGTGCCTTGGCCAAGTCTAGTTGGCCCTGCGCTCGATAGCAGTAGCCAACCAAGTACTCAATATCTTCAGTCTTAGAGTCCAGCTTGGCGGCATTTTCGAACGCAGTCGCCGCGGCGGCATAATTTTCGGCGCGGAAAAGCGCATTTCCAAGACTCAGGTTAAACAGTGCCTGCGTTGGATCCAGTTCGACAGCGCGTTGATAGCTCTTTGCGGCTAGTTCCCAACTGCCGATTGCGAACTCTTCGCGCCCCAGAACGTAATGGTATGGGGCGCGGTCTGGAGCGCGCGCTGTCGCATGCTGGAACTCGAGGATGGCATTCTCGTGATCCAGGCGCTCCACAGCGATGAGTCCCAACCGGAAATGCACTTCCGGCATCTCCGGCTTCAAGTCGGCGTCCTCCGCAAACACGGTGGCAGCATCGTCAAGCCGCTTCAGGTTGTGATAAGCGATCCCGAGGTTGTACAGAACTTCAGGGGTATGCGGCCGCAACTGGTTCACCTGCGAGAAACGATCCGCCGCGCGATCGTATTGCCCTACCTCAGCGAGAGCGATGGCCAGATTGAAGAGTAGCGCGGCATTCTCGGAATTTGTTTTGGCCAGCTGATCCTCTGTGGCAAGCGCCTCTTCCAGGCGATTCGCTTTCAGTGCCGCGCGCAGGTACAAAAAACTGATAGCTGGATCGTTTCCCTGCATCTTCCGCGCGATGTCGAACTGGTCGGCAGCCGCAGAATATTCCTGCATTGGGGCGAGCACCATGCCCAGGTTGTAATGGGCCCGCGCATTGTTCGGGTCCAGTTTTATCGCCTGTTCGAGCTCCTTGCGTGCAAGAGAAAGTTTGCCCTGCTGCAAAAGAAAATTTCCCAAGTTCCCGTGAGCACCCGCGAATCTCGGGGCGAGACGAATTGCGTCGCGGTATTGGGCTTCTGCGAGGGTTGGCTGCTTGAGTTGTTCATAAATGAAACCGAGCAGATTATGAGGCACAGGTGATCTGGGAGCGAGTTTCACAGCTTCTTTCACTAAAGACTCCGCTTCCGAAAACTTGCCACTTTGAATCAGAGCTCCAGCTTCCTGCAACGCTTTGTCGGCGGCGGGATTCGGCTGCGCCAGCGCGCCAGCCTTTTCCGCTTGCGCAAACGAACGGCCGACGAAACAAGTCATCAGACACACAGATAAGACGATTTTGACGAGGGGTTTCATTTGGGCTGCTCGGTTGCCACGCCCTTGCCCTCCACAATCGTGAAGACACGGTTTATACCGGGCAGTACGACGCTTTCTTTAGCCCCATCGGGCCAGCGAATTTCCAGTTTGTCTATCTGCTTGGCTTTGCCGAATCCGAAGTGCAGCCGCATGTCGTTGTTGGAGATATAGCTGCCACCGCTGATTACATCGTTGCGTTGCGTCATTCCGTTCGCAGTCAGAAAGGCTCTTGCACCGATCGCATCGCGCGGGCCTTTTGGACCGCCGATTAGATGGAAATCGACCCAGTTGTTTCCACTACTAACGACGTTTCGCAGCAGCACTGGCGGGCCATCAATCGTGCTCATTACGACGTCTATCTTGCCGTCATTGAACAGATCCCCGAAGGCTGCGCCGCGCGCGGACACGACAACCGCCAGCCCGCTATCAGTGGCCGCCGGCACCACCTGAAAGTGATTCCCATCCAAATTGCGGAAGAGCAGCGGCCGCTGCGCATAGGTCATCCCCCAATCATTCTGGTCCACGCCGGGATAGACATGGCCGTTGGCGGCGAAAATGTCTTTCAGCCCATCATTGTCGTAATCGATGAACCCCGTGCCCCATCCGAGAAACGGAATTGTTACCGCCGCGACTCCGGCAAGGAAACTCACATCCGTAAAGTTTGCCTCGCCCTCGTTCTTATAAAGCGAGTAGTAGTCATCGGAGAATGTCGTGACGTAGAGCGATAGATGACCGCTGTTGTCGTAATCCCCGATCCCCAGTCCCATCGCCGCCTGCTCGCGGCCATCGTCCTTCAACGCAAATCCCGAGGGGTAGCTCACGTCTTCGAAAGTGCCGTCGCCCTTGTTAAGAAACAGATAGTTCGGCACCGAGTCGTTGGCCACGACGAGATCCAGTTTCCCGTCATCATTAACGTCGGCAAACGCGACGCCAAATCCGTAGTAACCTTTCTCGTTCGAAACGCCGGCTTTCTGGCTTACCTCTGTGAACGTGCCGTCCCCATTGTTATGGAAAAGATGGTTGTGCTCACCCGGCAAGCCGCGCGGACCGCACATCACCGGCTTTCCCCGATATTGGCAGAAACTGTATTGCGTCGCCGCGGTCCCCGCGATCGGCGGGTTGTTCAAATCAAACTTCACATAGCCGGTCACGTATAAATCCAGCTTGCCGTCTCCGTCGTAGTCCCCGAACGTTGCCCCACTCGACCAGACTGGCTGAGCGCCGCTGACAGCCACCCCGGCCTTTTCCGCGACGTCGGTAAACGTCCCATCATGATTGTTGTGATAGAGACGGTTCTTCCCGTAGTTCGTTACGTACAGATCCGGCCAGCCGTCATTGTCGTAATCCCCTACGGCGACGCCGAAGCCCCACCGTTCGTTGCCCACCCCGGCCTGGTCTGTGACATCGGTGAACGTTCCGTCGTGATTGTTGTGAAAGAGCGCGGCGCGAGGCGCCTTATCTTTTCCTCGTAATGCGTCAAAGGTGGAACCATTCACGAGATAAACATCCGGCCAACCGTCGTTGTCATAATCAAGTATCGCCACTCCGGAACCGGGCGCTTCCAAGATCAGATTCTTCTCAGCCGTGCCGGACACGTGCTTGAACCTGTCCAGGCCTGCTTTCTTCGTGACGTTCTCAAAAACCATCGGAGCGCCATCCACGAATCCGCCGGCTGTAATCGGCCGGTGTTTCTCGTCTAGGACGGGAGCAAAGACTCCACCCGTTGAAGCGCCGCCGGATTGCGGCGCCGCCTGCGGCTTTGGCAATTCTTGCGGCTTTTCCTGCTGGCCGCTGGCACCCAGGAGCCCTAGGGCGAGAACCAAGCTAGGAATACCGGCAAGCGCTCCGGGAACGCTGCCGGCCATGATTTGCTTGTTCATCCACGTGGGCATGAGATCAGGGCTTCGGCAAACTGTTCCCCATCCCGTCAGCAGCACGGCGCTGGCGGTTCAAGCGCTCCACCTCGGCAAACTCTTTGGTTGCTTCTGATTTTCTTCCCGCGCGCTGCAGACTCAAAGCGAGTTGATAATGAACCTCGGGGCTCTTGGGGGACAACTTCGCCGCTTCCTGCAGATAGCCAATGCTCTCTTCGAGCTTTCCTGCTTTCGCCAGAACCCGCCCGAATGCCATGTTGGTTTCAAAATTGCCTGGCTCAAGCTCGTGCGCTTTTCGAAGTTGCACGAGCGCTTCCTCGAGCTCACCGCTCTTGCCAAGAATCCCGCCGAAACCGAGAAAGCCTCGCGGATCGTTCGGGTTGATCCGCTGCAGCTCCTGGTACTCCCTTATTGCGCCTTCCCTGTCCCCGCTTACTTCCAGAATGGTCCCAAGCAGGAAGCGCGCCTCCGGATCTTCAGGGCGCAGGTGGACGGCCTTCTGGAGAGTCGCGGCTGCTCCCGCGGTGTCACTTCGGGCGTAGAGCGTTCGTCCTAGGTAAAACGCCGCGTCGAACGAATTGGGGGCCAGCTCCGCGGCGCGCGCGAGCTCGTGGATGGCCTCGTCGTAGTGTCCCTGGGAGGACAGCGCGAGACCCAGGAGCGTGTGCGCGTCCGCGGCATCGACATCGAGCGTCAAAGCGCGTCGCGCTTCCGCTTCTGCCTCTCTCGAGTGCTGCGAATTTTGCAGTGCAAGGGCATTCAGATAAGCCACCTGATACGAGTTGGGCTGGCTCATCGCGAGCGGACCCAACATCGCGGCGGCCTCGCTCCACCTCCCGATTCGAACCAGTGTGGCCCCAAGATCCTGACGCACCACCTGAGAAACAGGATTGATTTGCAGGGCGCGCCGAAAGCTCGCCACTGCGGCTTCAGGGTATCCCAAGTCGGCAGAAAGCCTTCCCTGCGCGTATTCCAGGCGCGCGTCGCCCGGTGGCAATTGATCTTTCAGAATGCGTAACTGCACGCCTGCCGCAGGAAAGTCCTTCGCGATGCGCATCGCGTTCACCAATTCGAAGCGCAAATCCGTTTGGTCGGGATACAGCTCAAGGGACTGCTGAAATTGCTCGATCGGTTCTTTGGAATTGCCACCGCTGGCCATGAGCGCGCGGCCCAGCAGCGCATGCGCGGCATAACTGGTGTCCTCCAGCGCCAACGCTGTGCGCGCTTCGGCGATGCTTTCTCCGAGCTTCTGATCGAGCAGCAGCCCGTAGGCCAAGTTGATGTGGAGCTGCGCGCTCGAAGGAGCCGCATCACTGGCCACGCGTAGATCTGCCAGGGCGTCGGGCATCTTGTTGAGCTGGAGCCGCAGCAAACCGCGCGAACTCAATAGGGAAGCGTCCTTCGGATTCGCAGCCAGCTTGGCGGTTAAGTCGGCCTCGGCCTTCTCCGTGGCCCTTGCGGGGGGCGCAAAGCGTTCCTGGTGAGAACCTTCAGGCGAACTCTGACACTTCCCTGCTGTCGGGACCAGTACCAGCAATGCAAGAACGGGGAACAGCGGAAGTCTTTTGCCGCAGGATGTCATGCTAAATTCATTGTAGCAAGCCGGAATTGGCCCTCATAGAACCCTGGAAATAATTCGGTCGGCGCAAACGCGCTGCCCGATATTGAGGCGCGCCGCTGGCTCGCGGCTTAGAAAATGATCCGCGCGCGGTACTGAATGATGCGAGGCGGCAGCCACGTGTTTTGGAAGAAACCGAAAAGTGGATTTGCCTGCCGAACGGTTTGACCTGCTCCCGGAGCACTCCAGGAAGCATTCGGTATCAGCGCATTGGCTTGATTAAACATGTTGAACCCTTCCAAGCCGATTTGCATCTTCAAGCGCTCGGTGATCGTCAGGTTCTTGAAGATGGACATGTCCGTTCGGAAGTACCCCGGGCCAGTAAAATGATTTCGGCCGGAGTTTCCGTAGCAGAATTTGTTTCCTGCAAGATTGGTGTAGCAGACCGAGTCTGGATTCGGAGTCGCGATGTTCGAGCCGTCAGCAAAGGATGCGGGGTTCAAGACCCCATTCAAATAAGCGGGGCCAATGATGTTCGCGACCTCGCCATTCGCAGTAACCGTGTAATGCGACCCGGTTGTTCCGTTAAACACAACGTTCCACTGCCATCCGCCGATGATCTTGTCGGTCGCGGTGTTGACACTGTTGCCGAATTGCTTGCCCTGCCCGAAGGGGAGATCCCACAGCACGCTGGCCACGAACAGGTGACGGTGGTCCAGGGGAGAATCGGCTCGGTCGGCATTCAGGTTAAGAGCATTAATCGGGCCACCCACGTTTCCACGCTGATCGCCGGGATTCCCAAACAAGCCGGTGCTGTTGTCCCGGTTATGACTGAACGTATAAGCAGCTGTCGCGACGACGCCTCTCCCATAGCGTTTCTCCATTTTCGCCTGGAGAGAATCGTAATCCGCGTTGGCACGTCCTTCGAAAATGCGCACGTCACTGAAGAAGCAGGTAGGATTCGTACATCCGAAGTTGCCTTTGCTCGTCGAAACACTCCCAAGGCCGTTGCTGTTGGCCCCCAACTGCCGCTCCGCCAGCAAGTGCCTGCTGCGGTTCCCCGCGTATCCCAGGTCGAAGACAAAATCTCTGGCGAACTGGTACTCGACGCTCAGATTCGCTTCGTATATGGTCTCGTTCTTAAAATCCGACGGTATCGAGTAAAGCGTGGTACCCGCAGTGATAACCGGTGGATTTGTTACCGTGGCTACTGGTGGCCCGGTCTGGAAGTTGTTCACTTGCGTGCCGCACGGGCAAAAAATCTGGTTTACGTTGGGGGGGTTAAGTACAAGCGGATAGTCTCCCCCAAACCCCTCGACGGCATAAAATACTCCCGCGCCACCCCTGAGCGCGAACTGGCGCCTCCCGCCGAAGGCGTATGCGAAGCCTGCCCGGGGACCAATGTTATCGTAGCGCGTGCTCGAGAGGCTATTCCCTCCGCCCTTTGCACCCGTCAAAACAAGAGCGGCAGGATTGAAGTTGGCGAGTCTCCCCGCATCCTCTCCATAGAGAGGAAAAACATCCCAACGCAATCCGAGGTTCAGGCTCAAATCTTTCGTCGCTTTCCAGTCGTCCTGAACGAAAAAGGAGTACTCCGTCGACTTGAGGATGAAGGGATTGTCTCCTCCAGCGACCGTACCGCTATTCGAGAAGTCCGCGTTGACACTGAGGAGGGCATCCGCTAGGTTAATGCCCGTGTGACCGGCACATACACCGGTGGCCGTGGCGCACCCGGTGCCGCCCCCTCCCCAAGCAAAGGCACCTTTGAGGTCGCCAAAGCCTCCGGAGTCAAGTTGGTCGATTTCGCGCGGGCGAATTTCCACGCCGCCCTTCCAGGTGTGCTTGCCCTGTACATAGGTCACGGAGTCACCTATATAGTAGCTTTTCGATTGTTCAAGGAAGATGCCGCCATCACCGGTGAACTCAATCTGGCCGGGCTGGTTGCCACCGCCGAAACCGATCAATGCCCCACCCGTGGTGGCCTGCGTGCCTTTATTGCAGTTGGGAATGCCAATGTCGTTGCACCAGGTTGGGCTGATTCCGCAAGCCCCTTCGACCCCGCAATTGAAAATACCAAGCCTAACGGACGTATAGCCGAACCGCAGTTCGTTCAGCAAGGTGGGCTTGAAGATGTGGGTATCCGTTACGACCACTTGACGGGTATTTCCCAATTCATTGCCGGCGCCGAAGCCCGCCGTTGGCAGAACGGGGAAGAAGTTGGCTCGTTCACGCAATTGATTGTCCCGGGTGTAACGCCCTGAGAGAGTGTTCTTATCCGAGAACCGGTAGTCGCCCTTGACGTCAAATGAATCAATCGTTTCTTGATTTCGCCGCACTCCCACGTAATTGGGGTTACTCCCCGAATTAGGATTAATCACATTTGGAAGATCAGGAAGCGGGTACTCTTGGAAGTATTTTTGCGCCACAGAACTGAAGTCCGGTCGGGAACCGAGGTTAGGAATCACGTTTCCGGGAAACGGCTTACCCGTTAGAGGGTCCACCAGCTGCTGTGTAAAAGCCGAGAAATCACCATTCCTAGCGCCTTGTGTCGGGACGGCCGTTTCAAATTGTGTGGGGATCAGATTTCGCTGCCCCAGATAATCTCCGAAGAAAAAGAGTCTATTCTTGATGATGGGTCCGCCAACTGTGCCTCCAAATTCATTGATGTGCGTGTTCGTCTTGGGCAACAAAGACGCTGCTTTCGCTGACGAATCGCCGTTCTGACTAATTGCTATGGCTCGCGCAGCACCAATGCCCGGATTGATCGCGTTTAGTGTTGTGTTCTGCCCATAGTAGGCGGCCGTTCCGTGGATTTCATTCGTGCCGGACTTGTACGTCGTATTGATTTGGGCCCCTCCCCGGCCTGATTCTGCCTTGGCAAGGCTCGTCTCCACGCGAAATTCCTGAATTGCATCAGGGTTCGGGAAAACGCCGATTTCGCCGTAGATTGGTTCGTTATCGTCCACGCCGTCCAAAGTAAAGTTATTGTTGCCAGGGCGCAGTCCGTTGGCTGTGATGGCCGAGCCGCCCGAGCGCCCAAAGCGGGCTGCAGGCGTGTCCCCTCTGGCATCCGATACGCCGTTGCCGCCCGCATTCGGGTCGCCTTGGTTGAAGTAGGATGAATCAGTCAGCTGCGCCGTGATGTCGCGGCTCACACCCGGCGTCAGCAATGCCAAATTTGTGAAATTCTGATCGCGGATGGGAAGCTCGGTAATCTGTCGCCCAACAATGACCGTGCCCTGCGAGCTCGTTTCCGTATTGAGCAGCGGCGCCTCCGACGTAACTGTAACCTGCTCGCTGGTTGCGCCCACTTCGAGAGTCAAGTTCACTTCGCGCACGTCGGCGATGCGCAGCTCAATGTTTTCATTCACTGCCTTCTTAAAGCCTTCCTTCGACGCTTCCACGCGATAGATGCCGACCTGTAAAACCGACGGGACGACGAAGCGCCCGTCATCATTCGTAGTGGCCTCAAACGTCGCGCCGGTGCTGACATTTGTCACTTTCACCGTTGCTCCCGCCACATTTGCGCCGCTCGCGTCGGTGACTCGCCCCGTGATGGATGCGCGGTCGTTCTGCGCCAATACGGGCATGGCCAGACCTAGCGCCAGACTTAGAACCAACAACGCACTCCAGCTAGCTTTACGCATCGCTTGCCTCTCCAAGCCTCATACGTGGGTTCTCTTTGACTCTGGGATTGGACACTTCGTCGTTACAGGTCATCGCCGCCCAACCGAGGCCATCTCTTGTCGCAAAAACCATCGTTCCCCATTTGGCTCCGAGCACGAGGAGACTCCCCTCGACCGCGCTCGAACAATGGCGCAACATATCAAGTCAAAATGTCTGTCGGAACCACGCACCCTGCAGACTTAATCAAGAAACGCTGGAATGCTGAACAAAGTCCGCACTAACCCAATTGAACATGAATTTGAAATTTTTCTGGTTGCAATGCAAGTACCCTTATGGCATGTAACCGTTACCGGTCCAAATCCTTTTGTTGTAACGACCTCTGCGATTTGTTACCTTGCTGTCACACGATGTAACAGAGGGTCGGCACAATGAGCGAGAGGGACCAGTATGTTAGACAGATTGACACACTGGTAGCCAGTAGAGAACTCCATGGTGCGGACTCCCTCTGCAAACTGCTCCGATACTTGGCCAACCATGCGCTGGACTTCCCTGGAGAGTCACTGAAGGAATACAGGATTGCGACAGAGGTTTTTGGACGTTCCTCGGACTTCGATCCGCAGTTGGATTCGATTATCCGGGTGCAGGCAGGCCGCTTACGCTCCAAACTGTCAAACTACTATGAATCCGACGGGGTGCACGATTCGATCGTTGTAGAACTGCCCAAAGGCGCCTATGTTCTTTCATTTCATCACCGAATCAAGGGAACCACGAAGCTCCATCCGGGCGCTTCGTCCGAGGGGAGCCAGCAGGTTTCGCTGAGGTCTAGGAAATTAGAAATCGTGGTCGCCGTGCTGTCCGTCTTGCTCGTCGTTCTGATCGGAGTGGTTGCCCGGCTTTCCGTATTCCGTAAATCATCCAACACAAACCTGGCCCGCGGCGAGCCATCCCCGCCCGCCGCTTTCCTACAATTCTGGAAGCCGTTTGCCTCAGGCCCTGAGGAGCCCTGGGTCGTTTTCAGCAACGCCTCCTTTGTGGGACGGCCTGAAACCGGGCTGCGATATTATGATCCAGCACGGGATTCCGGGGCTTCGGTTTGGGATCATTACACCGGAGTCGGCGAAGTATTGGCCGTTCACTCTCTCGACCAGGTCTTTGGATCGCTTCACCGGGGCCTTCGCGTGAAACGTGGAAATCTTTTCACACTCGACGATGTCCAGAACAATGATTTGATCTTCCTGGGCTCCCCCGCGGAGAACCTCTCACTGATGGACATCCCGAACACCAAGGAATTTATTTTTCAACGCCTCGACGCAGGACCGCGGAAAGGTGATCTGGCGATTGTAAACGTACGTCCCGAACGCGGCGAGTCCAAGGATTACCTTGCCAGCCCGTCATTTGCCCCGTTAACCGAAGACTACGCCATCGTAGCTATGCTGCCAGGATTGAACCCTTCCCGCTCGATCATGATACTCGCTGGAACGACGACGTTAGGTACTCAGGGTGCCGTCGACTACGTATCCCGCGAGAATTCGGTACAGGAGATGCTCGAACGGCTCTCGGCTTCGAGGGCTGGTGAATTGAAACCGTTCGAAGCTCTGCTGCATGTGAAGGTGACGCGAGGCGTGCCTGTTCAGATGGAACTTGTAGCGCTGCGCCGGAAGGCGTCGTAGCACACGTCAACCCGCTACCGGGTCGGATAGCCCGGCCGATGAATCCCTGACTGCACGGAAACACGTTCTCACCGGTGTGAACCTCGGAACGGAACTCCCTCGTTAGTTGTGCCAAACCCCCGACTAGTTTTCGGTGTCGGGCCTACCGCACGGTCGAATGTCTTCCCATAAAGATCGTTGGACCTGTGTGGCTTGGCCTGGTTCGATCCAGTTCGTTGGCTTGGTCAAGGTCACGGCAAAATCGATGGTCATCCATTTCGGCGACGCACTGAGGGCCAAGACACCAATTCAGCCCCTGCCCGGTTCCTGTTTCTAACCGCAGCGAAGAATGCCAGCGCCGCCGTCAAACCGCTGGCGCGAAACTCAGTCCGGGCCCAAAAAAGGAGCAGCGGGGCCGTATGCACGCGGGCCCCGCTATTCCTCATAGAATAGATCGCAACTACGTCTTGTTGCAGTTACTAGTGATTCCCGCCGGAATCACCATCATGATCCCCGTCGTCAGGATCGAAACCTCCAATCGAAACAGGTTCCGAAGCACGCAAGCTGACGCGCCCAATCGTCCGGTAGTCCCCCAGCCCATTCTTGGGTTTCTGTGTGTGGTACCCCGCGAAAATCACGGTGATGTCGAAGGGATCGAACGACGTTGCGCTCGGAGCGTACACCCGTCCTGAAAAGAACCCGAGCACGTTGCCGACTACCGAAGCGTTCGCGGGAATCGTGAGGGGTGCCGCGCCAGCGCCCGTCGCGGGCACGCCCATGGCATTCACCGTCAGCGTCACCGATGCCGTTGAAATGATCGGATTGTTGATCCCGTTGATCACCGTCCAGTGCATCAAATCTGTCGACTCGGCATAACCGATGTAATGAAACGCATCCGAATCTCCATCGACGCATCCACCTCCAGAGAACAGCAACCCAAATCGCCCATGCTCGAGCTTGAGGATTGTTCCTGCCGTGGCCAGCCAGCGAGTCCCGCTCAAGGAAACGCTCGTAGGATCATTCAGCCCTTGGAGCGGCCCCAAGTCCGTGAAGTGAATACCGTCCCTGGTGGTCGCCAGCCTCAGATAGGTAATGTCATCGTTCACTGCCGTCCCGAAGGGATTGTTCGCGTAATAACCCGCCCAGAACGTGTTGCACTGCTGCGAAGCAGGAAACGCAGTGGCCCCGGTGTTGTCGCCACTGAGGATTTTCTGTTCATAGATGATCGTAAGCGGCGAACTCCCCGGAACCACGCCAAGAATCCCGTCTGGATTCAGCAGACCAGAGGTGTGCAGGGGCGGTTCGGGCAGATTCACCACATCCGTCGATGCGTCATTCAGCGCTGGCGCGCCAGTCAGTGGCGCCCCAGGTTCCGGTGTCAATTCGTGAATCGAGAGATCGTCGGAATCAATGTGGCCGGCGGCACGTACCAGCGTGTACAGATAGGTGTGGCCGCCAATCGTGATGATGTACTGGTGCCCTTGGCCGTCATCTCCGGTAGTGTCGGAGTTGTCGGCATTGTTCGGGTCTTTTTCCTTGTTGCCGCCGGCGTCCTTAAGGAAATTTGTAGGGCAATCCGTTCTTAACTCCAGGACCTTCTGCTGAAACGTCCAGCTTAAACCCGCGTCATCCGAAGACGCTGCCACCACGCCCTCGTCAATATCCTTTGGCCGCCAGTCGAAATACCCTTGCAGGTGTTTCCCGGATCCGAAGATGGTCGGAAAGTAGTAGGGTTCCATGCGCATAGTTCCGGGATTGTTGACTTCACCGCCTGCCCCGTTGCAATAGCCCGCGGACTTCAATCCGTTTGCTGCGCCCGATTGTTCAAGCGTCCACGGCCCGTCGGTAATGGTTGTTGTGGTGGGCGCTCCGTTGCTCGTCCAAGTCACAGCTCCGCGGTGATGTCCCTGCGCAACCATCGCTGCTGAAACTATCAATCCCATTGCTGCTGCCAGAATCACTCTCTTCATTTGTTGGTGACCTCCTCAGAGGGGCCGAAAGTGTCACAGAACTGGACGCGTAAGGTTAACGCCGATTGAACACTCGATGAATCGCGCGTTTCTTGGCCAAGCATCCGCGTCTGCGGCCAGGTCTCGCCGCGCCATGCTTCCCGCGCCGAAAGCCTAGCTTCCCAGCGCGCCGGTCCAGTTGGTGAAGCTCGAACGCGTTACGGGCTGAGGGGTGTCTATCCATCTCTGCCCTACCTCTGCGCTCTTGGAGACAAAAAGCCGGGGACTAGCACTTCCGTTCTATGGAAAAAGATCTGTAAAGTAAGATGTCCTCGGCCTTCTATTTCATGGGTTCGCTCGCGCCAAGGACGGCATGAGATACATGAGACTCAACATACCCAGGCAACTCCCGTTCTTCCTGGCGATGGCCGTATCGTCAGTCTTTCCCGTTATCGCCCAGCGCGACTCGATCGGGACGGAAGAGCAAACGAACAAAATTTCCCCTCAGTTTATCGAGACGAGCTCCGCACTCGGAATTAGTTTTCGGAACGTCGCCTCGCACACTTCGAAAAAATACCTAATCGAAACAATGGCGCCTGGTGTGGCCCTGTTTGACTACGACAATGACGGGCGCCTGGACATTTTTGTGGTGAATGGTGCGCCGCTCAACGATCCCACCCCCAAGGGGACGATACCCGGAAAGACGGCGTCCAAATATTGGAATCGCCTCTACCATCAAGAGCGCGACGGCACGTATAAAGATGTTACCGAAAAGGCCGGGCTCGAGGGAGTTGGATACGGAATGGGAGTTGCAGTGGGCGACTATGACAATGATGGCTATGAAGACCTATATGTGACGGCATACGGAGGCAACAAGCTCTATCACAACAATGGCGATGGCACCTTTACGGATGTTACGGACAAGGCGGGCGTGGGTGGCAGCGGCTGGTCCACCAGCGCGGCATGGGTGGACTTGGATGGCGATGGTTTGCTCGATTTGGTTGTCCTTCGCTATTTGAATTGGGACTTTGATGACATCTGGTGCGGCGAACATAAAGAAGGCCATCGCGCGTACTGCCATCCTGACTATTTCAAGCCCGTGGCACCCGTGGTTTATCACAATGATGGCAACGGTCACTTTACCGAAATTTCGGAAAAGATCGGACTGGCAAAGCCGGGTAAGGGCCTGGGCATAGCTATTGCGGATTACGACCGCGACGGGCACATCGATCTTTTTATCGCCAACGATTCCATGCCCGAATTCCTTTATCACCACAAGGGTGATGGCACGTTTGAGGAGGTTGCGCTGGAATCGAGTGTGGCTGTCGATGGCGACGGCCATACGTTCGCGGGCATGGGGGTCGATTTCGCGGACTATAACAACGATGGCCTCCCGGATTTAGTGATTACCGATCTTGCCAGCCAGATGTATGCCCTATATCGGAATGGCGGACACGGCACCTTTACCTACGAGAGTTATCCTTCCGGCCTCGGGCGCATGACTATGGCGCACTCAGGATGGGGCGTGCGCTTCCTCGACTACGACAATGACGGATGGAAAGATCTCCTAATTGCTCAAGGGCACGATTTGGACACGATCGAACTGACCCTTCCAAACCTTCGCTACCGTGAACCCATGCTGCTGGCACGGAACACGGGGCGCGGCTTTGAGGACGTTTCGTCGGAGGCGGGGAGCGTTTTCAGGGAAGCCTGGGTGGGACGGGGCATGGCGATCGGGGATATTGACAATGATGGTCGGGTAGACGCAGTCGTAACCACCAATGATGGACCGCTCTACGTTCTGCACAATGCCACTCCAACCCCTAACCATTGGCTGATTTTGAAACTCGTTGGGCATAGGAGCAACCGGGATGCCATCGGAGCGGAAGTGCGAGTTGTGACTGGGAAGATCACCCAAGTCGCGACCGTAACGACCGCCAGCAGCTATCTTTCCTCCAGCGATAAGCGGGTACATTTTGGCCTGGGAACCGAGACCCTCGCGGCGGCAATCGAAATTCGCTGGCCCAGCGGAATCCGTCAGACGCTGAAGAACGTACGCGCCGACCAAATCCTTCAGGTCGACGAACCTTCCGGCAGCACGGGGGAAAGGAAACCTCCGGCGCAGTGACATAGTGACTGGCAAGGACCAACTACAGGCTGCCTCAGGGCTTTTTCGGAGTCGTGCCGACGATCTCCCCAGAACCTTCCGTCAAAGTGTGGATTGCATCTACCGATAAGTTTTCGAAACGCTCCAAGAGTCCACTCGGCCAGCGCACCTGCACAGGTCCCGCTTTTGTTGCCGTGCCAAGGCCGAAGTGCACCCGCATGTCATTCTGCGAAATATAGCTGGACCCGCTGCGCACTTCATCGACGAGCGTTCTCTCGCCGTTCTTCAGGCTAATTCTTGCGCCGATCCCATCACGATTTGAGCGGGTACCCACGGCCTTAAACGCAATCCAATGGTTGCCAGAACGGACGCTGTTCACCAGCAAGCTCGGCGTTGCATACACATTGTTGATCGCCACTGAGAGTTGACCATCGTTCCAGAGATCCCCGACGGCCAAACCGCGGGCCGACGACGCCCGATTGATCCCCGGGCCCGCATCCGCAGAAATATCAGTAAAGGTTCCGTTACCGTTGTTGTGATAGAGGAGGCGCTGCTCTTTGTAGGTGCTCCCCAAGTGATATTTGTCTACCTCCGGATAGACGTGGCCGTTAGCGAGGATAAGATCCGGCCAGCCGTCATTGTCGAAGTCAAAAAACATTGTGCCCCACCCCAGATATTGCGTATGTCGCCCCAAGCCGGCGCTATAGGTGACATCAGAAAAAACCCCATCGCCTTCGTTGCGATACAGAGTTGGCGTGTCATCTGAAAAATTGGTCTTGAAAATGTCGAGCCGCCC
>Ga0210406_10001665_pt1 | contig 26568 bp, 22 predicted proteins | sample IncBWC30MmetaG_FD_155454 | JGI IMG/M metagenome (GOLD analysis project Ga0210406, IMG submission 155454) | Forest soil microbial communities from Barre Woods Harvard Forest LTER site, Petersham, Massachusetts, United States - Inc-BW-C-30-M | ecosystem: Environmental > Terrestrial > Soil >... | reverse complement strand
GAAAGAACGAAGAGAGTGATCACAACCAACCGGGGCAGCAAGCTCATCTGTCCCCACATGGTCCTCAGATCCCAGGTTGAACCGGTGGTCTGAAGGAACATGGCGGCGTAAACGTACAAAGTGGCTACCATTCGTTTTGCTCCTGTAGGCGGGCCGCTAGGCGGCCATACCTTATAAGTTCCGCGTGACCTGCGGCGCTGTTCACGCCACTTGCCAACGAGTTACTGCTGAATCTTTGCTACTCGAAGCGGCTCGCATGTCCCACGACCCACTAGACGCTCCGTTGTTTTACTGCCGTCGTTACTACTGGTTCAAAGAGAAAATCACGTCGATGGTGGTATCGACTTCAACGGGTTCACCGTTGAGAGTGGTCGGGCGATATCTCCACTGCTTCACTGCGTCAAGCGCAGACTGCACCAACAGTGGATGCCCCGAAATTACTTCGAGTTGCTGCACGCTGCCGGCCTTCGAAATGATGGCGTGCAAGCGCACGGTACCGGAAATGCGCGTCTGGCGCGCGAGTGGCGGGTACACTGGCGAAACTTTGTTGATCAAAGAAGCCGCGGTCACCGCGCCGCCCTGGCGAATGCGGGTTTGCGTCGGCTTGGGCGGTGGAGGCGCACCACCGACTCCACCAATGACACCGCCGATTACGCCGCCCATCTGACCACCTGGAACGCCTCCAGGAACTCCACCGGAAACGCCCATCGGATCGGGTTCGGCTTCTTCCTTGATAATCTTGATGTCCTTCGGAATGACCTTCGGCGCAACGAGCTTGCCTGCGTCCATCAAGTGCACTTGCGGTTTCACGTGCACCACGGGCGCGGCGGCAGGCGGCGGAGGCGGCGGAGGCGGTGGCGGAGGTGCGATCAGCAAGGTCGCCAGGCTGGCCCTCGGCAGCGCTTCCGTATAAATCAAGGGGATCAGAATTAGAATCGCAAGAAATGCCGCTTGCAAAACCATGGACAAGATTACCGTCCACGGTTTGTTGGTTTTTTTCGATTTCGGACTGGAAACAACCATTTCTTCAAACATGGTAACTACCTCCTCCCGGCTGGCGCGAGGCGCCTAGCGGCGCCATCACCATTTCGGGGTTTGTTTCCGGCTGCGGGTCCGGTTCCTGCCGCCGCCTGCTGGTTTTTCCAATGATGCCACCAGACCACCAGCGGAGCAGCAATGCCAAAACTGGAGTACGTTCCTATCACAATCCCCACCACCAGGGCAAAGGAGAAAGCACGAAGCACCTGGCCGCCCATCAGGAAAAGCACGAGCACAGTGAGGAAGGTCAGACCGCTGGTAAGTATCGTCCGCGATAACGTCTGATTGATGGATTTGTTGACGACGACGGCAAAATCTTCTTTGCGCAGCAAACGATTGTTTTCGCGGATGCGGTCGAAAATGACGATGGTATCGTTCATTGAATAGCCAACCAACGTGAGCAGCGCTGCAATCACGGTCAGAGAAATTTCATAATGCAAAAGTGAAAAGAACCCCAGCGTAATCAAAACGTCGTGGAATACTGCCAGGACGGCGGCTGCCCCGAAAACCCACTCGAATCTGAAGGCAATATATAACAGCATGCCGCCCAAAGCATAGAGGGTAACGAAAACTGCCTGACGGCGAAGCTCGGCGCCGACCTTCGCGCCCACGATTTCCGCGCCGCGAATGGTGAAACTCCCAGTACCGTAGGCGGCGTTCAGCGCGGTAACCACTTGTGCCTTGCTGGAATCGCGCGCTTCGTCGCTCAGGTCCTTCTGGCCGACGAAGATCTGTACTTCGCTCGACTTGCCTGCGCCGATGTCAGCAATGCTTTGGATTTCGCTATCGCCCAGGCCCTGAGCGTTCAGCGCCTTGCGCAGATGCTCGACATCCGGCGGTTGCGCGAATCGCACATCCACGTTGGTGCCGCCCTTGAAATCGATGCCGTAGTAGATGCCCTTGAAGAAAATCGAAGTCCAGCCAGCGAGTAGAAGCAGAGCGCTGAGGGCGTAGAAATATTTCGCTTTGCCCATCCAGTCGATATTGGGCTCTTTGAAGAACTCTATCATGCGGATTCTGCTTCCCTTCCTTAGACTCCAGCGAGTGCCAGTTTGTTCCCGGTTCGGGGTCGTGAGCGAAGGCGTTTAATTGGCCATCGTCTCTTGAATTCAACCTAAGACCAATCCCGCATTCCACCTAAATTCAAGCGGGAGAAGAGGGATCAGAAGTCCTAGTACAGCTTGCTAGACAAAACTAAATACTCAACTCGGCCTGGCGGTCCATCTTCGCCAGGTGATACTGGAAAATTGTTTTCGAGACATAAACTGCCGTGAAGATATTTGCGACCAGACCGACAACCAGCGTAATGGCAAAACCGCGGATGGGCCCGGTGCCGAAAAATCCCAGAAACGCCGCAGAAACCACGGTCGTCACGTGGGTGTCGATAATGGTTATAAACGCTTTGTCGAAACCGGCGTCCACGGCCGAAGCCGCTGACTTTCCGTTGCGCAATTCTTCCCGGATGCGCTCGAAGACCAGCACGTTGGAATCAACGCCCATGCCGATCGTGAGGATGACGCCAGCAATCCCAGGTAGCGTCAAAACCGCGCCCGACATCGCCATGAACGCCAGCAAAATCAGCAAGTTGAACAGCAACGCCACGACAGCGTTGGCGCCGGAAATCCGGTAGTAAACCACCATGAACAGCATCACCACAATCAGACTGAGTGCGGAAGCCTGCACGCCGTGGCGGATAGAGTCCGCTCCGAGGGATGGGCCAACGGTGCGTTCTTCGAGGTACTTAATCGAAGCCGGCAGCGCACCAGAGCGCAGCACTTGTGCCAAGTCGTGTGCGGACTCCTGAGTGAAGTTTCCTTCAATCATTCCCATGTCTTCGATCTTTCCATTGATCGACGGCGCAGACGTAACCCTATGGTCGAGCACGATGGCCAGTTGTCGGCCTATATTCTGTTCCGTGAACTGGCCAAAATGACGAGCGGCGTCCTGCGTCAGGACGAAGTCGACCTGCCAGGCACCGGGGTTATTCGGTTGCCGGACCTCTTGGACCCCTGCTGGCTTGAGGTCCTTTCCAGTTACTTCAGGGGCGCGCCTGACCAGGTACCAGACTTCGCCGCCTGTCGCTCCTGAAGCGTTGCGAGATTCGCTATTCCCGGGCAGGAGTTCACTGCCCGCCGGCAAAACCCCGGTGTGCGCAGCAAGCGCTTCGACTTGCGACGAATAAGGGCGGGGGTCTTCCACCAGGCGCAATTCCAACTGACCCACTTTCCCAATGACTTCTTTTGCCCTCTCGGGGTCTCCTTCGCCAGGCAGCTGAACCAAAATTTCGTTATCGTTGCGGCCACGCAATTGAATCGTCGGCTCCGTCAATCCCAATTCGTTGACACGTCGCGATATGGTGTCGACCGACTGACTCATCGTTGACGCTTGAATATTGGCGATGGCGGTTGCCTTGAGCGAAAGCGTATAGCTCGAGGGTTCGCCGGCCGCGGGAGATTCTTCCCATTCGGCCCCAAATTGCTGCTGCACGAAATCGCGAAAGTTGGCGGCCTGAGTCGAATCCACGTTACGCACCAGAATGTGCGTGTCGTCCACGCGGCGGATTTCGTCGTAGTGCATATTCTTGTCGCGCAACTGCTTGGTCAACCGGTCCACCATCTGGTCGGTTTCCTGCGCAATGGCTTCCTGCACTTGCACTTGCAACACCAGGTGCGTGCCACCCCGCAAGTCCAGGCCGAGATGGATCTGCTTGCTTAAATTGTCCCTGACCTGCGCGGGCGACGTTGGAAATGTCGGCAGTCCGAACAATCCATAGATGCAGAGAAGGATCACCGCCAGGATGAACAGCGCTTTCCACTTCAAATTAGGATTCATGATTGGGATAAACGGCTGGAAGTCCGCCGCGAATGGAGTCGACCGTTCAGCGGTCGCGAAACGTTTTGCGTCGACACGGGCCAAGCGGCGTTAGCTGGCATTTTCTTCCGCCTCTACCTGTGCAATTGCCGAGCGCAAAATACGAATCTTTACCTGGTCGGCGATTTTCAGAATCACCGTCTCGCCGTCAATACCGCTTACCGTGCCATAAATTCCGCTGCTGGTGACCACTTTGTCGCCGTTCTTCAGCTGCTGCAGCATGGCTTGCGTCTTTTTTCGCTGGCGCTGCTGCGGAAGGATGAGCATCACGTAAAAAATGCCCATTACGATTACCATCATCACCAGCGGACTGCCGAGAATTCCTCCGGGCGTCCCGCTTGTCTGCCATAGAAGTGCTGCCATCATCGATCGTTTCAACTCTTCCCGTTAGGATCAGCCCTGTCCACCACAACAAAAACGCCGGACCGGGGCTGTCAGCCAAAAAAACTGGCCACTCGCCGAGGGGCGAGTCTCGCTCCCTCGCGTTCACTGCCAGATGAATTCTCTGTGCGATTCTCCGAAGAGGCCGGTGCGCCAACTGCGCGTATTTATGCCGGACCTGCCGCGTAGCGCGCCCGAACATCGGACGAGAATTTCACTAGATTCCCAAACCCGATAGCCTCGCGGATTTGCCTCATTAAGTCAAGGTAAAAGTGGATATTGTGGTGGGTGGCCAGGATGGCGGCCGTGAGTTCTCCGGCGGCGAACAGATGCCGAACATAAGCGCGAGTGTAGCGGCGGCAGACGCTGCAGGTGCAGTTTGAATCGAGCGGCCTCGGGTCCTCGGCGTAACGGGCATTCTTGATGAGCACGCGGCCTTCGCTGGTATAAATGCAGGCATGCCGCGCGGCGCGGGTGGGCAGCACGCAATCCATCATGTCTATGCCAAGAGCGACGTAATCCGCAATTTGTTCGGGGCGGCCGACGCCCATCAGGTAGCGCGGTTTGTCTTTTGGCAGAAGTGCCGCCACTTCGGCGGCCATCTCGCACGTCACTTCGTGCGGTTCGCCCACGGCAAGTCCGCCGACGGCGTAACCGGGAAAATCAAGTTCGAGCAACTGCCGTGCGCTCAGTCGACGCAAGTCCGCAAACGTCGCGCCTTGAACAATTCCAAATTGCCATTGCCCTACGTCGCCGTTTTGCCGGGCACGCTGCTGGAAATAATCTCGCGCACGCCTGGCCCACTCGGTTGTTCTTTGCAACGCGGCTTCGGCCTTGTCGCGTGGGGCGGGCGTCTCTATGCATTCGTCCAGCACCATGGCGATATCGGAGCCGAGCGCCAGCTGAATTTCCGCGGCCTTTTCCGGCGTCAGCAGATGCTCTGATCCGTCGAGATGCGACCGGAAACGCACCCCGTCGTCGGTAATTTTGCGAAGTTCGGACAAGCTGAAAACCTGGTACCCACCGGAATCGGTGAGCGTCGCCCCGTTCCAGGACATGAACTTGTGCAGCCCGCCGAGCTTGCGGATCAGTTCGTGGCCGGGGCGAAGATAGAGATGGTAGGTATTGCCGAGAATAATCTGCGCGCCGAGTTCTTCGAGCGCTTCGTTGCGCAGGCTTTTTACCGTCGCCTGGGTTCCGACGGGCATGAACACCGGCGTCTCGACCGCACCGTGAGGAGTGTTTAGGCGGCCGCGCCGGGCTCCATGGAGATCCGTTTTGCTAATTTCAAACGAGAAGTTCACTACTCATAGTGTATCAGGAGAAAATCCACGCTCCGCCCATCTTGATCGCCACATAGACCGCCCAAACGCTGACGGCAATGCTCAGCGACTTGCCTTTTAGTTTCTTGGGATTTACGGCCGCGAAGCCGACCGAGATCAGCAGCAACGTCCAGAGGCTAAAGAGGTCGATCGATTTGGCCAGCGACATCAAGGCCTTGGGCGTGCTTTCCGGCAGAAAAGCGCCAACGTTGGTAGCGATGGGGTTATCCAGATCGACAGTACCCGGAGCTTTCAAGTAAAGAATCAGGATGAACAGAAGCGAATACAGAATCCACGGGAAGTAGGCGTGCGCGGTGATTCCAAGAGCGGAGCTGAATCGCGCTCCTGCCCCGCCAATCAGATTGTAGGCAAGAAGCAGGACGCCCCCGACAATCAACGCCTGCAGAATCGGCCATGCGATTCCAAATCCGTAGGCAATCCCCGGAGAGATTTTCGCGCTCATCGCCAATTGCTGTTCTTTCTGTTCAGGGCTCAGATTTGCCGCTCGCGGGCTCTCTTCAATACGTTTGTTGGCCACGTCTCTCCAGTCCACTTTCTGGTTCATTACAAACGCGACTGTCCCTCCAAGAAGGGTCATCAGAATGACGGGCAGAATCCAGCTGGGCCGCTTGGCGATGTCCGCAAAAGTGTCTTTAGGCGAGAAAAACACGCCCATGATCCTTCCAAAATGATTGATCGGGCCCGATGCTTCAGGCGCTTCCGACGCAATCGCAGGGGTAGTTACCATCATCCACTCCTTCACCACAAGGTTTGTTGAACACGCAGCTTTGCCCGGTATTACGCCTTAGATGGAAGGAAAATATCACCGAATTGGCTAGAAGTGAATGGAAAGGTATTCGCTGCCAGGCGGCCTACCGGACCGCGATCTCGGGGACGGCGGCGAGCAAATCCCTGGTGTATTGTTGCCTGGGCTGGCGAAGCAGGCTCTCCGCCTCGGCCAGCTCAACCAGCTTCCCCGTTCGCATCACGGCGATACGCGTGGCGATTTGCGCGACCACCGGCAAACTGTGCGAAATGAATACATACGTGAGGCCGAATTCGCGCTGCAACTCCTGCAGCAGCAGCAAGACTTGCGCTCCCACCGACACGTCCAGTGCAGAGACCGGCTCGTCGGCGACCACCAGCTTTGGCCGCAAAATCAGCGCGCGCGCGATCCCGATGCGCTGCCGCTGGCCTCCGGAAAATTCGTGTGGATAACGCAGCAAGGCGGCGGGATCGAGCCCCACACGGCGCAGCATGTCGACCGCGCGCTCGACGCGCTCTTTTCTACTCAACTTTGGCTCATGAATCGCCAGCGGCTCGGCGACAATTTCCCCCACACGCATCCGCGGATTCAGCGAAGCGAACGGATCCTGGAAAATCATCTGCATCCCGCGGCGCGCAGCGCGCAATCCTTCGCCGCGCAATCGCAACAGATCTCGCCCTTCGAATTGAATTTCCCCCTGATCAGGCTCGATGAGCCGCAGCAGCATCCGCGCCAGCGTGGTCTTGCCGCAGCCGCTTTCGCCAACGATCGCCAGCGTCTCGCCGGTGTAGACCTCCAGATCAACGCCATCCACCGCGGCAAAACGCGCTGCGCTGGCAACGCCTTCCGAGCCGCTACGTGCGTAGCTCTTCGTAAGCCCCCGCGCGATTAATAACTTTCCTGCGTCCACGTGTACTCCAAAACTCGCCTCCGCGCTTGTCTGCGTTCTTGAGCGTCTCCGCGTTATGTTTTAGTCTTTTCTTGCTTCTTTCCTACACCAGCACACACCGAGCCGTGTGCTCGGGCAATACCTTGCGTAAGTCCGGCACGGCAATGCTGCAATCGCTTCGCCGCAAAGCGCATCTCGGTTCGAACGCGCATCCCGGCGGCAACGCCGTCAATTGCGGCACTGTTCCCGGAATGGGTGTGAGTTTGCCGCGCTCCAGCCGCGGTGAAGCCGCCAGCAAACCTTGCGTGTAGGGGTGCTTGGGCGCGCCCAGCACGTCTTGCGCTGGTCCTTCTTCGACAATTCGGCCCGCGTACATCACGGCGACGCGATCGGCGACCTGTGCCACCACGCCAAGGTCGTGTGTGATGAACAACAGCCCGAGCCCAAGGTCACGGCGCAATTTTTGCAGCAGTTGCAGAATCTCTTTCTGCACCGTGACATCCAACGCTGTTGTCGGTTCATCCGCAATCAGCAGTCGCGGCCCGTTTAACAATTGGCCGGGCTGGCGCTTCTCCAAGGCGGTCATTTCCAGTCCGGGATCGGCAAGCCCGGCAGCAATCGCCATCGCGATCATCACCCGCTGCCGCAAGCCACCGGAAAGTTGGTGCGGATACTGCTGAGCTCTCAGTCTTGGTTCCGGTAGCGCAGCCAGCCGCATGGACTCCATGGCCAGACTTTCCACCTGTTTGGCCGGCATCCCCGGGTAATGAGCCTGGATCGCCTCTTCAATCTGTTTTCCCGCACGCATCACAGGATTCAACGAGGTCATCGGCTCCTGAAAGATCATGGCCGCTTCGCGCCCGCGCACCGTGCGAAATTCCTGATCGCTCAAAGTCGCGAGATTTTTTCGCCCGTCCTTGGCGATCTGCTGTTTTGCGGCGGATTCATTCGATAAAGCCGGGGAAACCCCCTGTAGCCACGCTTCGCCGCTAATTCGCGCGCCGGTCGGCAGCAACCCCATCAGCGCCAGCGACAGCATGGTCTTGCCGCTGCCCGATTCACCCACCAATCCCACACACTCGCTCGCGCCAATCCGCAGCGACACATCATTCACCGGGCGCACCCATCCCTGTGCCGTCGGCAATTCCACCGTCAAGCCGCGAATTTCGAGCAATTCATTCACTTGTTTATCTTAGGGGCGCGCGGGAAAAGTTGGAATCGCTTTGCCGGGACCGCGCTCCAAAAGAATACGGGCGCTAACGCTTTTCTAACGGAATCACAAATTTCAACGCGGTGTGCGTGGGTGAAAATCCCACCACTTTCACATCCTTCAGCCCGGATTCTCTTCCCGCGGCAATCACATCCATTTCAGTTATATCTTTTTGTCTTTTGGGATACACAATCCACAACACTTCGGCGCCTTTCATCTTCCTGGCGAATTTTCCAATCACGGCCAGCGCACTCTTTCGGTCTGCGGCGAAAAATGTCTGATCGAGGCTGGCCACGTTCGCTGCCCGGAAAATTTCCGCATTCGCGCCTTGCAACTCCCGAGCAAAATTTGTTTCGAACTTTCCCAACAAACACACCCTTGTTCCCGGTTTCACCCCAAGTTTCTCTGCGCGTGTCTTGGGATGCAGGATCTTCTCGCGCCACTTTTCCGCCGCGGTCCCCACCTCGAAGGTCAGCGCGCCATCCTTTGTTGCAATGCGCAATTCTCCGTTCGCGGCTTTCACGTCCCGCATTTCGGCAAAAGCAATCTTCAACCGGCAATCTGTCCCGCGAAAAATCAGTTCACTTGTTTCCAACAGAATTTTTCCTTCGTGGCGTTCTTTCTCCATGAGCAGCGCGCCCTTTAGTTCATTCCCCACGACCTGCCTCCATCCGCAACTACGCGGAACAACTCCTGCGACAATGCCGCAAAACCGTGACTGAAAAGCGATTCCTGAAAACTGTAAACTATAACGTCCCCATGTCCACGTCTCCCGCCACCGCTCCCGCTCGCACTGACTGGTCGCTCATCTGGGCGGCCCCCGGGTTCCGCTATTTCTTCTTCGCGATGTTCATTTCTCTTTTTGGCAGCGGAATGAACTTCGCCGGCGTCAGCTGGCACATCCTCGCGCTAACCCATTCCACCGTCAAGGTCAGCTATCAGGTGATCGTGGCGACCGCGCCAGGGCTGCTGATTCCTTTCATCGGCGGGGTGCTGATTGACCGCTACGACCGCCGCTATCTTGGCATCGCGCTCGATTTGGCGCGCGGAGTCGCCGTTCTTGCCACCGCGTACCTGGCCTGGCGCGGACATCTCGAACTGTGGCATCTCTATCTCATCACGTTGATCACCGGCACCGGCTCGGCCATGTACTGGGCCAACGTCAACGCTCTCGTGCAGGAAGTGATTCCGGCAAGCCAGTTTACGGGCGCAAATGCCGCGGTGGTGATCGGCGTACAAACCGGAATGCTTTTTGCTGGAGCGCTGGTCGGCTTCATCTATGACCACGCCGGCATTGCCGGAATTCTCGGCATCGACGGCCTTACTTATTTCGTCTCCGCGTGGTGCCTGTACAAAGTCCGGAAAGGTTACAGCTCGCCTCGCGATCACCTTACAAAATATCCGCGGGAATTCTCCTCCACGACCGAAGCAACCGCGGAGGCGCTGGAAACCGCTGAAATGCCGGAGGTAGCCGAAGCCGGACTTTCACTGGCGGTTTATTCCGACCTGCGAGAAGGCTTCGCGTACCTGCGCACGCAGTCCACGGTGCGCGCGCTTGGCATCACCCATTCCATCCTGATGGCCGGAGTGGTCAGCGCCAACGTTCTGGTGGTGGCGCTGGCGGCGGATATCCTGCACGCCGGCGCGCGAGGACTCGGTTTTCTCGAAGCGGGCTGGGGATTTGGCGCGGTGATCGGCGGCTGGCTGGCCTCGCAGTTGCCTCATCGGCTGCGTCTGACGTTGTACGCTTTCGCTATCGCCGGGCTGGCACTCGGTCATTTGCTGATGCCGTTCATCACGTTTGTAGTGGCGGCAGTCTTTTTTCAGATGCTGTTCGGATTATTTCGCGCGCTTTCTGGCGTGGTGGCACAGGCTTCGTTGATGCACATCGTTCCCCGCCATTTCATGGGGCGCACGCAATCGGCCATGGCCATTCTCACCACCATCCTGCAACTGGTGATGAGCTTCGCGCTCGGCTGGATCGCCCAGCAGCTGAGCATTTTTGCTGGATTTGCCCTGCTGGCTTTGATCTACGCGCTTGGAACACTCTCAGCATTCCACGCCCGTAACCTGCTTCGCACTCAAAATGCTTGAACGATGCTGCGAACTGCCGGGCGCAAAAAAGCTGCATCGCTTCGCCGCGCTCGCGAATCCAACTTTCAATGATTGACTTGTTTTGCCCTGGTAACTTGACGTTTGTCGCCGCCGGCGAACGCACCGCGCCGAATCCCATTGCATCCAGCCGCAAAGTCTGGCAAAACATGGGCCTCATGCCACAACGACCACTCCTGCAGATTTCCGTGCGCCTGTCGGGCGACACTACGATTCTCGATCTCACGGGAGACATCACGCTCTTCAATTCCACTGAGGTTCGCAAAGCTCTGATTGCGCAATTGCGCGACAAGCGTGTTCCCTATCTTTTGGTCAACATGCTTGGCGTTCCTTACGTGGACAGCTCCGGTGTGGCCTCGCTGGTCGAAGGCCTGAAGATTTCTCGCGATCTCAAGTCGCGCTTTGCGCTCTACGGTCTTTCCAAATCCGCGAGAACGGTTCTCGAACTGACTCATTTGCTCCGCATTTTCGAAGTGCACCAGACAGAGCAGGAGGCTTTGGACGCACCCCCGCCTCCACCGTTTGACGCAGCTGCCCAGGGCGGAGGCAAATAACGTAACCGCTTCTGATTTACGATTCTGAAAGCGGGTTTTCAACAAAACTCAAATGCTGTCCACTCAAGCCATCGGCACGGCCACCATTGACGCGCTCTCCTATATCGGCGGCCTCGCGCGTCTTAGCGCGCAGGCCACGCGTGCCCTGTTCATGGACATGTTTTCTCCCCGCCGCCTCGCCTATGGCCGTGCAGTCCATCAGTCCATGGCGGTTGGCATCGGCGCGCTGCCAATCCTTTCCTTAATTTCTTTTTTCATTGGCACCATTCTTGCCCTGCAAGCTGCATATGAGTTGCGGAAATTCGGCGCGTTGCAATTTGTCGCCAGCGCCGTGGCCATTTCTGTCTCGCGCGAGCTGGGCCCGCTGATGACCGCAATTCTGGTCATCGGACGTTCCGGTTCATCCTTCGCCGCCGAACTCGGCACCATGAAGGTCAACGAAGAAATCGACGCCATGGAAACGATGGCCCTCGATCCCATCCGCTTCCTGGTCGCTCCAAAACTTTTTGCGATGCTCCTGATGATGCCTTGCCTCGCGATTTGGGCCGATTTTATGGGCTTTTTCGGCGGTTCGGTCTTTGGCATCATGGCCGCCGGATTTACTCTGAAAACCTACTTCATTGCGACCATGGATGCGCTGGTGCTCCGCGATGTGGTCACCGGCCTGATCAAGAGCGTCATGTTCGGGCTGGTGATTACGACAGTCGGATGCCAGGAAGGCCTGCGCACCGGACTCGGCGCCGAAGAAGTCGGCCGTTCCACAACCTCGGCCGTCGTCAAATCGATTTTTCTGGTGGTGATGGTGGATCTGGTGTTTACTGCGCTGTTCTATATCAACGCGAAACCGTGAAGCCCATGCCCGACGATCCCAAACCGAAAGCGATCCCGCGCAATGTCATGCAAGGCCCTGCGATTTCGATACGCAACCTGCACGTTGCTTACGGGGAACGCGAAATTCTTCACGGCGTTACTTTTGACGTGCCCGCGGGAGAAACCGTCGTGATCCTCGGCGGCTCCGGTTCCGGCAAAAGCACGCTGTTGCGCACCCTGGTTGGGCTCGAAGTTCCTACCAGCGGCGAAATTATCGTCCGCGGAATGAATCTGCAGAACCTCTCTCCTGCGGAGTGGCGCGAACTTCGCCAGCACATCGGCATTTCGTTCCAGAGCGGCGCGCTCTTCGGCTCTATGACCGTCGGCGAAAACGTCGCTCTTCCGCTAAACGAACACACCGATCTCGATCCCGCCACCATCGAAATCATGGTTCGCTTGAAATTGAACGAAGTCGGCCTGGACGGCTATGAAAACTACATGCCGGCGCAGCTCAGCGGCGGCATGAAAAAGCGCGCTGCGGTCGCGCGAGCCATGGCCATGGATCCGGAAATTCTTTTTTTCGACGAGCCGTCGGCCGGCCTGGACCCCATCATCGCGGCAGGAATCGACCAACTCTTGCTCAAATTGAAAGAAGCCTTCGGCATTACCATCATTGTGGTGACGCACGAACTGGCCAGCGCTTTCCTGATTGCTGATCGCATGGTCCTGCTCGACAAAGGCCGCATCGTTGCCAACGGCACCCCCGCCGAGCTGCAAGCCAGCATGCAGCCGCGCGTCCGCCAATTCCTCGACCGTGTCGCGGAGCCGGAACTCAGCCAGGAAATCGATTATTTGCAGATGCTGACTGGCGAAGTTCCCCGGGAGCGCCAGTGAAACATTGCCGCGTTTCGATCCTTCCTGACGGCAGCCGCTCTCCTCAATTTTCGCTTGGCCGCCGTGCTATACTCGCAAAACTTTCGGTGCGATTCCGAAGTCGAATGGTGCGCCGCGTTGCACTCGAATTAGACAGGTCCGAACGTTCATGAACTCCTCTTCGACCCGCCGCCAGGAAGCCATCGTCGGACTCTTTGTCCTGATCGCTGCCGCGCTTCTGATCATTACCGTCTTCTCGCTCACCGGGTTTTTCAATCGCGGCGATGTTTTGTATCGCGCATTTTTCAAAAATGCAGGCGGTCTGCGTCCGGGCGGCGAAGTTCGTTATGCCGGCGGCCCTCCCGTGGGACGCATCGAGGATGTTCGCTACGACCAGCATGACAGCACGCGCATGGAAATTGTTTTTCGCGTGAGACCGGACATTCCGGTAAAAACAGACAGCGTTGTCATCATCAGCAGCAACAGCCCGCTCAGTGATAATTTCCTGGGCATTGTTCCGGGCAGCAAGGCTGCGCAACGCGCGCCTTCAGGTTCCACGCTCAAATCCAATGAGTATGTGGGTTTTGGCGACCTGGAAGCGGAAATCGCGGAGCTCGCGCCGCAAGCTCGCGTCCTACTGGACAATCTCAACCAGCGCATCGTTGAATTGCAGACCACGGTTGCGCGCGTCAACGATGTGCTGAACGACAAAAATCGCGACAACCTGAGTGCCAGTCTGGGAACGGTTCGCGGCGTGCTTGATGAAAATCGCAAGCCGTTGCACTCGACCATCACTCATTTCGACGACGCCAGCGCCCGCATCGCGCCTCTGCTGGATGACTTGAAGAAAACCACTGCCGACGCGCAGAAAGCGATCAACACTCTGGAAGGCACCATCTCGGAGAATCGTTCTGACCTTCGCCAGTCCATCGAAGAACTCCGCCACATGCTAGATACCGCAAACAACGTGACCGACCAACTGGACCGCACCCTGAACGCCAATGGCGAAAATATTGACGACATCCTGAATAATTTCCGGCAAGCTTCGCAAAATTTGCGCCAGCTCACCGAAACGCTGAAGCAGCGGCCGTACACTCTGCTGCGATCCTCGTTGCCGCCGGCGCATGTACCCGGAAAAGCTCCGAAACCGGATTGAGGGGAACCGGAATGAGACATCTCGCTTGGTGCACAATTTCTCTCGTATGCCTGGCCGCGGGCTGCGTATCCGCAAAGTCGCCGCGCTATTACCGCCTGAGCCTCGCTCCTGCCGCAACCCAATCCGGCACAGCACCGTTCCAGGTTTCGCTTCTCGTCGGACGTCTGACCGCTCCCCGCATTCTGCGTGACGACCGCGTCGTTTACGGCATGAGCGACGTGGAAATGGGCGTCGATGAATACCATCGCTGGACCGAACCCCCTACCGAACTGATCGAAGACCTTCTCGTTCAGCGGCTTCGCCGTTCCGGTCAATACAAGTCAGTACAACGCATTTCCAGCACCGCCCGCGGCGACTATCTTTTGCGCGGCCACCTTTCTTCGCTGAACGAAGTTGACGATCCGGCCGGAATCAGAGCGCGCTTCAACATCCAGCTTGAACTGTTTGAACAGAAGTCCGGCAGTGTGGTCTGGACCAGCAGCTATTCGCACGACGAGCCGGTCGAAAAGAAATCCGTCACCGCCGTCGTTGAATCGTTAGAGAAAAGTGTAAACGCGGGACTCGAGCAGCTTACCGCCAGCCTAGCGCAGTATTTCGCTTCCCATCCTCAGCAATAATCAGAAAATCAGGACGAATAGTGCACCCGCAAGCTTGTGGTGGTAGGGGCGCAGCATGCTGCGCCCCAGCTTGCCCAGAACCGCAAAATCCAGAAAGACGCAGCTTTACCTCAAGACAGAGCGGTGGGCGTCGGCGGCTGCTTGGAAACCGTTTTCACACTCCGTTTCCCCAGCAAGTCCACCGCGGCCTGGTTCAGCTTGGTCCGCAATTGCGAACGCTGATTGGCTTGTGTGATATACCGAACGGAAAGTTCAATCCCGCCCAGCACTGGCCGCAGATTGATGGATGGATCCGCGCTGAACGATCCGATGTCGCGATTTCCCGCTGCGCTACGTAGTTCCTGCGCGGCCTTCTTTGCGGTCGCTTCTGTTTCTGCCATCACGCGTTTCTGAATCGCATCGATCATTGGGTAGGGATCTTCTCCGGTTGGCAGCACCAATTGTAATTCATCCCATAACCACTGCCCGGTGGTGGAAAAATTAAAGTAGTGCCCTTCGATCGCGTAGCTGTTGGTAAACGTCACGCGCCGCCCCGTCGGATGGCCCGAATCGGTCCAGTTTCCCGTTTCCAGCAACACCGTGTGGAACAACCCAATCTCGATCACTTCTCCCGTCACGCCATTGATCTCCACCCAGTCTCCTACCCGTATTCCGTTCTTCCGCATCAGTACAAACCAGCCCAAAAAACCCACGATGAAATCTTTCAGCGCCACGGTCAGGCCCGCTCCCGCAAGTCCCAGAAAAGTCCCCAGCTGATTGGGCGGACCAAAAATCACCAGTAGAGTCAGCAGCACCGCAACCATTTGCACCGCCAAGCGCACGGTAGCTTTCAGCGTAAGCACCTGCCGCAGATCCAGATGCGTCTTGCCAAGCAGTTTCTCCAGCCAGGTATTGATAAAAAGCCCGAGCAGCGCTATCCCCAGAATAATTACCGCGCCGATCAGAATTAGCCGCAGCACCGCGCGTTGCCGTTCCGAAACCAGATCCATCCATCGCGCATAGGTCTCGGAAAGCTCCTTTTCGTTGTCAATCCGTTTGTCGAAAGCGGCCAGGTTCCGCTGATCGGCGGTGATCGCCCTGGTCGTGACCAGCGCCGCCTGGGACTCCGCGGCGGTGCGCGTCTTCCGAACACTTTTCGTCAGCGCATCCACTGCGGAATCTGCCGAGGTTCCGAGGTTCGCGGAATCGGCCATTTTCGAATGCGCCGCCATATCCGGCGAATTCATTTTCTCGGTTTCGACCTGCGCTGCCAGCGCGTTGTGTTGTCCGGTCAATGCTGCGACAAGCTTGTCGGCTTCTGATTTTCCCCGTTGCAGCAAGTTTCTTTTTGCATTCAGCGCACTCCATTGCGCAATGCGATGAACAATTCCCAGCTGTTCGGGCGCCGGGGTGGGGAATTTCTGTTCGGCGTCGGCTATCTTGTTTGCTTCTTCGTGGTCTTGCTTCATCTGGTCGATCCGGTCGTGCAGATTTCCGCCGGCGTTGGTCAAATCCCGTTCCGCATCGTCTACATCGTTGCCGGCAACGTCCAGGTTGGCTTTCGCCAAATCCAGCTGATCTTGCAGAGCGTCTTTGCGGTTGGCGGGAGCTTGGGCCAACTCGGCGGTCAGTTGGTTGGTCTGAGCCTGCAGAGCCGTTTGCAATTTCTGCCCCTTCTGCAGCCGTTTTTGAATTTCGCGCGCTTCCGGGCTCAGTTCCGGCGCGTGCGCTGCCGCATCCTGTAACGCAATATTGAAAGACAAGTCCGATTCCTTATCGCCCAACCGCAGTGCCGATTTCGCGAGCTCTTGCTCTTCTGGGGTATCGGCGAGTTGCGCCAATGCATGCGCGGTTTTCAGGGGCGTCTGGTCGACCACAGCGGCCTGCGCCGCCGCTGCTTGCTTGATCGCGGCGGACCCAGATGGGTGTCCCAACTTGACAATGCCGAAACCGGCTGCGGCCAGAGTCGCGATCAGCCCAACCGTGGCAATTTTTTGTGCAGTTTGCATACTCCCCTTTCGGCCGGAACACCATTCTATTACGCTGATTGCGCTAAATGACGGATGAACATCGCATCCGGTGCTTGGGCAATGCGGTTCTATCGCAGCGTTTTGCGACCTGGGAATGAAAACGTGATCGTACCAACAGAAACTGGCCGTTCAGTGTATTCGCCCGACTTACCTGGCTGCATGTCCACAGGTGCGAGCCGCGACGCGGTGGAAGCTGAGTTTTAGGAAAGCAAAAACGCCCCGAGGCCGGGGCGTTTTTCGTTTGAGTCTCGATTTTCCAATTTCACTTTTCTAATTTCCAGTTTGTTCTATAGATAATCGCGCGAAGGCCCTTCCAGAAACGCCCGCAGTTTCCGGGAACGTGAAGGGTGCCGCAGCTTGCGCAACGCTTTCGCTTCGATCTGCCGAATGCGTTCGCGTGTCACCGCAAACGACTGGCCGACTTCCTCGAGCGTATGCTCGCTGCCGTCGTCCAGCCCAAAGCGCATCTTGATAACTTTTTCCTCGCGCGGTGTCAGCGTCTTCAATACCGAAGAAGTCTGTTCCTTCAAGTTGAGATTGATGACCGCATCGGACGGCGAAACGACGGCTTTGTCCTCGATGAAATCCCCGAGGTGCGAATCTTCTTCTTCGCCAATCGGCGTCTCGAGAGAAATCGGCTCCTGCGCAATCTTCAAAATCTTACGCACCTTGGATACAGGAATATCCATGCGCTTGGCGATTTCTTCGCTGGTCGGTTCGCGCCCCAGTTCCTGCACCAGTTGCCGGCTCGTGCGCACCAGCTTGTTGATCGTCTCGATCATGTGCACCGGAATGCGGATGGTGCGCGCCTGGTCGGCAATCGCGCGCGTGATGGCCTGGCGAATCCACCAGGTCGCGTACGTGGAAAACTTATATCCGCGCCGCCATTCGAACTTGTCCACGGCCTTCATCAAGCCGATGTTGCCTTCCTGAATCAGATCCAGGAATTGCAGTCCGCGATTGGTGTATTTTTTCGCGATCGAAACCACCAATCGTAAGTTGGCCTCGATCAATTCCTTCTTGGCCTGTTCCGCTTCCGCCTCGCCGCGGTGAATAAACGTCAGCGTACGCTTCAATTCCGTCAATCCGACTTCGCTGGCGTCCTCGATGTCTTTCAGTTCCGAGCGCCGCGTGCGTAATTCCTTGCGCGCCTCGGCCGCCACGTCGCCTTTGGCCACATCTGCACGGCGCTCCAAGCGTCCTGCTTCGCGCTCCAGAGACTGCAGCCGCTCGACTGTGCCGCGCATCTTGTCGATCAGCCGCTTCTTTTCGAACGGATTGAAATCGATTCCGCGAATTTCCAGGGAAATTCCCACACGCGTGCGCGCCACATCCCACTTTGCGCGAATGTAGGATCGCTTTTTCGCCTTCGGCGTTTTATCGAGTTTCACGGCCTGCTTCAGCGCCGTGTCGTACAGCTTTGCGATCTTTTCAATGTACTTCAGAGTCTGCTTGGTCTTATTGGCGATCTTTTCTTCGGTGAGCTCTTCGTCGTCGAACTGCACGATTTCTTTGATCGACCGCGCGCCTTTGCGCAAATCTTCGCCAACCGCAATCAGTTCCTTGATGACGATCGGCGACCGCGTGATCGACTTCATCACCACCAGTTGCCCGCGCTCGATGCGCTTGGCAATCGTCACTTCGCCTTCGCGCGTCAACAACGGCACCGTTCCCATTTCGCGCAAGTACATGCGCACGGGATCGTTCGTCTTTTCCATCGAACCTGGAGTCAAATCCAGGTCGCTGCCACCTTCTTCCGCGTGCGCCTCGTCCTTCACCGCGCCGTCGCGGTCTGTCTGCTCAACCGACAACTCCACCGCGCGCGCCGCTTTGGCCGCTGCTTGATCCTCGTAGATTTCTATGCCGTTCCGCTCGAACGTCGTCAGCAGATCGTCAATTTCTTCCGAGGAATGTACTTCGGCCGGCAGCGAATCGTTTACTTCGTCATAAAGCAAATAGCCGCGCTCTTTGCCGACAGCAATCAGCGCGCGTACCGCCTCGTATTTTTCTTCCAGACCCTGCGCCACGAACTCCTCCAAAAATCTTTGTGCATCGTCCCGAAGGCCTTCCCATCAGCACTTCAGGCTCTCCGCCGGGCGTCGGGGACAATTTCCATTGTGACCGCAAAAGCGGTCAAAGCAACCGCCGCCGCAAACCGCCCTGCTCGCCTCGTAGTAAGACACCTTAGGCGGGACGCGCAACCGCACGTTCGGGGACTCCGCCCCTGTTCACCAATTTAACCCTTGCGATATAAATTGTTGTGAAGCTCGCTGCGCCGCCGCTTTGTCGCTCGCCCTTTTCGTCCAAAGCGTTGCCCGCTTCGCGCCTTGGGGGCCCGATCCCCGCCGCTAACTCCATCAGTATAGATGCAGTTAGGCCGAAAACCGTTACCCGTAAAACCCTCCTACGCTACAAGGGTAACTCCCAGCTCGTCAACATTATACTTGTGGATTACTGTGGAATCGCCAACCTGGACTATCGACTCCTCAGCCTGAAGCCGCCAGTCGCCTCATCAACTCCTGCTTTCGCGTCAGCAGCTCGGTCATCGCCGCCCCTTTAGGATTCGCCTCAATCCCGCGCTGTACATCCGTCAATTCCCGCTCGATCTGCTTGCGCGCCAACGTATCCAAGCAGCTCTGCGCCTCTTCCCAGGCCGGTTCTTGCGCCTCTTCAAACAAAATCTCAAAAAATAGCCTCCGGTCGCGATCCGCTAGTTGCGCTCCGACCTCGGAAGCATGAAACGGCTCTCCTGAAAGACTCGCGCCGACCAACACCGCAAGTATTTTCTCCGTCTCCAAGCCCACATGCTGCTGCGAAGCTTGCAAGTGCTGCGCCAACTCCTTCCTAAAGCCCTCCGCCTCGGCGAGCATCCGAATCAGCCGCCGCTCCGCCGGCAGCGCCGATTGCCGCACCAGCTCCGGCTGCACTTTCACTTCGCTGCGTCGCTCTGACGCTGCCTTGCTCAGCGCCGCTCGCAATACCGGTTCATCCAAACGCAACTGCTGCGCAATCCGCGTCGCCCACTCCGATCGCAAGATGTTGTTGGGAATTTTCTGCACGTACGGCAAAAGAAAATTCACAGCCCGCCGCTTGCCTTCCCCGGTCGTCAAATCCATCTGACTGGCACGACGAATCAAATAGTCCACATAAGGCGGCGAGTCCTTCACCTGCTTCAAATAAGCTTCCGCGCCCTTTTCGCGAATATACAAGTCCGGATCAGCTTTCTTGTCGCCAACCGGTGGCAGCGCCAGAACCCGCACCTCGAAATCCTGCTCCAGCAGTGCCACCAGCGACCTCTCGGTCGCCGCTTGCCCGGCTGTGTCCGGGTCGTAGTTCACAATCACACGTTTCGTAAACCGCCCCAATAGTTTTATTTGCGATTCCGCCAGCGCCGTCCCGCAACTCGCCACCACATTGCTGATTCCAGCGCGCGCCACCGCGATCGCATCCATGTATCCTTCCACCAGCACCGCAAAATCCGAGCGTCGCAGCGCATCCTTCGCGCGGTCCAGGTGGTACAACACATTGCTCTTGGAATAAATCGGCGTTTCCGGGGAATTCAAGTATTTCGGCTGGTCGTCGCCCAAAGCCCGCGCGCCAAACGCCACAATCTTTGCTGACTCATTGGCAATGGGAAAAGTTATCCGCCGCCGGAAACGGTCAAAATGGCGCCCGCTCTGATCGCGTGAAATCAGTCCAGACTCGACCAAAGTCTTTTCCGGATACTTTCCGCGAAAATGCCGCAACAGCAAATCTCCACCGCTCGCTGCATAGCCAATCCCAAATCGCGCAATCGTTTCCTTATCCAGCCCGCGGTCCTCCAGATAAGCCCGCGCCGCCTTCCCTTCCAGCGTCCCTTCCAGTTGCTTCACAAAAAATGTCTGCGCCTCGCGATGCATCTCCACCAGCACCGCGCGCAATTGATTGTCCTTGCGCTCTTCCGGTGAACGTTCCTTCGGCCGCGGCACCGCGATGCCGCATTTCTCCGCAACGATTCGAATCGCCTCCGGGAACGCGCACTTTTCCATCTCCATCACAAACTTAAAAACGTCGCCGCCCTGCCCGCACCCAAAACAGTGATAAATCTGTTTCGTCGGATGCACGTTGAACGACGGCGTCTTCTCCGCATGGAACGGGCACAGCCCGCGAAAATTCTGCCCCGCTTTTTTCAGCGGCACATATTCCCCGATGACCCGGACAATGTCGGCCTGCTGCTTCACCTTCTCCGCAAATGATCCCGCTTCGGCCATATCAGTTCCGCAAGTCTACGACGGTGATGGCCTTTCCGCCGCGCTCTTCCGCTTCTGCCGTATGGCTTGCGACCAGCGGATGCGTGCGAAGAAACTCGCCCAATCCTTTTCGCAACGCTCCCGTTCCATGTCCATGGATAATTCGCACGCTTGGCAAATGCGCCATCGCAGCATCGTCCAAAAACTTATCCACCTGCTCGGTAGCCTGCTCCACCGTCTGCCCGATCACATTAATTTCATTCGCCGCACCGAATCGCGACGGCGAACTCACTGACCCATTCGCAATCCCAGCACTCGAACTCCCTAGCTTGCCGCCGGGCGCAGGTTCCACGCCAACAATTTCCTCCGCCGCAATCTTCATCCGCAATGGCCCCGCTTCAATCTCCGCATTCCGGCCATCCAAGCGTCGCAAAATCGCCGGTTTCGAAAATCCCCGGACACGAATCCTGGCTCCAGGCTGCAGCAAGTCCGGGCTGATAGGGCCGGCAGCATTCGAAGCCACTCCCAAGTCCCCCTGCGACTCCGAAATCGTCTGTACCACCGCTCTATTCAATTCTTCCCGCGCGCTGCTTCGCACCTCGCCCAATTTTCGCCGCGAAGTTTTCTCGATCTGAGCGCGCAACTCGCGCTCTTTCACCGCTTCCACTATGCGCAGTACATTTTCTTCGAACCGCTTTTGCATCTGTGCAAATTGCGCTTCCAATTCCTGAATTCGCTTCTGCTGACGCCCCGCCCACTCGGTCCGCAACTTGGTGCGCTCTTGTTCGAGCGCGTGTCGCTCTTCCGCCATCTGCTTCTGCATGCGATCCAACTCTTCCCGGCTGCGGTGCAAATACGCAATCAAGTCCGCCGCCTCGCGCGATTCCGGCGAAAGCAGTGTTCTTGCTCGCTCGATAATTTCTTCCGACAATCCCAGGCGCCGCGCAATTGCAATTCCGCTCGACCCGCCCGGCACGCCCACCATCAACCGGTACGTCGGCCGCAGATTCACATCGTCAAATTCCACCGCGCCGTTCAACACACCCTCCGCCGTCGAAGCATACGCCTTCAACCGGTCATGGTGCGTGGTCGCCAGCACCAAACATCCTTTCGCGCGAAACTCTTCCAGCAACGCCACCGCCAGCGCTGCTCCTTCCTCGGGCGCCGTTCCCGTTCCCATTTCATCCACCAGCACCAGCGATTCGGGCGTCGCCGCAGCCAGAATCGACTTCAAGTTCAGCATGTGTGCCGAAAATGTGGATAAATCCGCAGCGATCGACTGCTCATCGCCAATATCCACCAACACGCGATCCAACAGCGGCAGCACCGCCCGCTGCGCCGCTACCGGAATTGCCGATTGCGCCGCCAGCGCCGCCAATCCCGTAGTCTTCAGCGCCACCGTTTTCCCGCCGGTGTTCGGCCCGCTGATCACCAGTAATCGCTCTTCGCGATTCAACGAAAGATTCATCGCTACAATCGCGCGGTTCTCCCGTTTCAATTTATCTTCCAGCACCGGATGCCGCGCCGCTTGCAGCCGCAATTCACCGTTTTCAGAAAATTCCGGCAATGCCGCATCAAAGTCCCGGGCAAATCTTCCGCGCGCAAACACTCCGTCGAGCAACGCCATCGTTTTCGCCGCCGAAACCAAAGCCGGCCGCACTGCCTGCAATCGCTCCGTCAATTCCCGCAGCACGCGCAAAATTTCCGCGGCTTCATCTTCCGAAAGCTGCACCAACTGATTGTTCGGCTCGACGGTTTCAAGCGGCTCCAAAAAAACCGTCTGCCCGGTCCCGCTCGCCCCGTGCACGACCCCCGGCGTACTCCTCCGCGTCTCGGCGCGAACCGGAATCACATATCGCTCGTTCCGCAGTGTGACGTAGTCTTCTCCGGCCTCCGCATTCCGCGAGCGCAAAATCTGCCGCAATGTCTTCTGAATCGCTTCCCGCGTCTGCACCATGCTCAAGCGAATCCGCCGCAACGCCGGCGACGCGTCATCGCTGATGTCCCCGTCCGGCAGCACGCTCCGCCGAATCGCTGCCAGCGCCTCGCGAAAATCTCCAACTCCCGCCGCAGCCGAGCTCAACAACGGAAATTTCGCCGCTTCTTCACGAAATTGCCCGCGCAGCCAAGCAGAGGCCTCCAGCAACGATGCCGCATCCAGAAATTCTCCCGGCTCCAGCGCCACTCCAATTCCTGAAATTTTCTCCAACCAGCTCTCCGGATCAGCCAGCCCGCCAAATCCCAATTCATTTCCGCTACGCAACCATTCCCGCGCTTCTCGGATCAGCGCAAACTGTCCGCGCAAGAATTCCGCATCCTGCGAGAACGCCAACTCCTCGACTGCCTGCCGCCCCGGCGCACACGTAGTCCTCAGCCGCAGCAGATCCCGCAGCTTGTCAAACTCCAAAACTTCTTCCGCGCTTCGACTCATTCTCCTCTAGCCTTCTTGCCTGTTCTGGCAGCGGCTCTACGCCGCCGTCGTTCCTTCTCCATCTTCCATATTCCGGTTTCTATTTTCTCTCCGCGCATCCCTCACTGCGCCTTCACGCAACAAGCCGCCCCCGCCGCATCAAACTCCTCCATCATGGCGATACTCAACGCGTCCAGCGCATCGGTCGCCTCATGGCCCTTCGATCCCATGTTGTTGCTCAAAAACGAAAACACCAGCCGCTTGCCATTCGGCAAATCCGCATAACCCGATCGCGTACGCACGTGCTCCACGGATCCGGATTTCGCGTGCAGTCTTCCGTCGGCGATGCTGTTTTTCATGCGGTCTTCCAGCGTCCCGTCGATTCCCGCAACCGGCAGCGACGCGAAATACACGTCAAACCAGGGCTGCTTCTGGGCATACAGCAACAGCGCTACCAGCGCTCGCGGCGTCACCAGATCGTGCCGCGAAAGGCCCGATCCGTCTGTCTGCACCACGTCGCCCGACGGAATTCCCGCGATGGCGTAAAAACTCGCTGCGAAATTTGCCAAGTCCTCCGGCGTCGTCCACGCTCCGCCTTGTCTGGTCGCTGTCCGCAGCAGCATTTCGGTATGCAAATTCTGGCTGATTTTGTTCACCAGCTTTACCGAGTCTCCCAGCGGGATCGACCGGTGCTCCGCCAGCACAACCCGTTTCTCTCCCTCCGGCGCTCCCGGCGGCAGAGAAAGCCTGCGCAAAGTCCCATCCACTTTGATGCCGCGGTCTTCCAGGAGCCGTTTCAGCATCGCCGCCGCGTGCAGCGCCGGCTCCTGTATCGCCAACGTTAATTTTCGCGGTGTGCTTTTTACCGGCAGCGTTCCCAAAACTGTCACCACGTTCGAACCCGGTTCGCGCTTCAGCGTCAGGTCCGCCTTCACACCCGCCGCCGACGTGATCACTTGATTGTCCACGGTAAATTCCGGCGCATCCGGCAAGACCAGCGCATTCACTTTGTCTCCGGCTTTTTCGCCCGCGGCGAGCGTCAGTTGCACCGTATTGTCGTCCACCACGATGGCCGAAATCGCCGCCCCGTACTCCCACACCATGTCATCGATTTCCCATCCGTTCGGATAGCGATCGCGCGGAAAATAGCTTTCGTCACCAACGATGTCGCCAGAAATTTCCTTGATTCCCTTCGCCGCGATCGCATCCGCCATTTCGGCAATCACTTTTTCCGATGGTCCATCAAATTCCTCTTTCAATGCATACGGAAATTTACGATTCGAAAGATTTGGATCGCCGCGGCCCACCAGATAAAGCGGCCCACGCAGTGTTCCATTTGCGCCAGGCTCCTCGGTCGCTTCAATCGTCGTTCGAAAGCGAAAGTCCGGGCTCAACTTCGCCAGCGCCAACGCCGTCGTAAACAATTTCATGTTCGAAGCCGGCACAAAATATTTGTCCGCGTTTTCCTCAAACAGCACCTGTCCGGTGCTGCCGTCGGCAATCGACAATCCCCATTCACCTTTTTCCGGCTGCCCGCTTTCCAGGATAATTCGCGCCCGCGCCGCAAAAAGCTCCGCCGATGACAGCCTGGGCGCCGCGGGTTCACCGGGCTTGCCGCCCTGCACCGCGTTTGCACAACATTTTTCCTGGCTCTTTTCCGCGCTTTGCGGGACCCTGCCATTCGGTTGTACAGCTTCTTGCGGCTTCCCTGCATTTTGCGCCTGGCCGCAGATCGCGAAAGCAATCGCCATCGCTCCACAGAGCCCGATTCGAAAGCTTCGCGCGTTGCGCATATACCCCGCTTCTCTCCTGCTGGAATATTCCCGTCAAGCCAAGTATATTCCATACGCCATGGAACACTTGCTCGAAGCGCGCGGCTCCAGCAACCGCCCATCTTCGACATTGAATTCGGAGTTCCGAATTGCGAAAGGTTCCGCAGCTCGCACCATTTTGCCAAAATCCCACACCGCGGGCTCATAAGTTCAAAGGAGAAAGCAAAAATGAAAAAGACAATGGCTACCTTCCTGGTTTTAGCTCTCGGCCTGCCACTCGGCGCTCAAGACAAGTCCGACAGCAAGGAAGCGGATCGCCTCGAGAATTGCGGCACTGTCGTCAAGGAGATCATGGATATTCCTGACGACATTCCGCAGGACCTGATCGACAAAGCCGAGTGCATTATTGTTTATCCGTCGGTCTTGAAAGCCGCCTTCGTTGTCGGCGGCAGCTACGGCCGCGGCGCCATGGTATGCCGCACCGGCGAACATTTCACCGGCCCTTGGAGCGCTCCAACCATGATGGCCCTGGAAGGTGCGAGCGTCGGCTTCCAGCTTGGTGGCCAGGCCACTGATTTCGTTTTGCTGGTTATGAACCCGCGCGGTGCGCGCTCCATTCTTTCGAGCAAGGTTAAGCTTGGAGCGGACGCGTCCGCGGCGGCCGGTCCCAAGGGTCGCGACGCCGAAGCTTCTACCGACGTAACCCTGCGCGCTGAAGTCCTCACCTATTCGCGCGCGCGCGGCCTTTTCGCTGGCATCTCCCTCTCCGGTTCAACCGTTCGCCCGGACAACAGCGCCAACGAAAGAGTCTATGGCAAGAAAGTGGAAGCACAAGAAATCGTCTTTAAGGGCGCGGTTCGCGTTCCACCCCCCTCTCGGGCCCTGGTCGACTATCTGAACAAGAAAACTCCCAAGAATCTCTCCGATCCCGAGTCGCTCAAGTAGTCGCAGTTAGTTTGCCTCCGTACAGGTAGGGGCGCCCGCCGCGGCGTTGCGCCCCAGCTTGCCCGGACCTAAGACTCAGGACTCCCTCTTCTCACTCCCCGCCTTAGGGCGCCATGCAACTCTTTTATTTTTATCAGGGAATTCTGACCATTCCGCCGGATGACTGTGGGAAATCCGGCCAGAAACTCCTGGAGCGTTTCGCCACGCTCATGATTGCGCTCCATTGCCAGTAAGCGTACCGGCGCCATCGCACACATCGGGGTGACTTGCCCGAAAAATCATTCTAGTTTCAAAATTTTCACGCTTAAAATCGCGCCTCCAATCGGGGCATCGAGCCTGTTTTTTTATGGCGAACCTGTCAGAAATGACCTATAGTCATAAATGAGCACCAGTCATGGCCCGTTCAGCCCATTCCCAGGGCGCCGCCCGCAAAACCGGCGCCGCCTCCCGTCGCGTTCGCCGCAGTGCCGAACTCCGCGAACGCCTGTTCCGCGCCGCTCTGGCCCTGTTCGGCAAAAAAGGCTTTGCCCAAACCACCGTCGAGGACATCACCGAAGCCGCCGATGTCGGCAAGGGAACCTTCTTCAATTACTTCCCAACCAAG
>Ga0210406_10001664_pt1 | contig 26568 bp, 25 predicted proteins | sample IncBWC30MmetaG_FD_155454 | JGI IMG/M metagenome (GOLD analysis project Ga0210406, IMG submission 155454) | Forest soil microbial communities from Barre Woods Harvard Forest LTER site, Petersham, Massachusetts, United States - Inc-BW-C-30-M | ecosystem: Environmental > Terrestrial > Soil >... | reverse complement strand
GTGGCACACCTCCCTACCTCGCGCCGTACTTCGCGGCAAAAGCTGGCATGGACGCTATGGCAGTGAGCTATGCGGGCGAATTGGCTCGGTGGAAAATCGAAAGCACAATCGTCGTCCCCGGAGCATTCACGTCTGGCACCAATCATTTCGCGAACGCTGGGAAGCCCAGCGACGCCAGTCGCCTTAACGAGTATTCATCCGGCCCGACTGCGAAGCTCGGCGAGGAAATCATGCAGGGGTTCACACGCACAGCGGTTCCCGACGCAGACGTCGCCGAAGTGGCGAATGCGATCGTAAGGGTCGTGGACATGCCTTTTGGAAAGCGTCCCTTCCGCGTCCACGTCGATCCAGCAAATGACGGAGCAGAGGTGGTCAACGGCGTCGCCGACCGGGTCCGGGCGGAACTTCTTCGCAACATGGGTCTCGGTGATCTACTGCGTCCAAGTTCAACTCCAGCGAAAGGGGCGTAGGAACCATCACGATTCCGTCGCAAAGGCACTGTTGATGTCGAGATTCAAGTGCCGGAAGTTCTTGCTGAACAACCGAGCCAGATTTGTGGCGAGGGATGCGCCGGTTTGTGGGTCGATGCCTGTTGTCACAGTTTCTCTGGACGCATATGGGTTATGACCATTATGCATGAGCCGTATGAGAGATGGAAGCCATCTACTGGAGCGTGGCAAGGATTGTGGTCCACAGAAAAAGAGGAATTTATGACGCAGAGGAATCAACAGATAGGGAGTCACGCGGCGTTGTCCGATAAACGAATTGTAGTACTTGGTGGGTCGTCCGGCCTCGGCTTAGCAGTGGCACAGCAGGCTGTGGCTCAAGGCGCACGGGCAATCATTGCGTCTAGCAATGCGGATCGGGTTAAACAAGCGGTCGCAACGCTCGACGGAAAAGCGGAAGGGCACACGCTTGATCTCTCGAATGAGCGCGACATCCAAAATTTCTTTCAGAAGATCGGTGATTTCGATCACTTGGTTTTCACTGCCGGCGACACGCTGCAATTGAATGAGCTTGTAGCGACGGACCTTACCAAAGCCCGGCGTGCTTTTGAGTTGCGCTATTGGGCTGCTCTGGCTGCGGTCAAGTACGCAAGCCCGCATATCCGCAAGGACGGCTCGATCGTGCTAACGACCGGAGTCGCAGGCCGGCGCCCGCACAAGGGATGGACAGTGGCCGCAAGCGTCTGCGGAACTATCGAAGCCTTGACGCGTGCCTTGGCGGTCGAGTTAGCTCCCATTCGCGTCAACGCGGTATGTCCTGGCGTCGTTCGAACGAACCTCTGGCAAAGCATGAATGCAGACGCAAGAGAGCACCTGTACGAAAGCGTTGGCAAGAGTCTGCCCGTGGGCCGCGTCGGCGAGGCATGCGAGATCGCGCGGGCCTATCTTTTCCTCATGCAGGAGGGATACAGCACGGGGCAGACCGTGGTGTTAGATGGTGGAGCGGTACTCGTTTAGGCGCTTTGCCCGTGATGAACAATTTCCAGGTTAGAGTCGGCCGGATGTGATCACCGAATGGACACTCAAAACGACAATAACAGAACCTTTCTACGGCGGACTTTCACGAAAGGTTCCCGTCTCGTTGCACGGAGCATCCATCGTGCGCATAGCCGACGGGAAGATTACCGATTGGTCTGACTATTATGACGGATTGACCTCTCGACGCACGGCATTGGCTTCGTATTTCACCGAATGGGTCGGACTGTGAAACGCTGGCGAGTGCCGATGCTGCGACCAGGCTGTTCGGAGACCGACTTCAGTCGCTCTCAAGTTCTTATTCTGAGGATTGGCGCCATGGGCGATGCCGCACAGACTTCCCAGAAAGCCCTGCAGCCAGCAAGCAAGAGTAACCTGTGCACAGAAAATTAATTCTAATAGGCTGACAGTGTCCAAGGGATTCGACAAGCCACTCGCCAGCCAAGGATTAGGTCGTCCTCGCTGAACTCCGCATCCTCTTTGCCGCCAACATCTTGCATGAACATCCAGCTCGCTTCGTGAACGGCACAGCGCGTGCTTTTTACCATCTTGGCAGTTGAAATTGAAATCGCAACTCAACGTAAGGGCGATTCATCATGAAACCAATCACGCAGGAAAACAGTAGGCTTGGATTTGTAGGGATCGGCTACATGGGCCGACCGATCGCGCGGCGGCTGCTTGAATCCGGCTTCAAGCTGACGGCTTACGACCGGGAACACGGCAAGGCCGAGGAACTAGTTCAATACGGTGGCACCGTCGCACAGAGCGTTGCGGAACTCTCCTCCAGTTGCAACGTCGTGCTGTCGTGCTTACCCAGCGATGAAGCTGTCCTAGACACTTACAAGGCACCCGACGGCGTGTTCGCCCACGCGCATCGCGGCTCGGTGGTCATCGACATGAGCACGGTCCACCCGGTCACCTCGCAGGAACTCTCGAGTCTTGGGTCGCAGCGTGGACTCGAGATTCTTGATGTGACTATTTCGGGGAGTACTCCAACCGCTGAAAATGGGCTGCTAACCCTCTTCGGAGGCGGAAGCAAGGAGCGCTTCGACACTGCCGAGTCGATCTTTCGAGTTATTGCTAAAAAGTATTTCTATCTTGGGCCGAACGGTTCCGGGGCGACGATGAAGCTTGTGGTGAACACCTTGTTGGGAATCGGGATGCAAGCGATTGCTGAGGCGGTCGCACTGGGTGAGAAGGCTGGTCTCGATCGTAATCGCATGCTGGACGTGTTGTCCCAGACCGCAGTGGTCGCCCCTGCGCATGTAGGCAAACTGGAAAGAGCGATGAAGAGTGATTACAGCCCACAATTTCCGATTCGGCTAATGAACAAGGATTTCGGATTGATTCTCGAGCTCGCGGCTACCGTTGGAGCGCGAATGCCCGCAGCGGGAGCCTCATTTGAGATCAATGCAAGACAATCGGACGAAGGAGCGGAGCAAGATTTTTCTGCGGTGATTCTGCAGATGGAAAAGCGCGCTCATCTCGTTTCGAACGGCAATGGGCGAGCGTGATTCGGCGTCGATTTTTAGAGAGCCCTAAAGTACGCAGGCTTAGCTTGAAATATAAGAGGTGAAAGAAAATCATGCTGGAATACATCCAAATCCCTCGTACAAATCTCATTAGTTCTCGAATCGCACTCGGCACATGGGCCATCGGTGGCTGGATGTGGGGCGGAACTGACGAGAAGCAATCTATTCGCACTATTCACGCCGCACTCGATCAGGGCGTCAATCTGATCGACACTGCACCCGTCTACGGGCAGGGGCGCTCCGAAGAAATCGTGGGCAAAGCCCTGCATCAACACGGCCGCAGGGAGAGTGTTATCGTTGCCAGTAAAGTTGGCATCGACTGGACGAATGGCAAAATCGAACGCAATTCCACGCGCCAACGTATTCTCCGGGAGTTTGAGGATTCGCTGCATCGTCTCCAAACGGATTACATTGATATCTACCAGGTGCACTGGCCCGACCCGCTCGTTCCAGTCGAGGAAACGGCACTCACCCTACGTGAACTCTACGAACAAGGGAAAATTCGCGCTATTGGCGTGAGTAACTATTCTCCCGGAGAGATGGCGCGCTTCGAAGCCGTCGCACCATTGCACACGATTCAGCCGCCCTACAATCTTTTCGAACGTGAAATAGAACGCGACGTTTTGCCATATGCATTCAAGCGGGGAATTACTGCCCTCACTTACGGCGCACTCTGCCGTGGATTATTAAGCGGCACAATGAACGCAGATCGCGACTTTGCCAAAGACGACATGCGCAAGACTGCTGATCCCAAATTTCAGCAGCCTCACTTCGTCGAGTATTTGGACGCAGCGACCAAACTGGATGCATACGCTCGCGAGCATTTTGGCAAGCGCGTGATTCATCTGGCGGTTCGCTGGCTCCTCGATCAACCCGGTGTTGGCGTTGCACTCTGGGGCGCTCGTCGTCCTGAACAACTCGCCGCCATCAGGGAAGTGGCTGGCTGGTCTCTGAGCGAAAATGACTTCGCCGCGATCGACGTCATCCTTCGCGAAAATGTTCGCAATCCAGTCGGGCCGGAATTCATGGCTCCCCCGGTCCGCGAAGCGGCCGGAACCGTGACCGTCAGCGTTGAATAAATCGAAATACTGCGTATCCCAAAGACTTCGTCGATCGAGCATCTTGAGGAGAAGTTGCGGTGACTACGAGGGTTAACTGGTCAGGGCTACCAAATTCTTTCTCATGTTCCGGAGCTATTTCCCTTACGGAGAAAAGGTTGTCACTTGTTAAGCGCCGGCGAACGGCCGGGGTCCCCATGTCAGAAGCGGTGCGCCTCCTGTGGACCGGCTGCGTAGAGTCCGCGGAGAAATCCAATATTCAATGTCCTATGTAACTTCCGGCGACCTTGGAAAACTCGTGCTTTCACTGCACTAATCGATGTGCCTAGAATTCGCGCTGTTTCCTCGACAGATCTTTCTTCGATGTGGCGGAGCAGGATCGCGCTCCGGACACTTGGACCCAGGCGATTGATCGCTTCGGACAGAATTTCCGTGCGCTCGCGTTGCAAGCACGATTGTTCGGGATTGAGATTCTGGTCAACGAACACCTCCAGACTCGGCTTCATCCCATCGTCAGGATTCTCGGGCAAGACTTCGACAATTCCCCGCCTTCGCCGGAGCAGCATGAACGCTTCATTCATCGTGATGCGTGTCAGCCAAGTAGAGAACTGGGATTTTTCTTGAAAAGCGTCCAGATGAAGAAATGCTTTGTGAAGGCTTTCCTGCGTCACGTCTTCAGCATCTTCCCGGTTATTCGTAATGCGTTGCGCGACGGCGAGAACTTTCTGGCGGTGACGAAGAACCAATTCCTCGAAAGCCTGCGCACCTCCACGCTTTGCGGCGGTCACCAACGCTTCGTCGGAATGTTTGTTCGTATTTGTTGTGCAAAACGTTTTCATGAATCCAATCCTTCGCCGTAGCTTCGGCACAAAATAAGAGAAACCAACTAACGAGCCAACCACAGCGCGTATCGAATGGATTGGAATATCGTCCAGTGATGGTGCGCTCGCAGAATGCGGTACCAGCCACGAGTAGATAAAGGTTTCATGCTGCACTCCTGTCGAGTTCACGCTTGTGCGTTGCGAACTCCATTCACTGCGAGATCGTTGAACGCGATTAAGAAAAAGCAATCGAGGGGCCAGGGCTGTGCGTGACCAATGCAATGTGGAAGTTACTGGCGGAGCGCGAGATATGCTGCTTCATGGCTCCTTGGGCGATGTGAGCCGAAATGCGAGCCTGTCAGAATGTTGACACCCGTCCAGTGGGCTGGACGAACTGAAGGCTGCTGCTTCTCCACGACAGACTTGGCCAGAGCCTGACACTGTCTGGTGCTAAGATTTCGACTCGTAGAGAACAACAGCTGCGTTGCAGGAGCCAAAGTATGCCGAGGTCAAATCCTCTTCTCTGGCCCAAGCCGCCTGCGATTTGGAGCTATACCATTGCGGTCTTGTCGGTTGCAGCGGCCTTGACGATTTCACGATGGCCGGCGCTGCATTTGCAGGATGCTCCCGTATCACTTTTTCTTTGCGCTGTCATATTGAGCGCATGGTTCGGTGGAATTTGGCCGGGGTTGCTCGCGACAGCCCTTTCCGCTTTCACTTTCTATTATTTCTTTTTGCCTCCGATCCATTCGTTGGGTGCAAAGCCTGACGAAATACCGCGCCTCCTCGTCTTCATGGTCTCAGCGCTATTTGTCTGGTTGCTGAGCGTTGCGCAAAGAAGCGCCACGGAATCGCTTAGGCGCGCGCGCGATGATTTGAGAAAAACAGTTCAAGAACTCCGGAGCACGAATGAGGCGTTGGAGGCTGAGAGTCGCGAGCGCAAACGTGCGGAAGAATCCTTGCGGCGCAGCGAGCGTTATCTTGCGGAAGCGCAGAAGCTCACCCATACCGGGAGTTGGGTCTGGCGGGTCCCAGGAAGAGATGCTGTGCACTTGTCCGAGGAATGGTATCGCGTATATGGGTTCGATCCGGAAGATGGCATACCGACTTTGGAACAACGACTGAAGCGCATCCATCCGGACGACCGTACCAAGTGGCAGGACGCTATCGACCGAGCAGTGCGCGAAGAGTCGGATTACGACGTGGAATTCCGGATTCTTCTTCCGGACGCCACGGTGAAATACATCCATGCTGTTGGCCATCCTGTTTTGGACGAATCCGGGAATCTTGTGCAATTCGTCGGTAGCTCGACGGATATCACTGAGCGGAAGCGGGCGGAAGAGTCGTTTCGGCAAGCGCAAGCGGATCTCGCGCACGTCAACCGCGTGACCACTATGGGAGAGTTGACTGCGTCTGTGGCGCACGAAGTGAATCAACCGATTGCGGCCGCTGTCACCAACGCCAAAACCTGTTTGCGCTGGCTTACGCGCGATCAACCGGACATCGAAGAAGCACGCGCAGCCGCCATGAGAATCGTGAATGACGGAACGCGTGCGGCAGAAATCATCAAGCGCATTCGCCTGCTCTTCAAGAAAGGTACTTCGGAGCGGGAGCCCGTGGATGTAAACGAAGTTATACGAGAGATGGGTGTTCTCCTGCGCGGCGAGGCAATGCGGTACTCGATTTTGCTGACGACCGATCTGGAGGTGGACATTCCCCGGGTCATGGCGGACCGCGTGCAGTTGCAGCAGGTACTGATGAACCTGATGCTTAATGGCATCGATGCGATGAAGGATGCAGACGGAGCGCGGGAACTCGCCATCAAATCGCAGCGAGGGGAAAACCACCAAGTTCTTGTTTCCGTCGACGATACCGGCGCTGGACTACCACTGCAGCAGTCGGACAAAGTCTTCGACGCGTTTTTCACCACCAAGCCCCATGGCACCGGCATGGGACTGTCTATCAGCCGGTCTATCGTTGAGTCACACGGCGGCCGCTTGTGGGCTGCAAACAACTTTCCTCGCGGGGCAAGTTTTTGTTTTGCCCTACCCACCGGCGCAGAGGCAAAGGAATGAATCCTTCGGATGCCCCCACAGTGTTCGTTGTTGATGACGATCCCTCGGTGCGTGCGTCCATTCAAGGGCTATTGAAGTCGGCGAGTCTACGCTCCGAATGTTTTGGGACAGCGGAGGCGTTCCTGCACGGCAAGCGACCGGAAGGGCCCAGTTGCCTTGTTCTGGACGTGAATCTTCCGGGCGTCAGCGGTCTGGATTTTCAGCACCAGTTGACCGATGCGGGAATCCAAATCCCGATTATCTTCATAACTGGTCATGGAGACATTCCAATGACAGTGAAGGCCATGAAATCGGGCGCCGTGGAGTTTCTAACCAAGCCTTTCGACGACCAGGAGTTACTGAATGCGGTCCACCAAGCTTTGGATCGCGACCGTGCGATGCGCCGTCAGCAGAGCAACTTTGCCGGGCTGCGAAAATGCTACGAGGCTCTGAGCGCGCGCGAGCGCGAGGTCATGAGCCTGGTGGTTTCGGGCATGCTCAACAAGCAAATTGCTTTTGAGCTGGGGATTAGCGAGATCACCGTGAAGATTCATCGCGGCCACGTGATGCGGAAAATGCAGGCCGAGTCGCTGGCAGAATTAGTCAGAATGGCCTCGAAACTGGAGCTATCACCCGATAAAAAGTAGCAACTGATGCGCAACACCGACCAACAGTTCACCTAGATTCCAGTTTCCCTTCTGGCTCGCTGCGCTATTCGCGCTCTCATACCAACGTATAATTGCGCCGCTTTGGCGCCTCTGCTAGATTTCAGCTATGGTCGCTCTGGAGAACACGAAGATGGTTGCGATTGTCGATGATGACGATCTAATGCGCAGCGCGCTGGAGGGCCTGCTCAAAGCGGTTGGCTTGCCGGCGCAAGCGTTTGCGTCGGCCGAGGAGTTCCTGAAATCCGGCCAACAACGCCAGGCTAGATGTTTGATCACCGATATCCGTATGCCAGGAATGTCCGGTCTCGAGTTGCAAGCGCATCTGAACGCAGAACGGTGCAGGATTCCGATCATCTTTATCACAGCGCATGGTGACGAAAAAATGCGAATGCAAGCGTTGCGCGCAGGCGCTGTAGAGTTCATGGCAAAACCGTTCGACGACGAGGCATTGCTCGAGAGTGTGCGGGCGGCTCTGGAAAGCTAGGCCGCAAGCAGAAATAGGCATCGGGTCGCGCAAGGAGGTTTTTCGTGGCAGCTGTTGCAAGATTCGGATCTGCCGACCAGGACGCTAGTCCGCGCAGATTTGAGCAGATCATAGGTAGCAGTCCCGCTCTGGAGTCGGTACTCGAACAGGTCGAGCGCGTCGCCCCTACGGATTCCACCGTTCTTATCCAGGGAGAAACAGGCACCGGCAAGGAACTAATCGCGCGCGCGGTTCACAATCTGAGCGCGCGGTGCGGACGCCCATTTATTAAATTGAATTGCGCGGCGATTCCGTTCGATCTGCTGGAAAGCGAGCTATTTGGCCACGAGCGAGGCGCCTTCACCGGAGCTATCGCGCAAAAGATTGGCCGTTTCGAGCTGGCCGACAAAGGCACGCTCTTCCTTGACGAAGTGGGCGATATTCCGCCGGGATTGCAGCCCAAACTGCTGCGTGTCCTGCAGGAACAGGAATTCGAACGCTTGGGCAGCACTCGGACTCACCAGGTGGACGTTCGGCTCGTTGCCGCGACCAACCGGAATCTGGTTGACATGGTGAAGCGCAACGAATTTCGCAGCGACCTCTACTACCGTCTGAATGTGTTTCCGGTTCCGCTGCCACCGTTGCGAGCACGTCGTGAAGACATTCCGGCTCTCGTGGAACATTTTGTTGAAATTTATGCCCGCCGGATGAGTAAGCAAATCGATCACATTTCCCCACAAACGATGTCTGAACTGACGTCGTACGAGTGGCCAGGGAATATTCGCGAGCTGCAGAATTTCATCGAACGTAGCGTGATCCTCACTTCGGGCAACGTCCTGGAATCACCTCTCGCGAGCTTGAGAAATGCCGTCGAAGTAGAATCCCTTGGGCCAACTACCATGGAGGATGCGGAGCGAGAACACATTCGCAAGATTCTCGAGCAGACACGCTGGGTTGTCGCTGGCCCCAACGGGGCGGCCGCGCGTTTAGGAATCAAGAGGTCTACGCTTTACTTCCGGATGCAAAAGCTTGGCATCTCGCGTACCAACAGGGATCCACTTTCCTCGTAGCAGAGTCACCATCATGCGGGACCGATCCTCGCGTCGATTGACACACTCCAAACATAGTTATTAGACGTATCAGTGATCACGTCTCCAGTCGACTTGAATCCGAAGCTGTCTGACACACAATCAAACAATGTCAGCATGCGGAGCCACGTCTAGCGGGCTGGCATCACACACCGCGCCCTTGCCTGTGTCGCCCTCTACTTTCAGTCACTTACGAAAATGATCCTTTGGCAATCGCTTTGCTTTTTCTAAGGCGTCGCTCGACGCACCCGAGTTTTCGCAGCGACGGAAAAAAGAGGAGAAATCCAGAAACTAGCGGCTCGCTGGGAATAGCCGCTGCTGAATCGCGTGTGCACCGTTCTCTCGCGTAAGGCCTCTGGTTTCGGAATCTCAAAAGGAGGAATTATGAAATTGCAAAAAGTTGTGTTTGCTTTGATTGGAATGATGTTTTTGTTTGCGGCCAAATCGCCGGCGCAGCAGGTGAAAACCGATTACGACCACAGTGCAAACTTTGGTCAGTACAAGACCTACTCCTGGAAAAAAGTGCAAACGAAAGACCCGCTCCTGGTCGACCGCATCAAGGGCGCGGTGAACAGCGCTCTGGTGGCAAAAGGCTTGACGGAAGTTCCTTCGGGAGGTGACGTCGAGGCCTTTGCCATTGAAACGACGCAGAATCAACAAACCTTGGACACGTTCTATAACGGGTTCGGAGGAGGTCGCCGTTGGGGAGGATTCGGCGGATTTGGCGACGCAACCACGACTGTCGAAACCTACAAAGTCGGGACACTCGTGATCGATCTCTTCGACGTAAAAACAGAGAAATTGATCTGGCGGAGTTCATCGAGCGATACGCTCTCTAATAACGCGGACAAGAACACAAAGAAACTCGATAAGGGCGTGAAGAAAATGTTCCAGCATTTTCCTCCGGCTCCGTCGACAAAACACTAAGGTGAGCGAGATGAATCGCTATTTGACTTTCTCGCTCGCTCTCTTCATGACCCTGAGTACCCTGGCCATTCCTCTGCGCGCAGCAAAAAAGCCGCGCGCGGGAACGGACAGCCAGAAAGCGATGGTTTGGACCAATGACGACCTCGCGAGTCTCCATCTTCCCGGCCTGATTTGCATCGTGGGCCGAACGAACGAAGAAACGCCAAAGTCTGCATCTGCGCCAGCACCGTACGCGGAGACCCAGAATCCAGCGTGGTATGCCGGGCAGGCGGCGAAACTACGCGATGAACTCGAACGCAGAAAGGCTCAGCTCGCCGCATACCGTCAAGCGATCGAAGATGCGAAAAATCTTAAGACGATGGCGGGCGGGATAAACCTCGAGGAAGGCGACATCGGCATCACTCCCGAAGCGGGCATTGAAATCCTTCAGCAGCGTGTGAACGAAACAGAGTCGGAGCTCGACGCATGGGAGGACTTGGCCCGCCGTAATGACATTCCGCCGGGCACCCTGAGGGGCCAGTGAGCTTAGCTGGCGCTGTTTACGAGGGCATATGAAGCTTTTTGAACATTGGTTTGACATCAAGAGAATGAGTTCAATTTTGTGCGGAGAGTTTGCCATGAAGTTGTCCAAGCAGATTTTAACTTTACTTCTTTGCCTTTCGCTCTTGCGATTCACTGCGCAAGCCGAACCTTTCGGTTCTACGGGTCAATCCAACGATCAGTTGCCGACTCAGCCGGCGCAGCAGTCCCCTCAGGAGCTGCAGCAACTCGTCGCGCCCATCGCCTTATACCCGGACGCGCTCGTTGCACAGATTCTCGCTGCTTCCACTTATCCAGCTGAAATTGTCGAGGCGGACCGCTGGATCCAGAGTCACTCCAACCTCAAAAGTGAAGAGCTGGCAAAAGAAGTCGACAAACAACCCTGGGACCCCAGTGTGAAAGCCCTCACGCAATTTCCTTCGGTTCTTGAAAATATGGACAAGAACCTTTCCTGGACTTCTTCGCTCGGGGACGCATACGCCAACCAACAACAGGATGTGACGGATGCCGTCCAGCTGATGCGTCAGCAGGCTCGCAAGGCCGGCCACCTGGACAGCAATGAGCAAGAGAAGGTAACGACGCAAGGCAACACCATTGTCATCGAACCAGTCGATCCTGACGTGGTCTATGTGCCCGCGTACGATCCTTGGCTCGTGTACGGCGATCCGATCGTTGCATACCCGGGTTGGTATCCCGTCCCGGGAATCTTCCTGGGCGGAGTGGGGATTGGATTTGGAATCGGCTTCGGGATCGGTTTTTTTGGCGGATATGGGTGGGGCTGGCACCACTGGGGATACGACTGGCACGGCAGGACAGTGATCTACAATCACAACACCTACATTTCTCACAGCCGAACAATCATTAATCGCAACAACTTCAACCACGGAAACTTCAATCGCGGCAGCTTCAGCCATGGCGACATCAATCATGGTAATGCGTTCCGCGGAAGCAGACCCGGCGGCGGTGGTTCGGGGTTCCACGGATCTTCGGCTCCTCATTTTCAGCCGGGAACACGCTCCGGCGCGTTCAGCGGATTTGATCACGGCGGAAACGTTCGAGGCTTTTCCTCTCGCGGGCGGTCGAGCTTTGGAGGTGGTTTCCACGGAGGCGGTTTCCATGGCGGTGGACGCCACAGATGACGGCAGCCTGAATGGTAAGGTCGAGAAATCAAAAATGGAGAAGAACATCATGCTTCACAGAATTTCGTTTTTTGTTCAGCTTGAATGCAAGCACTTTGTTCGGTTTGCAATATCCTTACTGTTTACACTTTCCCAGGGTTGTTCATCTGCACCAATCTTCGCTCAGGCGCAGGGACAGCGGACCTTTGCCTCCGCAGACGATGCCAGTCGCGCACTCTTCGTTGCAATGCAAGCCCAGGACGAACAAGCTCCCTTGCGTATCCTCGGACCAGCCGGAAAGGATGTACTTTCGTCCGGCGACCCGCAGGAAGATTTGGATGCTCGCACCGGCTTCGTCGTCAAATATCAGGAGATGCATCGGTTCGTCACCGAAGCGAACGGAACTGTAATCCTGATTGTTGGGGCGGAGAACTGGCCCTTTCCAATTCCTCTCGTAGCTAACCACGGTTCGTGGTATTTCGACACGGCGACCGGCAAGGACGAAATCCTGTTCCGGCGCATCGGCAAGAATGAACTCGCCGCCATGGATGCATGCCGCGAGCTGGTCACAGCGCAGAAACAATATTTTGCGCGCCCACCAGCGAATCTCCCCCCGCAATTTGCTCAGAGACTGGTCAGCGATGAGGGCCAGCACAATGGTCTGTACTGGCATGGTGCCATCGATGAGTTCGATAGCCCGATCAACCCTCTCATCGCTTACGCGCGCCAAAATCTCCCGAAGGATCAAGTCGGCGAGCATGTTCCGTTCAATGGATATATGTTTCGGATCCTCAGCAGCCAAGGACCACATGCACAGGGCGGAGCCAAGAACTACATCGTCGATGGGAAGATGAGCGCGGGATTTGCCTTCGTTGCATACCCCGTTGAGTACCGCTCCTCGGGTGTTATGACTTTCATTGTCGACGCATCCGGAGCCATCTACGAAAAGGATCTTGGCCCCGAAACAACTAAGCTCGCACAGGCGATGCCGGCTTACGACCCGGATTCCACCTGGCACAAGGCGGAGTAATTGAATCCGTCTTTCACTGTCATCTCTATCAATCGCGAAGACAAAAACTGATGGTGAAGATTCTCCTTCAATGAGCGACCTGGCACATCTCAACGCCGTCCAAGAACCACGGCTCTCGCGGACGCGCGGTCTTCGCGAAAGAATTCCGTTGCTATCTCTTCTGCGACAGGATTTGGCCGATCGACCGATATGGCTGCAACTCGTATTGGTCGTGACGGCGATTGCCGGGGTTGCTTATGCAGATCATCTCGTTGTTTCGCTCTCGCTGGTTTACCTTTACACCTTACCTCTTACTATCGGGGCGGTTTTTTTGCGAAAGGAAATCAGCTACGCCCTAATCATGGCGTGTATCTTGTTCCACTACTTTTTTCACTCTTTTGATTCCCCAAGGCACATCCAATTAGGACTTCGCATATTCCACGATCTCTCGGCGCTGTTGTGTCTCACTTTTGTTGTTTATGTCATCCAGCGTTATACCGAGCGGCAGGACTCGCTTGTCAAAACGGTTCGGCAGCAGCGTGACAGCCTTCTCCGAGACGTGGAGCTGGCAGCACAAGTTCAGCGTTTATTTCTTCCCTTGGACGGACCAGCCATTTCCGGACTTGACGTCGCCGGCATGATGCAGCCTGCGCATGGCGTAAGCGGCGATTATTACGACTACATTCCCATCAACGCGCACACCCTTCAGATGGTCATTGCCGACGTATCCGGCAAAGGCGTCCCCGCTGCTCTTCTGATGTCCGCGACGGCAGCAGTCATGCGGCTTGAAGCGAATCGTGATCGAAACATTCTGGAGCTAGCGGGCCGGTTGAATGCTGGAATCTACTCTGTGTCCGACGACGAGCACTACGTGACGTTGCTGCTCGCAGAAGTGGATGCGCACAAACGGACATTGCGCTATGTCAATTGCGGACACAATCCCGCACTCTTTCTTCGGGCAAATACCAGCACGCTGACACGCCTGAACTCATCTTGTCCACCGATCGGATTATCCTCCGAAGAGATTTGCGAACAGTCTTCAGTAGATCTTACGGCGGGCGATGTGTTGGTTTTCTACACAGATGGCGTTACTGAGGCGGAGAACCAGACTGGCGAAGAATTCGGTATGGAGCGCCTTTCCGCGGCAGTGCGTAACGGCTCTTCGCTCTCCGCTGAAGGTCTCATGAGCAGTATCTATAACGCTGTGGCAGATTTCTGCGGCGACCATTTTAACGATGACGCAACCATTCTCGTTGTCAAATGCAATTTCGATGGCTCCTCTCCTGTAAGTTCGTAAGACATTCCAGACTACACATCCTTCAAATCCTTACAGGCTTCGGCTGGCACTGGCACCTCTCGTTCCACATTGCGTCCGCCTCCATCGCAACACGCTCTTCATCCTGAAAAACACCGTTGTCAGCGTGTTGACAATCATCCAATGCGCTGGACTGTTCACTTTTCGACCCTTCCACATGGCCTCCGGGCTGATCCTCTCAAAGCCCTTGTTTTCAACCGCTTTCAGAAACTCCCGCTCACCCTTCACAGTGGCATCCAGGGTGCCTCCTCCAGAGTCTGAAGCAAGAAAAACTGCGAAAAAGAAAGAGGAAAATCCTATGCGAAAGTTGTTGACCTGCTTGAGCTGCACTCTATTTGCTTCTGCACTTTTGTTCACAGAGGTGGCGAGCGCGGCAGACCAAACCAAAGATGACGACCGATTGAGAAATAGTGGAACGGTCTTGAAAGAGATTCTCGATGTTCCCGACGGTATTCCGCAGGATTTGCTCGACAAGGCAGATTGCGTCGTTGTGTTTCCGTCTGTTCTAAAGGCCGCATTCGTCGTTGGCGGAAGCTACGGGCGTGGCGCGATGTCATGCCGCAAGGGCGAAGACTTCCGGGGACAGTGGGGCGCCCCGACGATGATGGCGCTGGAAGGCGGCAGCTTCGGCTTTCAGATCGGTGGAGAAGCTACGGATTTTGTATTGCTCGTCATGAATGAACGCGGTGCAAGAGGCATCCTCGCCAGCAAGGTCAAGCTTGGAGGCGACGCCTCCGTCGCCGCTGGCCCGGTTGGTCGCGATGCTTCGGCTGATACCGACGCGACTCTGCGAGCCGAAATCTTGAGCTACTCAAGGGCGCGTGGTCTTTTCGCAGGCTTCTCTCTCGAGGGCTCCACAATCCGACCCGACAATGGCAACAACCGCCGCGTGTACGGCAAGAAGATTCCGGCGAAGGACATCGTTCTGTCCGAAACGGTCTCCGTCCCCTCGGCAGCCAAGAAACTGATTTCGACTCTGGACGAGCGGACTCCGAGGCACAGGTCGTAGGTCCGATTGACTGAGGCAGGGGTGAACCATGTGGATTGTTAAACTAGCACTGAAGCGGCCCTACACCTTCGTGGTACTCGCTATTCTGATTTTTGTCTTTGGGGGTCTCGCGATTGTTCGTACTCCCACGGACATCTTTCCGAATATCGACATCCCTGTCGTCAGCATCATCTGGAACTACAACGGACTTGACCCGCAGGATATCTCCGACCGGATCGTCTCGATCACCGAGCGCAATCTAACGACCACCGTCGACAACATCGCACACATCGAGTCTCAATCCTATTACGGCATCGCGGTGGTTAAAGTTTTCTTCCAACCCTCGGTGAGTATCGACAAAGCCATAGCCCAGATCACCGCAAATTCCCAAACGCAACTCCGGCAACTGCCCCTCGGCACAACGCCGCCACTGATCATCACCTACAGCGCGTCGACCGTCCCTATTCTCCAGCTCGGTCTTTCCGGCAAAGGTATCGCGGAACAGCAACTGAACGACTATGGCCTCAATTTTATCCGCCCTCGACTGGTCACCGTTGAGGGAGCTGCCGTGCCATATCCATATGGCGGCAAGCAGCGCCAAGTGCAGGTCGACCTGAACACGGCAGCGTTAGAGGCCAAAGGTCTTTCCGCTCTCGATGTAGTCACTGCGATTAGCGCCCAGAATTTGATTCTGCCCACGGGCACCTCCAAGATCGGTTCCAAGGAATACAACGTCGACATCTCCAATGCGGCTCCTCAGACCATCGAGCAGCTTAACCGCATCCCGATTAAGACAGTTGGCAGCACAACAACTTACATTGGAGATGTTGCTTGGGTGCGCGATGGCTTTCCCCCGCAAACCAACGTCGTCCGCGTAAACGGCCAGCGCGCGACTCTCTTGACCGTCCAGAAAAATGGCAATGCCTCGACGCTCAACATCATTAACGGGATCAAGGCGCTGCTGCCGCAGATCAAGCAAACCGTCCCTCCGGCCTTGGAGATCAAACCTCTTGCCGACCAATCCATCTTCGTCAAAGGCGCCATTCAGGGCGTAGTAAAAGAAGCGAGCATTGCTGCCTGCTTAACCGGTCTGATGATTCTCCTCTTTCTCGGGAGCTGGCGCAGCACGCTCATCATCGCCGTTTCGATTCCGCTTGCCATTCTCACGTCCATCATCGCTCTGAGTGCGCTCGGGGAAACCATCAACATCATGACGCTGGGCGGACTCGCTCTCGCCGTCGGAATCCTCGTGGACGACGCGACTGTTGAGATCGAAAACATCAATCGAAATATCGCGCTGGGAAAAGAAGTGGAACACGCCATCCTGGACGGCGCTCAACAAATTGCAGTGCCGGCGTTCGTCGCGACGCTCGCGATTTGTATTGTCTTTGTTCCGCTGTTCCTCCTCTCGGGCGTAGCGCGGTATTTGTTCGTCCCGCTCGGGGAAGCGGTCGTATTTGCCATGCTAGCCTCCTATCTGCTGTCGCGTACGGTAGTTCCGACCATGGCCAAGTTTCTCTTGCGCGGGCATGAGCACGATGCCGCCAAGACGGCAGCTTCCCGCAATCCCTTTGTCCGCATGCAGCTTCGTTTCGAGGGAGCTTTCGAGCACCTTCGCGAGCGTTACCATGCATTACTGGAGCGCTGCTTGCATCACCGCCGCGCTTTTCTGATCGCATTCTTCGCGGCCTGTCTCGGCTCCCTGGCCTTGATCGTTCCCTGGCTCGGCCAAGACTTCTTCCCCACGATCGACAGCGGCTCGTTCAATCTTCACCTCCGAACGCCAACGGGAACTCGCATCGAGGAGACCGCCCGCCTGTGTGATCTCGTCGAGCGATCCATCAAACAACAGCTTCCACCAGGCGAAATCTCCAACGTGATTGACAACATTGGATTGCCCTACAGCGGCATCAACACGTCCTATAACAACACAGGAACCGTCGGCAGCTCGGATGCCGATATTCTCGTAACTTTCGCGGTCAACCACCACAAAACAGCCAAGTACGTTCATGACTTGCGCATCAGCTTGGCCAAGCAATTTCCCGGCGTGACCTTTTCTTTCCTACCTTCCGACATGGTTAGCCAAATCCTGAACTTCGGTTCGCCAGCTCCTATCGACATTCAAGTCCTCGGCAACGATCAGGCCGGCAATCAGCGTTACGCGAATGCGTTGCTCGAGCAAGTCAAGTACGTCCCCGGAATCGCCGATGCACGGATTCAGCAGCCCTTCGATCAACCCTACATGCATCTTTGGGTTGACCGCACCAAGGCCCAGGAGGTCGGCTTCAACACCCAAGCCATCGCGCAAAACGTGCTGATTTCCCTTGGCGGCAGCTTTCAGACTTCCCCGACCTACTGGCTCGATCCCAAAAATCGAGTCAGCTATCAGGTCTCCACACAAACTCCGCAGTACCGCGTGACGACGCTCCAGGATCTAGCCAATATGCCCATCACCGGGCCCACACCGAACGCCCCGCCGTCCCTTCTCGCCAGCTTCGCTTCCATTCAGCGCGGAAGCGGGACGGCAGTGGTCTCTCATTACAACATCCAGCCAGCTATCGATATTTTTGGCGCTGTCCAAGGCCGGGACCTTGGAGGCGTCTCGGACGACATCACGCGGATCCTCGATAAGACTCGTAACCAGCTGCCGCGTGGATCCCAGGTAGTTCTCAGAGGCCAGGCGCAGACGATGCGTTCCTCTTATATCGGTCTCTTGGCTGGGCTCTTTTTTGCTGTGCTGCTCGTGTACCTCTTGATTGTCGTCAACTTTCAGTCTTGGCTCGATCCCTTCATCATTATTTGTGCGCTGCCCGCCGCCCTAGCGGGAATCGCCTGGTTTCTGTTCTTGACCCACACCACGCTGAGCGTGCCAGCACTCACCGGCACCATCATGTGCATGGGCGTAGCCACCGCCAACAGCATCTTGGTCGTAAGCTTTGCCTCCGAACAGATGGCCGCGGGCAAAGATCCCATCACAGCCGCTCTTGAATCCGGTTTCACGCGCTTCCGCCCCGTACTGATGACCGCTCTGGCCATGATCATCGGGATGTTGCCTATGGCTCTTGGGCTAGGGGACGGTGGCGAACAGAACGCTCCTCTGGGCCGCGCAGTCATCGGCGGACTGCTTTTCGCCACGGTATCCACGCTGCTTTTCGTGCCGACTGTTTTCAGCGTTCTGCACGGATTGAAACGTGGACATGGAGAAACCGGCGCCCAAACACAAGGGACTCTCTGAAATGAATTTTGAAGGAATGATGGCAATGCGATCACAAACAACAGAACAAATCTCCGTGCAAGCACAAGAACCACAATCGTCAACCGTCAGCCCCACGCCACGTCGTTCGCGACGCGGCTGGATTGCCGCCTTGGCAGTTTTCCTGGTCTTCGCCGCGCTTTTGGTTTCCGGAATTCTCGAACGCGTCCATGCCAGCGCCGATTTGCGCACGGAAACCGCGGACATGGCCGTGCCGACTGTCTCGGTCGTCTCGCCTCAGCGCTCCGCTCCCTCGCAGGAGATCGTATTGCCGGGAAACGTACAGCCCTATGTCACTGCGCCGATCTTTTCGCGCACGAATGGATATTTGCAGGCTTGGTACTTCGACATCGGCACACACGTAAAGAAAGGGCAACTCTTGGCTGTGATTGCGACACCTGAAGTTGATCAGCAGCTGGGACAGTCGCGCAGCAATCTTTCCACTGCGGAGGCGAATCTGAGGCTTGCAGAGATCACAAAGAATCGCTACGAAGGCTTGCTCAAAAGCAACGCTGTGTCTCAGCAGGATGTGGACAATGCCGTCGGCACCTACAACGCCAATAAGTCCATCGTGGAAGCCGACCAGGCCAATGTGAAGCAACTGGAGGCGTTGCAGTCTTTTGAAAAGATCTATGCCCCCTTCGACGGAATTATTACGGCTCGTAACACCGACGTTGGCGCTCTGGTTGACTCGGGTAGTTCCGGAGGCGTCAAGACCGATCTGTTCCATCTCTCTCAAGTCGACCGGCTGCGCGTCTATGTCAATGTCCCGGAGGAATATTCGCAAGCAGTTACTTCCGGCCTGACGGCGGAGCTGACTTTGGCGGAGTTTCCGGGGAGCACGTTCAAAGGCAAACTCGTGCGCACTTCCGAAGCCATTAATTTCGAGACACGCACGCTGCTGGCGGAAGTGGATGTAACCAATCCGAGCGGTAAGTTGCTTTCCGGCTCTTATGCGGAAGTCCATTTCAAAGTTCCAGGGAAGATCTCCACCTACATTTTGCCGGTCGACACGCTCCTGTTTCGCAAGGAAGGACTGCGGGTCACTGTTGTTCAGGACAGCAAAGCGCAGTTACTGCCGGTAACCCCCGGCCGCGACTTCGGCGACACGATCGAAATCCTTTCCGGTCTGCAAGGCAACGAGTCCGTCGTCGTGAGCCCACCGGATTCCGTAGTGAATGGAGAAAAGCTGCAGATCGCTCAAACCACCACAACTGGAGGCACACCGTGAGTTTCCTTCGTCACCGCAGTACAAACACTGGCTTCACGATCTGGATCGCGGGCGTTCTCAGTGCCGTGGGCATGCTGCTATTCGCGGGATGCACGGTTGGACCGAAATATAGGCGTCCGGCAGCAGAGGTTCCGGCGGCTTATAAAGAGGTTGGCGATTGGAAACCCGTGCAACCGAGTGAGCAAAATCTCGGCGGGAATTGGTGGGAATTGTTTCAAGACCCTCAACTGAACGCCCTAGAACTTCAGGTTAATGTTTCGAACCAAAACCTCAAGGCAGCCGCGGCGCAATACACCCAAGCTCGCGCGCTACTCCGCTATTCCCGCGCCGATCTGTTCCCCACGGTTAACGCGGCTCCATCGGCGACGCGCGTCAAAACGTCAAGCAACCGTCCGCCTCCCAGCTCAACGTTCAATGGCATTACTTACAACGATTTTCAAATTCCCTTCGAATTGTCTTACCAGATCGACGTTTGGGGACGCGTCCGTCGCACCGTTGAGTCCTATCGCGACCAGGCACAAGCCAGCGCAGCCGACCTGGCCACAGTCAACTTGTCAATGCATGCCCAGTTAGCTTTGTTTTACTTCCAGGCCCGTACGCTTGACGCCGAGGAGCAACTCCTGAATTCCACTGTCACGCAATATGAGCAAGCGTTGGAATTGATCCAGAACCGGTTTACAGGAGGCCTTGCTTCTGATGTGGAGGTGCAGCAAGCCAAAACACAACTGGAAACAACCCGAGCGCAAGCCGTTGATGTTGGAGTTGCACGCGCACAGTATGAGCACGCGGTGGCCGTTCTGATCGGGAAGCCTCCGGCAGAATTCAGCCTTCCTCCTCTGCCCCTGACAATGCCGCCTCCATCGATTCCCGTGGGATTGCCGTCCGGATTGCTCGAGCGCCGGCCTGACATCGCAGCCGCAGAACGCCGAATGGCGTCCGCCAACGCGCAAATCGGAGTCGCTAAGGCCGCTTACTATCCCAATATCAGTTTGGGAGCAACCGGAGGATTTGAGAGTAGCGCCATCACCACATTGATATCCGGCCCCAGCGTCTTGTGGTCGGTTGGTCCATCTGCTCTGTTTACCGTCTTCGATGTAGGAAGGCGCCGGGCTGCCTCAGACCAGGCAGTCGCTGCCTATGATCAAACCGTGGCCAATTATCGTCAAACCGTGCTGACCGGCTTTCAGCAGGTTGAGGACAATGTCGCCGCTTTGCGGATCCTCGAGAACGAAGCTCAGGTTCAGGACAGAGCTGTGACTGCTGCCCAAAAATATTTGGAACTCGCGAACACTCGTTACAAAGGTGGCGTTACCAGCTACCTTGAAGTAACAACCGCAGAGAGCGCGGCTCTCTCTGACGAAGTTACTGCCGTGAATATTCTCGGCCGCCGCATGGTGAACGCCGTACTCCTTGTGCAAGCCTTGGGTGGCGGATGGGATAGCTCCGCCTTGCCTGAACACCCCGAGTGTTGCGGCAAGCTGGCAAGCGCTGCAAAGTAGCGGTGACCGTTTTTCATAGTTCCCAAGCCTCACGCGTTTTTCTCACGTCGTTTCCCATCACAGCTGCCGATGTGAGAAGCCGAAGCACTGTCAACTGCGTGAATCGGCAGAAAAGAACTTCTCTTCTGAAGACCTCTCTAGCCACTCCCGCGCCCTTTCGGAATGAATATGTCGACCACACAGCAGAGCCAGCCAAACATTGGCGTCAAGGAAATTCAATGTGTTCATAGATCTGTTCGTTGGTCAAATCGACTTTCGGCCCATCTGATGCGATGAGGGGAAACTTGACCCTCTTGGAAGGAGGACGCTTGCTCTCGATAAGAGTGACCCGCACGCCCAAAAGGATCAATTCGCGGATCGACCGTCCCTGCGCGGCAGCTTGCTCCTTAAGCTTGCGGTAAAGGGAAGCGGGGATATCGACGGTCGTCCGAATGGTTTGCTCTTTCATACACCGATTCTCCCACGAATTTTCCAAGTTGAATTGATGGCCGGACTGGACAATCTGCGCCAGACAACGCGTAGACTGGCAACGATTGGTTGCCTTTCCCGTTTTTCGAGCTGATGAAGTTGAACCGTTTCATAATCGAGATTCAGATTTGTTGCATGCGGGCATCCGCAAACACTCAAGCCTCTTTTGCTTTTGCCGCCGCGGTAAATGCCGCCGCATTCTTTCGGACGAACTCTTGCACACTCAGCGGCCGTTGCCCGGTCAGCGTGAGCACGTCGTCCGACAGCCGGTCGAAACGCCCCGCGCGATGCAGATCGCCCATCGCCGCCAGGTGGTTCACGACGTGAACTGGCCAGCCCCGCTTGAGTAGCTGGTCCCGCCACGGCTCGCCGGGAATGTCCTGAAAGGTGATTCTGCGGCCCAGCGCCTTCGAATACTCCTGTGCAAAGAAATGCATGTTCTCGGACTGCGGACCGGTCAGGTGATAGATCTTGCCGATGTGCGGCTGCGGATTGGCGAGCAGCGTGGCGATCACCCGCGCAACGTCTTCCGCTGCCACGGGCGAAGTCTTGCCCTCCCCGAAAGGTAGCCTGATCTGATCGGATTCCCTGACTGAATCCGGAGTCAAAGTCAGGAAGAAGCCTTCGAGAAACACTGTCGGCCGCACGTGCACAACCGGCAGACCGGACCAGTTCAGCGCCTGCTCGGCGAGCCAGTGCAGCTTGTGCTGCGGGCTCGGAGTAGTTTCGGTAATGCTCATCTGAGAGACCGTCATCTGCGACATATTGATGAACGCCTTCATGCCGTGATGCTTCGCCACTGCCGCCGCATTGACCGTCGCGGCCAGGTAGGCATCCGAAACCGACATGCCGAAGTACATCGTCTCGCAGCCAGCAATCACTCTATGCATGGAATCGAGATCGAGCAGATTGCCGACCACGACCTCCGCACCCAGACCGCGCAATGCCTGCGCGCGCTCGTCCTCAGTTCGCACCATCGCCCGCACCGCCTTGCCTTGATTCAACAGCAGTTCGGTGACCGTGCGTCCTACCGCCCCGACGCGGCCCGCCGCGCCAGTAACCAGAATGGGATTCGCCATGTTCTTCCTCCTGTGCGTTCAGTTAGATCGAAAGACACATCTTGTTGAGTGTGAGTGCCGCATCGCTTCCGTGCGGCGGCTGCAAGTGCCGCTACGAATGTCTGTCTAGGAGTACGTCCAAAGTCACGACGGTTTCACAGTTTTTGCCGTTGCCCAGAGCGAACCTGGATTAACGCGGTTTGGATGCAATGTCAGCATCTTCTCGTAGAGGTCTAGCGCCGTCGATGTGCTCGCAAGGCTGGCGTTAAAGTCATTGAGGTATCCCCGGGTTTCCTCGATGTGTCGAGGAGAGCTGTCGGGATTAAGAACACCATGACCAGCTACGACTGCATTCGGATGAAGGGCCTCGATCTTATCCAGCGCGCGCAGCCACTCGAACCTGGCCTTTTCATCGCACTCCGCGAGATAGAGGTGCGTGTTGTTATAGACGGCATCTCCCGATATCACCAGGCCAATAGAAGGAACATGTAGCGCGGTTGTGTGCTGTGTGTCGGTATGGCCAAGCTCCACTACGTTTAGTTCTTCTCCCTCAAGAGACAACGTATTTCCTTCAGGGACCTCCGGCACTGCCAACTGCGATGGAACTTGGCCAGGGAAGCGCGGCTCCCAAAAGGAGTTTATGAATTCAGGCTTTACCTGGTTTTGCATCGCCGCAACAGTGGACGCGGTGGCAAACGCTCTAGCGTTGGGGAACCTGTCGAGCAGAGACTTCAGGCCCAGGAAATGGTCGCCGTGGGCATGGGTAATGTAAATGGTCGTTAGATTTTTGCCGCTCTCGGCGACCCAATCGACCAGTTCCTTCGAATGTTGCACGGACAGAAATGTATCAACGAGGATGGCATCGCGTTCGCCGTAAATCAGCGTGACCGTATTGGTAACCCAAGCGAGATCTTCTTTGCCCGGCGGAAGGCCTTGGGTAGAGCTACCGCGTTTCTTGGTCAAAAGTTTCCAGTTCAGCTTAGACATATGCTTTCTCCCTTCGCGATGGATGATAGTCGGAAGCGTTGCGCGCTTCGATAGCTTTGACCGAGTTTACAAAGGCTTTCTCCAGGACATTTCTGCCGATGGTCCGGAGAACGAACCCGAGCAGGCGTCCCTTGAGACTCTTGCCCTCGCGTACTACCACGAGGTCTATGTCGGTTGTGCCATCGGCATTGCGCGTGAAAGTGTACGTGTGTCCCGAAGCACCGCCCCATACGTTCGAGTCGATGGTCGTCAGGACAACGTGGATGGGGTTGGACCAGTCGTAGTGCAGACGCTCCCAGATGCCGCCCGAGCCTTCCGTGACATCGGCCTCCGTTCGGTCGAGCCGATGCACCTTGAGATACTCGTCGGCGCTGTTGCCGAAGAGTTTCGAGCGACCCGGCCCGAAGTCGGTGAGCCCAGCGACGTACTGCTCGGGTGTCAAAGTGGTTGTCTGGTGGAAGTGCATTTCTGATTTCATTGTCGTTCTCCTTCCTGATTCACGGCTGATTTCCTATAACTCCTTACACGCATCTTTTGCCGTACATGTATAGGATGCTATACTTGGAAAGAAGTTTCATGGTTTCGAGGGGAAAATGACAACCAAATTGAGGGAGAGGTACCGCTCTGAGCTGCGCGCCGCAACGCTATCGGCAGCCCGCGACCTAATTAAGGAAGAGGGATACGAGGGTTTGACCCTCCGCAAGCTCGCGCGGCGGATGCAGTGCTCTCCGATGGCCTTGTACACCTATTTCGCCGACAAGCAAGCTCTGCTTACTGCTCTCGCCTTGGAAGGTTTTGCAAAACTGGCCAAACGACATGAAGGCACGAGCCGGCGAGAACCCCTAAGCGCACTCCGGAAAATAATGTTGGATCACATTGCTTTCGCCGAGGAAAACCCGACCGAGTACGGGATTCTTTTTCTGTCGGTACGGCCTCCCGCCGCGGTTAAGAAAACTCGGCAGGAGATACAGGAAAACAATCCGGCTTTCCGCTTGCTCTTCAAGTGCGTGCAGTCGTGCCTGGAAGCGGGAGTGCTCCGGGGCGACGCCTTTGCCATCAGCACCATAGCGCTCACTGCCGCTCACGGTGCTGCATCCCTTCTAATCACGTTGCCAGACTTCCCGTTTGGCTCCCATCGGCGATACGCCGAAGAGGTAGTCGCGACAACATTGAGCGGTCTGCAAAACCGAACCATTCAGGCTATGTGATTCTCATCCTAGTCCCCTGACAATAGGAGTCGGGCTGGGACTGGCCTACACCGAAACGAAGGTAGCATACGACTAGGCGACTCGTTGAAGGGATCGCCGACTCTCGACCTATCTTTCGGAGAAGTCCAGCAAGACCTTTTGCTGTCCTGCCTCACCATCGGCTAGGCGTACTGCCTCTTGGAAGTCCTTAAATGAATACCGCACAATTTCTGGCGGCGTAAGTGCTCCGCTCGACAACATCGTGAGGAGATCGCTCGTCGCTGCCCGCACTTCGGCCAGCGGCTGGGAAGGCACCCAACGCGGAAGCCACCACCCGCGAACCGTCGCTGTCGAATAAATCAAACGCGAAGCGAAAAGCGGCATTATGAATTTCGCAGGATCCGTCTGCCGATGACTGGAAAGGGCTCCATACACAAGCATGGTTCCAGCGGGAGCGAGGTTGCGGGCAATCTCGGCGCCAAGTTCCCCGGCAACGCAGTCAATCGCTCGTTCGACACCCTTGCCCGCGGTCAATTCCTGAAGGCGTGCCCTGAGATCCTCGTCGGCTGTGCAGATTACCTCATTGCCTCCGAGGTTGCGCACGATTGTTCCCTGCTCGCGCCGCCGGATGACATTAATTGTTTTGAATCGATACTTCTGGGCCAATTGCAGCACCAACCTCCCGACGCTGGATGCAGCCGCCGTCTGTAGGAGCCAGTCGCCCTCCTTGAGGTTGTGAGCGGATCTCGTCAATGCCCATGCCGTCAAAGGATTGATGTAGGAAGTGGCGGCGGCCGAATCGTCCAGGCCGTCTGGAACGGGCACAAGTTTGTCCGCGGGGCACACGATCTGCTCGCGCCAGGTGTTCCACGTGTCAACGAAAACTACGCGAGTTCCGACCATCGGACCTTGCACGCCCGGACCTACGGCCTCCACAATCCCCACGCCTTCAATGCCCGGGCTGGCTGGCAATTCCGGCTGATAGCCATAGCGCCCGCGCACCATGTGCAAATCTGATGCGTTGATCGGGCTGAGCAGCACTCGGACGAGCGCTTCGCCAGGTGCCAAAGGCGGAGTAGGGATCTCTGCCAATTTCAATACGCTCTTCGGTTCACCGGTCTCGCGAAAAATCAATGCCTTCATCAATACCTCCTGGCTCTATAGGCGACGGCTGATTCCGGCCGGATGTTCTACGACTTTGGGAACAAGAAGCGGAGCTGGTGAAGGGGAACATCTCCGTCGAAGTTGGCAAATTCTGCATGCATTCGCTGAACGAAAACTTCCGCAGTGTCATTCGCTAGGTACTCTTTCTTCGCGGATTGAAGATGATCGCTTCGGAAAGAATTTCCTGAGCTAAGATCATCATTCTGACGACCTACGAAAGCGCTGTCCAGGGCGCGACGAACCTGGCGCGGGGGTTGTACTGAATGAGCCATCCGATCACAGAATCGATGAACCCAGTCCAACACGCGCCGACTTGATTTTTTCGTTGAGTGATATTTTTGGACACTACCAAATATGATGTTTTTTGCAATCACAACTTCTGGGAGCGGATGCGGTCCTGAAGCGCTGTTTCAGGCACAGTCATCATTGTCCGAATGGGCGAGCTAACACGCTTACAGCTCTGTAAGTTGAAAAGAAGGCGGGCGAGCCTGTAAGCCGGATTCTGTTCGGTGCACCGCTTTGCAGCAGCGCGCCGCGACGATCATTCCTCTAGGCCGCACCTCGCGATGCGGCTCCAGCAACCTACCCGAGGGTTCTCGCTCAGACCGGCTTGCGCCAGTCGGAACGGAGCGCGTTCCTTCGCAGAAACGCTGACTCAG
>Ga0210406_10001663_pt1 | contig 26582 bp, 27 predicted proteins | sample IncBWC30MmetaG_FD_155454 | JGI IMG/M metagenome (GOLD analysis project Ga0210406, IMG submission 155454) | Forest soil microbial communities from Barre Woods Harvard Forest LTER site, Petersham, Massachusetts, United States - Inc-BW-C-30-M | ecosystem: Environmental > Terrestrial > Soil >... | reverse complement strand
CTGCTGGCGCCGAAGCGGGCCGGCGATGAAAAGCTGCAGGCGGCACTGCAGCCCTTGCTCGGCAGCATTGGCATCGACGCGATGCGCGAGGCCAATCTGCGCGCCAGCGGCAACGACGCTTCGTCATCGCCCGACGCGGTCGCACGCTGGCTGTGGGAGCAGAGCGGAAAGCAATAAAGCGAGACAAGTGCGGCCTGTGCCATGAGTAACGAAGAAGGTTCTTCATGATGTCCCGCGATCGTACCGCTTGCTGCAAATTGCTGACGATCCTGATCGCGCTGGCGCTGTGGACACTCGCCGCGCCGTCCGGCGCGCAGGCCTTCTATCCCGAGAGAAGCGTGCGCATCGTGCTGCCGTTCGCGGCCGGCGGAGTGGCCGACATTACCGCGCGCATCATCGCCGAAAAGCTGGGCGACAGGCTTGGGCGGCGCTTCTATGTCGAGAACCAGGCCGGCGCCGGCGGCATCGTCGCGGCGAAAACAGTGATCTCCTCGCCTCCCGACGGCTATACGCTGGCGCTGCTGTCGGACGGCACCGCCGTCAGCGTCTCCCTGTTCAAGAAACTGCCTTACGATCCGCTCAGGGATTTCACGCCGATTTCGAGCCTCGGCACTTTCGATTTCGTGTTCGCGACGGCGGCGAGTTCGGAGTTCAAGACGCTGCCCGATTTCATCGCGGCCGCGAAAGCGAAACCCGGCGCGCTGAATGTCGGCACGATCAATGTCGGCAGCACGCAGAATCTGTCAGCGGAGCTGTTCAAGACCGCGGCCGGTATCGATTTCACCATCATCCCCTATCGCGGCACGCCGGAAATCCAGGTCGCGCTTCTGCAAGGCGACGTCGCCGTCATGATCGACAGCTATTCGGCGATGAAAGGCAATCTCGCCGACAACAAGCTCCGCGCGCTCGCCTCCTCCGGCGCACGGCGCTCGGAAGCAACGCCCGACATGGCGACGGGACGGGAAAGCGGCGTCGCGAACTACGACGTCGTTTCCTGGAACGCGCTGTTCGCGCCGACCGGCACGCCGCCCGAGATCATCAAGACGCTGAACAGCGCGCTCCGCGAGATTCTCGCCGACGCCGACGTCAGGACGCGGCTGCTCGACCTCGGCATCGAGGCGAAAGCGAGCACGCCCGAGGAACTATCCGACCGGCTGAAGTCGGACATCGACAAATGGGGCAAGGTGATCGAGAAGGCCGGAATCCAGAGGCAATAGAAGCGGCTCATCTCTCGGCCCGCCTCGTGCTCGGTCGCAGCCTTCTATAGACCGTGGATCAGGCCGGCATCGATCAAAAGCCTGTTGAAACGGCGCGCTTCAGCGCCATTCTTGCAGGCGTAGAACAGCCCGTTACAGCGCCGCATGATCTCCTTCTGCTCCGCGAAAGACGGATCGAGCGGAATGCCGGCGGCCTCCTGAATGACCAGCGGCAGATAGGCTGCGTCGATCGTGTCCATCACGGCCGGACTCTGCACCGGCTCGAAATTGACCGCGTCAATCGCGTAGTAGGTCGCGTAATAGCGAGGATCGTAGCTTTCGAGCTTCTTGCCGATGCCGCCATCGTCAAGACCGGGATCGAGCAGATGCGGCGAGAATTCCGGCTGATGATCGCCGTAGCGCACGATCAAAAATGGCTGGCCGGCGAACTTCTTCTTCAGCCCCGCGATGAACGCCTTGTAGTCGGTGACGCTCATCGTCTGCCGGCGCAGATATTCGTCGACATTGGGCGCGTTGCCGAGCGGACGCCATGCCGGCGTCAGATCGGGACGGAAGCGGGTTTCCCAGGGAAAGTGATTGGCGGCGAGATAGACGAAGGCAAATAGCGGCTTGTCGGACGGCCGCTGCGACATCAGCCGCAATGCGGAATCGTAGAAGAAGCTGTCGGGCTCGACGTCCTTCGCGCCGAGATCATGCGCATCGTAGAATTGCTCGATGCCGGTCGTCTCCTGGAAACTGCGCGCGCTCATGAAGGCGCCGAACGCGGGATAGAGCGAGATCGTCTGATAGCCACAGCGGCGCAGCGCCAGCGGCAATCCGCGCTCGACACGCCCCGATGCAATGCGGGTCAGGAAATAGGAAAAGCGGCCGAACGAGCGCGAGGACAGCCCGGCCAGCACGTTATATTCGGTGTACCAGCTCGGCCCGCCATTGCCCTCGGCGAGGAACTTGCGCTCCTTGCCGTCGAACGACTTGAAATGACTGCCATAGCCCGGGGGGACCTTGACGCCTTCGGCCGCGCGGATGTCGAAGCTCGATTCATCATGGATCATGATGATGTTCGGCCGACGGCCCGCAGGATGACAGGCGTCCAAGAGCGGCACGTTGAGGCGCTCGCTCGCGACCGCGTCCGATTCCATGAAGCCGTTGCGGATGAAATCAGATACCGCGGTCACACCGGAGCGCGCGAATTTCGACAGATAGCCGTCATCGAAATAGCTGCGCCACGCCTCTTCCCGAAAGGTCAGGGAATATCCGGCGAGCGCTGCCAGACATGCGAGCTTGCAGGCGAGCGCCGGCAGGCGGCGGATGCGGAACGGATCGAGCCACCACAGCGCATACATCGAGGGAAAGATCAGTAGTGCGGCACTGATCACCGACCAGCGCAGATTGGGAAAGATCGTAAATAGGAACTGCGCGGTATCGCGGTCGATCACCATCAGGTCGACGAAGTTCGCGGTCATCTGCGCGACGTCGTGCTTGAGCCGCGACAACAGCACCAGCACCACGACCATGGTGAGCGACAGCGCGCCCGACAAGGCCGGGCGGCGCAACAGCGCGATCCAGAAGAAGTTGAGGATGCCCCAGGCGAGCACGAAGCTGAAGCGCGAGCCGAAGTCGACCTCGGTCTGCAGCATCAAGCCCAGCGCCGCGACATGGGGCGCGGCGACCGCCGACAGCCGGTAAATACCGGCCGACGCGCGACTTGCGGAAACGACGCTCGCCGGAGGGCCAGGGTTCGGCGCGGACGCCATGGGTACAGGCACTGACTCGACCCGGCGGGACCGGCGCCTTATCTGGCGGTGACCAGAAGACGAACGCCGCAGCCGGTGTCCGCGACGTGACACAAAACTGTAACTAAGTTGTCATATTTGCGCAATCCGGTCCCAGCTCAGACCTTCGCCTGAGCGCGCGACGGGCTCAGAGCCGAACATCAGATTTTTCACGGTCTGGCGATGGCGCCGATGAAGAGATCGAGGACTGCTTCGGCGGTGCGCTCGATGTCCTCGTCGGCGACGCCCCAGCGCGGCAAGTGCCCGTCAAGGTTCATCCGGGCAAAGCCGTAGACCAGTGCGCGCCCGGCAATCTTCAGGGTCTTGAGGTCTAACGGCCGCAATTGGCCCTGCGCGAGCGCGTCCTCAAGCAGGCGCTCGGTCATGGCGATCAGTTCGGCATTGTCGCGCGACAACTCTGCCGCGCCGTCATGGTTAAAATAGCGGCCGATCGAGATGATCTCGAAATGGGCGGGATTGCGCATCGCCCAGCGCAGGTAAGCCAGCCCGAAGCCGCGAAAGCGGCCGAGGGGATCGCTGGCCGGGGCCCCCGCCAGCGCGATCTCGATCTCGGCGCGGAAACGCCGCTGCGCCTCCTCCGCCACGGCCGTCATCAGCGCGTCGCGCGTCTCGAAATGCCGGAACGGCGCCCCCGGCGAGACGCCGGCCAGCCGTGCCGCCTCGCGCACGCTGACGCCCTCGACCCCACTTTGCTCAGCCAGCCGCAGCGCGGCATCGATCAGGACGCGGCGCAGGTCGCCATGGTGATAGGGCTTCGCGGCGGGCGGACGGCGTTTCGGCTTTGTGGTGGCACTCATAAGGACTTCTAACATCACCCGATCGTGAATGTAAGCATCGATTACACCATTGACGGTCTGGTGGCCGTTTGGCCTCATCCTGATGTAACTAGTGATTACATCAATCATCCGAGGAATGGCCATGCGACCCGCACGGGAGAGATGGTTCGAAGGCTGGCGGCTGCTGGCCACGCTCACGCTGATCCTGATTGCGCTCTGCCTGTGGATCGCGAGCATGTGGCAGTTCGAGGTCGATGGCGTCCGCATGGTGATCCGCTTCACCGCGCGGACCTCGCTGTTGCTGTTCTGCCTTGCCTTTTCCGCCGCCGCGCTGGCGCGGCTGCTACCGAACGCCTGGACACGATGGCAGCGGCGCAACCGCCGTTATCTGGGGCTGGCGTTTGCGGCCTCGCACGGCCTGCACGCAACAGCGATCGGCGCGTTCGCCACCCTTGACCCCGCCGGCTATGCCGCGGCAACCAGCCTCGCCTCCTACGTCTTCGGCGGCATCGGCTACGCCGTCATCATCGCGATGGCGGCGACATCGTTCGACCGGACCGCTGTTGCCATCGGCCCACGCGCCTGGCGCCTGCTGCACCTGAGCGGCAGTTATTACCTCTGGCTTCAATTCATGGTGTCGTTCGGCAAGCGGATTCCCGCCATGCCGCTCTACAGCCTCTTCCTGCTTCCGCTGCTCGTCGTACTGGCAGTGCGGCTGATTGCAATGGCGTCCACACGTAGCGCGCGGCCGCTCCAGGCCGGATGACCCTGCATCCCTATTGATCCGAGAGAGTTTCCAGTTCCTTCGCGCGTTCCTCGGTCATGTTGAACAGACATTCCGCCGCGCTGATCCGGGAGATCGTGCCCTCGCCCATCCCGACATAGAGACAATTGGCGTCGCGATATTGAATCCACAGCCGCTGCGCCGTCCGTAACTGATCGTGCTGTTGCGGGTTGGCGGCCTTCAACGCCTTCTCAAAGGCGATGTTCAACCGTTTATCCGACTGCGCGGTCTTGGTCTTGATGCACTCCACAATCTCGACCGTGCTGCCATCGCACTCCTGCGTCGGATCGCCCTTGGCGCCGGCAAAAGCGGGTGCGGCCGATAGCGGGAGTGCGGCCGACACGGAGAGAAGGATGAGAGCGGCGCGGACGCGAAACATGCGAACGGTGGGCTCCACGAATGCGATGCGATACGCCAAACGTGTGACTTGGAAGTGTGAGCCGACCAAGGCGAAATGAATCAAAAACGGTCTACATCCGATCGCGCAACAATCACGGCTGCGTGTGCTGGCCGACGATAGCGGCGCGCTGTCTCTTGAAGCCCGTCTCTTGGAACCGGACTCCGTCCACCTCGCCCCGTTCTCCACATGCTCACTCGCGGAGAGTCCCCTCACCCGACCCTCTCCCCGCAAGCGGGGAGAGGGAGGAGAGCGCGCAGGACGTGGATCGGGCCCTAGTTCTTCGTCTTGTCGACCAGCGCGCCCTTCTTGATCCACGGCATCATGTCGCGGAGCTTGGCGCCAACCTCTTCGATCGGGTGGACGGCGAGCTTGGCCCGGGTCGCCTTGAACGAGGTCTGGTTGACCTTGTTCTCCAGCATCCAGTCGCGGGCGAACTTGCCGGACTGGATGTCGTTGAGCACCCGCTTCATCTCCTTCTTCGTCTCGTCGGTGACGATGCGCGGACCGGTGACGTATTCGCCGTACTCGGCGGTGTTGGAGATCGAGTAGTTCATGTTGGCGATGCCGCCTTCATAGATCAGGTCGACGATCAGCTTGACCTCGTGCAGGCACTCGAAATAGGCCATTTCCGGCGCGTAGCCGGCTTCGACCAGCGTCTCGTAACCGCCCTTGATCAGCTCGACCAGGCCGCCGCAGAGCACGACCTGCTCGCCGAACAGGTCGGTCTCGCATTCCTCCTTGAAAGTCGTCTCGATGATGCCCGCGCGGCCGCCGCCGATCGCCGACGCATAGCTGAGACCCAGATCATGGGCATTGCCCGAGACGTCCTTGGCGATCGCGATCAGGCAGGGCACGCCGCCGCCGCGCTGATATTCCGAGCGCACGGTGTGGCCGGGGCCCTTGGGCGCGATCATCAGCACGTCGAGATCGGAACGCGGATCAAGCAGGTTGAAGTGAACGTTGAGGCCGTGGGCGAACACCAACGCGGCGCCCTTTTTCATGTTGTCATGCAGATGCTCGCGATAGATGTCGCCCTGCAACTCGTCGGGGGTTAGCATCATCACGAGGTCGGCCCATTTGGCGGCCTCGGCGACATCGAGCACCTTGAAGCCCGCGGCCTCCGCCTTCTTGGCCGAGGCCGAGCCCTTGCGCAGCGCGATGCTTACTTCCTTGACCCCTGAATCCTTCAGGTTCAGCGCATGGGCATGGCCCTGGCTGCCATAGCCGACGATGGCGACCTTCTTGCCCTTGATGAGGTTCAGGTCGGCGTCGCGATCGTAGTAAACACGCATGGTGGTTCCTTTTGTCAGTGGGCGAAAATCGGCCGATAGATCCCGGCTATCCCGGGCGTTCCGACGCCGCCGGCCGGAATTTTCCGGCGTTGTCTAGAGCATTTCTTCCGGCCCGTGGAAAGGCGTTTCTGCATGACGCGGTGCGGCGAAGCTCTTGCGACATGATTGGCTGATGCGTTGTTGCTCAGGCGATCTTGTTGCTCATGCGATCTTTTGCTCATGCGATCTTGGGCGCGGTCTTGGGAATGGCCTTCGGCCGCTTTGACAGCACCATGATGGCGATACCGCCGATGACGGTTGCCATGCCGGCCAGCCGCAACGCCCCGAACTTTTCGTGAAAAACGATCGCCGAGGCGCCGGCGCCGACAAACGGCACGAGCAGCGCGAACGGCACGACTTGCGCCGCAGGATGGTCGCGCAAGAGCCGGCCCCAGAGCCAATAGGCGACGCTGGTCGAGATGCCGCCGAGCGCGAGCATGCAGAGGAGTCCCGTCAGCGACATCTGCGACACCGCCTGCCATGTCGGCACGGGTCCATCGGTGATCAGCGCCAGCACAAACAGCGGCACCGCCGCGGTGAAGCAGAGCCAGGCGAACAGGTCGAACATCGGCGCGTCCTGAGCCCGCCGCAGCAACAGATTGCCGACCGCGAAGCTGACCGGCGAGATCATCAGCACCGCGAAAGCCGCGACGCTGAAATCATAACCGACCGTGCCGCAGATCATCAGAAGTCCGACCGTCGCAACGCCGATGCCGACCGTCTGCATCGGCGTCGGACGTTCGTTGAATACGATCACGGCAAAGGCGATGGTGAACAGCGCCTGGCTCTGCACGATCACGCTGGAAAGCCCGACCGGCACGCCATGCGCGATGCCGTAGGCTTGGGCTAGGAACTGGCCGAGAAACAGCGTGAAACTGATCGCGACCAGAAGCGGCCAGGAAACATCGGGCTTGCGCAGGAACAGGCACGGCACGGCCGCGATCGCGAAGCGCAGCGTCGTCATCAGCGCCGGCGAGAATTCGTCAAGCGCAATCCGGCTCGCGACGAAGGCAAGCCCCCAGATGATCGCCACCAGGAGGGCGATGCAGACGTCGGCGGGTTTCATGAGCTCTCGCCAGTCTCTTGTTGGTCTTTCGGCTCTACCCGCCGGGTTTGGGTTTCTGCAGAAGATAGGTGCCGTGCAGCGGCGCGTGATAGTCGGCCGACAAGAGCGCGAAGCCAACGTCGGTCAGCATGCGCTCGATCACCCAGCCGAAGGTGGAATATTCGTCGCGCATATGTGTGACCACGCTGTCGCGGGAAAAATCGTGGTTCTTGATGTTGAAATCGGCCCACTGCTCGACGTCGCGCTCGCAGCCGTCAGGCATGCTGACGAACACAATGTCGCGCAAATAGAAGTTCGCGCCGGGCTTCAGCGCGGCATAGATGCGCGACAGCGCGACCGCCTTCCAGAAATCCGGCAGATGATGCAGCGTGAACTCGCTGACGATCAGGTCATAAGAATTGGGCTCGTAGGCGAAGCTGAGCAGGCCGGTGGAGCGCGTCCGGATCGCCGCCCTGCGGCTGAGCGCATGAAGCTTGGCGAGCTGCAGCATGGCCGGCGAGATGTCGATCGCGTCAACCTCGGCGCCCATCAGCGCCGCCTCGCAGGCGAAGATGCCGTTGCCGCAGCCGATATCGGCGACCCGCCAACCCGGCTTGACGCCCAACATCTCGAGCGCCGCGCGGGCCCGCAAATCGCTGTCCTCGTCATGATCACAGAGCGAGGCGACCGCCCTGTCCAGCCCGATCCGCCGCCGTTCATTGTAATACCAGTCGCGCGCGAGCATGGTTCACATCCCTTCCGGTCCGCGCCCGATCGCGGCGACCCCGGTGCGGGACACCTCGACCAGACCGAGCGGGCGCATCAGGTCGATAAACTGACTGATCTTGCCGCTATTACCCGTAATCTCAAACACAAAACTCTCGATCGTGGCGTCGATCACGCGGGCACGGAACGCGTCCGCCAGCTGCAGCGCCTCGACCCGGTGCTCGCCGGCGCCGCGGACCTTGACCATGGCAAGCTCCCGCTCGATGGCGCGGCCGGTCAGCGTCATATCGACGACCTTGTAGACCGGAATCATGCGGTCGAGCTGGTGCTTGATCTGCTCGATCACCATCGGCGTTCCAGTGGTGACAATGGTGATGCGCGAGAGATGCTTCTGGCTCTCGGTCTCGGAGACTGTGAGGCTCTCGATGTTGTAGCCCCGTCCCGAAAACAGTCCGATGACGCGCGCAAGCACGCCGGGCTCGTTCTGCACCAGCACCGAGAGCGTATGCGTCTCGTTCGGGTCGTGGCGTTCCTCGATGAAATAGGCCGATGCGGGCTGGTTCATTGCATGTCCCTCAATCTCTCATCCGTCATGCCGGCACCTTGCAGCCGGCGGCCGGCACGTCGCTGGCGACCCAGCGGCGGAACAGGTCGAAATCGATGTTGCCGCCGCTCAGGATCAGACCGACGCGCTTGCCTTGAATTTTGCTCTTCTCCTGCAGGGCGGCGGCAAGCGGTGCCGCGCCCGCGCCCTCCGCGAGATTGTGCGTGTCGGTCCAGTAGGCGCGGATCGCATCGGCGATGTCGTCGTCGGTGACCTGCACGATGCGCGAGGCGCCCTTCAGGATGAGCGCGAGCGCATCGGCGTCCGGACTGCGCGTCGCCATGCCGTCGGCAAGCGTGTCGCTGCTGTTGGTGTTGACCACCATGCGCGCCGCGAACGACAGCGCATAGGAGGGCGCCAGCGTCGACTGCACGCCGACGATCTCGGTCGAGAGGCCAAGGAGATCGCGCGCGAGGATGCAGCCGCAAATGCCGGAGCCCTGCCCGATCGGCACGTAGAGCACATCAAGGTCAGGCGCGGTCCTGAACAGCTCCAGGGCATAGGTCGCCACGCCCAGGACCAGGTCCGGATGGAACGACGGCACCATGTGCAGCCCGTCCGCCTCGGCGCGGCGGCACGCTTCCTCCCGTGCCGCCTGGAAGTCCTCGCCATGCTCGACCAGCTCGGCGCCGAATGCGCGCATCGCGCGGTTCTTCTCGACTGAATTGCCACGCGGCACATAGATCGTCACCGGCAGGCGATAACGCGCGGCGGCAAAAGCGAGGCTCTGGCCGTGATTGCCGCGCGTCGCGGAGATGGTGCCGGGCGTATCCGGGCGCTCGCGCTTGAGGCGTTCGAGATAGACGAGCCCACCGCGCACCTTGAAGGCACCGGTCGGCGTGTGGTTCTCATGCTTGACCACGACAGACGTGCCCAGCCGCTGCGCGAGCAGCGGCCAGGCATGCGCAGGCGTCGGCGGCACGGCCTCGCCGATGATCGCGTGTGCGCGCTCCAGTTGCCCGAGATCAAACATGGGGCCACCTCATTCTTACACCAGTGCCTTGCCGCCGGCGAAGGCGGTCGCGGTGGCCTCATCGGTGGCCTGCTCGGGCAACAGCATTTCGTTATGCGCCTTGCCGGAGGGGATCATCGGGAAGCAGTTCTCCAGCGCGGCCACCCGGCAATCGAACAGCACGGGCCGCTTGACCGAGATCATCTCCTCGATGGCGCCGTCGAGATCGGCCGGCTTGATCGCCCGCAGCCCGACGCAGCCATAGGCTTCCGCCAGCTTGACGAAATCCGGCAGCGCCTCGGTGTAGGAATGCGATAGCCGGTTGCCATGCAGGAGCTGCTGCCATTGCCGCACCATGCCCATGTACTGGTTGTTGAGGATGAAGATCTTGATCGGCAGCTCGTATTGCACCGCCGTCGACATTTCCTGGATCGTCATCTGCACCGAGGCGTCGCCGCCGATGTCGATGACGAGGCTCTTGGGATGGGCGACCTGCACGCCGATCGCCGCCGGCAGGCCGTAGCCCATGGTGCCGAGCCCGCCGGATGTCATCCAGCGGTGCGGCTCCTCGAAGCCAAAGAACTGCGCCGCCCACATCTGGTGCTGGCCGACCTCGGTCGTGATGCGGACGTCCTTGCCGCGCGTCGCCTCGAACAGGCTCTGGATCGCATATTGCGGCAGGATCACCTCGTTGCTCTTCTTGTAGAACAGCGAGTTGCGCGCCCGCCATTTGGCGATCTCCGCCCACCACACCTTGATGTCGGGCTTCTTCGCTTCCGCCTTGAACACCTGCAAGAGATCGCCCAGCACGTTGCCGGCATCGCCGATGATCGGCAGTTCGACGCGAATGTTCTTGTTGATCGAGGAGGGATCGATGTCGATGTGGATCTTCTTCGAGCCCGGCGAGAACGCGTCCGTCCGTCCCGTGATGCGGTCGTCGAAGCGCGCGCCGACGCACAGCATGACGTCGCAATCATGCATCGCCATGTTGGCCTCGTAGGTGCCGTGCATGCCGAGCATGCCGAGCCAGTTCTTGCCGGACGCAGGGTAAGCGCCAAGCCCCATCAGGGTCGAGGTGATCGGAAAGCCCGTCACCTCCACCAGCTCGCGCAACAGCTTCGACGCCTCGCGTCCGGAATTGATGACGCCGCCGCCCGAATAGATCACCGGCCGCTTGGCGGAGGCGAGCAGCGCCACCGCTTTGCGGATCTGGGCCGCATCGCCCTTCACGCGCGGCGCGTAGGAGACGTGGACGTCGGATTTGCGCGGCGGGTGATAGGTGCCGGTTGCGAACTGCACGTCCTTCGGGACATCGACCACCACCGGGCCGGGCCGGCCTGAAGTGGCGACATAGAACGCCTCATGCAGCACCTTGGCGAGGTCTTTCACGTCACGCACCAGCCAATTGTGCTTGGTGCAGGGCCGCGTGATGCCGACCGTGTCGCATTCCTGGAACGCGTCATTGCCGATCAGATGCGTCGGCACCTGGCCGGTGATGCAGACCAGCGGAATGGAATCCATTAGCGCGTCGGTGAGCGGCGTCACCATGTTGGTGGCGCCGGGACCCGAGGTCACGAGCACGACGCCAGGCTTCCCGGTCGAGCGCGCATAGCCCTCCGCCGCGTGGCCGGCGCCCTGCTCATGCCGTACCAGGATGTGCTGGATGTCGCTCTGCTGGAAAATCTCGTCATAGATCGGAAGCACCGCGCCGCCGGGATAGCCGAACAGATGCTTGACGCCATGATCGATCAGCGCCCGCACGATCATGGCGGCGCCGGTCATCTGGTTCGGATCGTGGCTCTTGTCACTCATGGCTTATTTCCTGGCTTTGGCTCTTGTGGCTCTTGGCTCGGTTCTTGGCTCGGTTCCCGGCTTGCTTCCTGATCGCGCTGTTGCCGGCAACTTCTTTCGTTTCGGATTCGGGAAATAAAAAAAGGGCCTGAAGAGGCCCCCACGCGCACCGCCTGAATTTGGATGACCTCAGCCATCCCCGGCGGTGCACCTGGGTACGACAGCGATAAGGAGATTGGTAATAATATTGCGCATACGAGCGTCAATTTTCCCAAAGGTTGCGAAAACCATAGCGGCCAAATGGCTGATGTCAAGAGATGGCGCTAAGTTACCGCGACTTTGCCACTTTAGCGGCGTTCCGCGCGGAGGGCGAGTGCTTTTTCACCCAATCATCTTCACCCAATCATCGTTTCACCCGCCATTGCCAGCTACCCGCTCAAGAACGCAAGACAAAAGCCTCCAGCCATCCCCTCGTAGCCTCCAGCCGCACCCATTCGAACTCCGGCAGTTGATGCCGGAACCAGGTGAACTGCCGCTTGGCATAGTGACGGGTATCGGCGCGGCCGATCGTGGCGGCCTCTGCCAAAGTGAGTTCACCGTTCAGATGCTTCCTCAGCGGCGGCACGCCATGCGCCTTCATTGCAGGCAGCAGCGGATCGAGGCCGCGTGCGGCCAGCCGCTCGACCTCGGCCAGCGCCCCCGCCTCCAGCATGGCATCGAAGCGCGCGTCGATCCGTGCATAGAGCGCGTCGCGCTCGGGCGCGAGAAACAGCGCGGCCGTTTTGCCCGGCGGCAACAGTGGCGGCAGGCCATCGCGATGCCAGTCGGTCAGCGATCGCCCGGTCGCCTCGACCACTTCGAGCGCGCGCGCAATGCGGGTGCGATCGCGCGGCTTCAGGCGCTCGGCGGATTGCGGATCGCGCCGCGCAAGCTCCGCATGCAGCGCCTCCACCCCCTCGCAATCGAGCCGCGCGCGCACCCGCTCACGAATGTCCGCGGAGATCGGCGGCACCGCCGACAAGCCGCGGGTGAGCGCCTTGAAATAAAGGCCGCTGCCGCCGACAAAAATCGGCAGGCGGCCGTGCGCGCGCGCCTCAGTAAGCGCGGTCGCGGCATCGGCGATCCAGGCGCCGGCGGAAAAATTCACGCTGGCATCGACATGGCCATAGAGCCGGTGCGGAACACGCGCCTCTTCCTCCACCATCGGCCGCGCCGTCAGGATGCGGAGATCGCCGTAGACCTGCATGGAATCGGTGTTGATGATGGTACCGCCGAGCCTTTCCGCAAGCGCAAGCGCAAGCGCCGACTTGCCGCTGGCGGTCGGCCCTGCGATAAGCACGGCATTGCTCGTCTGCATCAGCGAAACAACCCCAGAAGCACCTGACCCAGAAACACCTGACCTAGAAACACCTGCACAGAAACAGCAGCCCCAGAAACACCGAATGTCTCTTGTCGCGACCCTCATCTGCAACCCCGCCAACCCGGCGCTCGACTCGACCATCGTCGACGGCGCGCTTGCGGTTCTGCCCTCGCCCGGCGCGGCGCGCTGGCTGTTCAACGAGGTGGCCGTCGATATTCCCTTCACAGGCTCGGAAGACATCCGCGGCATCGAAAGCCGTTTGCGCGAGGCGCGCGGCGACCTGCCGTTCGATATCGTGGTGCAGCCTGAGGCCACAAGACGCAGGAAGCTTTTTCTCGCCGACATGGATTCCACCATGATCGGCCAGGAATGCATCGACGAGCTCGCCGACTTCGCCGGGCTGAAGGCGCATGTCGCAGCGATCACCGAACGCGCGATGCGCGGCGAGATCGAGTTCGAGCCTGCGCTGCGCGAGCGCGTCGCATTGCTCAAGGGCATGCCGGTCAGCGTGGCCGACGAGGTGCTCGCCACGCGCATCACGCCGACGCCGGGCGGCCGCGAGCTGGTCATGACCATGCGCGCGCATGGCGCCTATACCTGCCTGATCTCCGGCGGCTTCACGCTGTTCGCCAATGCCGTGGCCGCCAAGATCGGCTTCCAGGAGAGCCGCGCCAACGAGCTGATCGTGCACGACGGCAAGTTCACCGGCGAGGTGAAAGAGCCGATCCTCGGCCGCGCCACCAAGCTCGATACGCTGATCGACCTGCTGGAATCCTTCGACCTCGACGACATCGACACATTGGTGGTCGGCGACGGCGCCAACGATCTCGGCATGATCCAGCATGCGGGCTTAGGCGTCGCCTATCACGCCAAGCCCGCCGTCGCGGCAGCCGCCGCCGCGCGGATAGATTACGGCGACCTCACCGCATTGCTGTATGCGCAGGGGTATCGGCGGGAAGAGTTCGTGGAGGCGTAGGTCCAAGACTCGATTGTCGGGATCTGTTGATTCTCGGATCGCTCCGAACCCACGCCGTTTCTGTCTCGACCCGAGAAATGAAACATTGTGCTTCTTAGACTTGCTGCAGCGATCTTTTATTCGCTGCCGATCGAGATTCGCCGCCGATCAAGATTCAATGAATTGTCAAATGATCGAAGTATAGCTTAGAACCAATTCGCGTCAGGGAGGGTCCGAGGAAGGCGAAGCGCGACTGCGGAATATGCGGTCGGAACATCGTCATCCAAAAGGACCCTTTCCATGCAACGTCATTTCGTGAAGCATCTCGTCGCGAGCACTATTCTCGCGTTTGCCATTCTTGAGGCAGCATCGGCAGCGGCTTCGGAGCTTCCAACGTATGAGCTCATGAGTTTTCCGGCCACGCCGCACCAGATTTCAGTTATGGGTTCGGGGGCCGTCGAGGAGCAATCACCGACGCCGGCGCTTACGCGCGACGGCATGCCCGCCTCGCCTCACCAGATTGCTGTGCTGGCTCCGCGCCGCAATGTCGTCGCGGGGACAAACCCGGCGACAATCGGCTCATCGCAAAAATAACTCTCAAGCCCGGGGCGGCGCGCTTACGCGCCCTTTACGCCGCGGCGTCGACCCCTCCCCGCTTGCGGGTCGAGGTCGACGGCGCAGCACTCACTGGACGCTCAGCGCAACGAACCTCAGTTCGCCGTCGGCGTTCGAGACGAGCAGTAGCACCGATTTCTTGCCGTCCTTCTTCAACTGGTCGACGCGCTTCTTGATGTCGGCGGCGTTTGCGACCGCTTCCTGCGCGACCTCGACGATGACGTCGCCGGCGGAAAGGTGCTTGTCGGCGGCGTCCGAAGTGCCGTCAACGCCGGTAATGATGACGCCCTTGACGCTGTCCTTGATCTTGTAGCGGGTGCGCAGATCCTTGCTCAGTGTCGCGAGATCGAGGCCGAGCGCCTTCTGCGTCACCGGCTTGTCAACCGGCTCGTCCTTGGTCTTGGCGGCGGCCTGCACCTTGTCGGTATCCTCCAGCCGGCCGAGGGTCACCTTGTGGGTCTCCTCCTGGCCTTTGCGGATGATGACGACGTCGACCTCCTTGCCGACCGCGGTGTCGGCCACCACGCGCGAGAGGTCCTTCGGCTCCTTGATGTCCTTGCCGTCGAACTGGACGACGACGTCGCCGGGCTCGATGCCGGCAGGCTTGGCGGGCCCCTTCTCCTCGACGCCCGCGACCAGCGCGCCGCGCGCAGGCTTGATGTTGAGGCTTTCGGCGATCTCATCGGTCACGGTCTGGATGCGCACGCCAAGCCAGCCGCGGCGCAGCTCGCCGAACTGCTGGAGCTGCGACACCACGCCAGCCACCGTCCGCGACGGCACGGCAAAACCGATGCCGATCGAGCCACCGGAGGGCGAGATGATCAACGTGTTGACGCCGATCACTTCGCCTTCGAGGTTGAAAAGCGGGCCGCCGGAATTGCCGCGGTTGATGGCGGCGTCGGTCTGGATGTAGCTGTCATAGGGACCGGAGGAAATGTCGCGGTTCTTGGCCGAGACGATGCCCGCCGTCACCGTGCCGCCGAGGCTGAACGGATTGCCGATCGCAATCACCCAGTCGCCCAGCCGGAGCTTGTCGGAATCGCCGAACTTGACCGCGGTGAGCGTGCGCGGCGGCTTGAACTTCAAGACGGCTAGATCGGTCTTCTTGTCGATGCCGACGATCTCGGCCCTGATCTTGGTGCCGTCATTCATGATGACGTTGATCTCGTCCGCATCCGCGATGACGTGGTTGTTGGTGACGACGATGCCGGAAGGATCGATGATGAAACCGGAGCCGAGCGAATTGGTCTTGCGCGGCTGCAGGTCGCCGCCCTTGCCGCCCCGACGGTTCTTGAAGAAGTCGTCGAAGAACTCCTCGAACGGCGACCCCGGCGGAAGCTGCGGGATCGCGCCGCGGTTGTCGGGGCCGGCCTTCGCCTCCACGGTTTGCGAGGTCGAAATGTTGACGACCGCGTCGATCACCTTCTCGGCGACGTCGGCGATGCCTTCGGGCCCGCGCGCGAATGCTGGCGCAGAAGATAGCGCACCGGCCGCGCCGAGACAGATCGCGACCACCAAAGGACGCAGACGCTGACTCAAGGCGAATGTCGCTGCAATCATATCAACTTCTCCAAAGAAACGGATTCGCCATCCACACTGCTCCCGAACAGGGTGGCGACGCAAGCCTCATGCCTTCCAGATTTTTGGCAGATTCTTGGCTTGCGGATTTTCACGCAATGAATGCCACTTAATACGGCAAAATACCGACGCCTGCCCCTCACGATCGCGTTGAAACGCGATCAGATCGGGCGGCGCACCACCCAGATCAGGATCAGACCGGCAACCGCCGAACCGATGCCGACCGCGCGCAGGATGCTGTCGGGCGTCGCCAGCGCGCTTTTCATCGCTCGCCGCATCCACGCGGGGCTCGCAGCGAACATCAACCCTTCAAGCACGAACAGGATACCCACACCGATGAGGAAGTCGGCGAACGCTATGGACCTCATCGACTTGGAACCTCCCATTTGGTTTCTTGTTTGGGTTTGTCTTGTTTGGGCAGGCGCGAAGCACCGCTTCGCCCCTGCCCAACGGTCCGTGGTTATTGCTTCGCCGCTGCGGGCGGTGTCGCGGGCGCGGCCGCGGTCGCCGCGACTGAACCGTTCGCCGCTGCCGGTTTGCCAGAGGGAGTGCCGAAGAAGCGGAAGAAATCACTTTCCGGCCGCAGCAGGAAACGGGTGTCGCTGCCGCGCATGCCATTCTCATAGGCCGTCATCGACCGGTAGAAGGCGAAGAAATCCGGGTCCTGGCCATAGGCTTCCGCAAACAGCCGGTTGCGCTCGGCGTCGCCCGCGCCGCGCGTCTGCTCCGCGGTCGAATTGGCCTCCGCAACGATGACGGTTGCCTCGCGGTCGGCCTTGGAGCGGATCTCCTGCGCCTTCTGCCCGCCTTGCGCGCGGAACTCGGCGGCCTCGCGCTGCCTCTCGGTCTGCATGCGCTGATAGACCGCCTGGCTGTTGGCATCAGGCAGATCGGCGCGGCGGATGCGCACGTCGACGACCTGGATGCCGTAGCCGTCGGCTTCCTTGTCGAGCTGATCGCGGATCTTGGTCATCAGCGATTCGCGGGCGTCGCGCACCACAGTGATGAAGGTCACCTCGCCGAGCACCCGGCGCAGCGACGCGTTCAACAGCGTGGTGAGCTGGATGTTGGCGGCCTGGATTGAGCCGACGCTCTGATAGAAGCGCAGCGCGTCCTTGATGCGGTAGCGGGCGAAGGCGTCGACGACGAGCCGCTTCTGGTCCGAGGCGATCACCTCCTGCGACGGATTTTCCAGATCGAGGATGCGCTTGTCGATGCTGATGACACTGTCGGTGAACGGCGCCTTGAAGTTCAACCCCGGCTCTGTGATGACATCGACCGGCCTGCCGAACCGCACCACCAGCGCTTGCTCGGTCTGCTGCACGGTGAACATGGAGCTGTAGGCGACGATCGCGACCACGAACAGCAGGATCAGGACAACAATGCCCGTGACGGGAGACCTCATCGCGAACCTCCGCCCTGCTGACCCGTGGTGACGGGCGGCGTCGAACGCTTCGAAAGCTCGCTCAACGGCAGATAAGGCACGACACCCTGGCCGGCCTGGCCCGAATCATAGATCAGCTTGTCGGAGCCGCCGAGAATGCGCTCCATCGTTTCGAGATAGATGCGCTCTCGCGTCACGTCGGGTGCCTTCTTGTATTCCTCAAAGACCTTCAGGAAGCGCGCGCTCTGGCCCCTGGCTTCGACCACCGCCTGCTCCTTGTAGGCCTCGGCGGCCTGCAGGATCTGTGCGGCGCGGCCGCGCGCCTCGGGGACGACGCGGTTGGCGTAGGTCTGGGCTTCGTTCTGCAAACGCTCGAGGTCGGCGCGCGCCGCCTGCACGTCTCGGAAGGCGTCGATCACCTGCGCCGGCGGATCGACCTTCTGCATTTGCACCTGCGTCACCTGGATGCCGGAGCCGTAGCTGTCGAGCGTCTTCTGCATCAGCTCCTGGACGGCGAGCTCGGTCGTGGTGCGCGCGCCTGTGAGGATCGGCTGAATGTTGGAGCGGCCGATCACCTCGCGCATCGCGCTTTCGGCGACCGCCTTCACGGTGCCTTCGGGATTTTGGATGTTGAACAGGAAATCGCCGGCGCCGCTCGGCTTGATGCGCCACAGCACGGTGAAATCGACGTCGACGATATTCTCGTCGCCGGTCAGCATCAAACTCTCTTCCGGCACGTCGCGCATGGTACGCCCGCGCCGGGTCGGATCGTCGATCAGCGTCATGCCGATCGAGATCGTGGACACGCGCAGGGCCTTCGGCAGCAGCACGCTCTCGATCGGATAGGGCAAATGATAGCGGAGGCCCGGCTGGGCATCGCGCACATATTTGCCGAAACGCAGCACGACGCCGAGCTCTTCGGACTGGACGCGGAAAATGCCGGACGCGGCCCAGATCACGATCGCGACCAGCACGATCACGGCAATGCCGACACCGGAGAAATAACCGCCCGGAAGCAGCTGCTGCAGCCGGTCCTGGCCGCGGCGCAGAAGGTCTTCAAGATCGGGCGGCCTTGGTCCGACCGACTGCGGTCCCGAGCCCCAGGGCCCTTTCGGACCCGAGCCCCATGGTCCTCCCCCCTGATTCTTCCACGGCATACGACGCTCTCCTCGTGCGGGACCTAAGCACTGCGAGGGTCCCGCCTCGCAACTTGGCAGCCTTATAAGGGACGGCTTACGCCCTTACAACGCAAGCTTCCTGACACTGCCAACACTGGCCGAAAGGAGCTATGCCCGCGCCGGGAATTGTCAACGTAAACATTAGTTAACGCGGTTAATCCGGCCTTCGCCGGCGGTACGTCACGTAGGAGAATTCGGCGCTGTCCCCGGGACCCGACGGATGGCGCTGGCGGGCGACTTCGTCCCACTTGGCGGCCTCTATCGGAAGGAAACGGGTATCCCCGTCAGGCCGCGCATGCACTTCGGTGACCTCAAGGCGATCGGCGACATCCATCCATTGCGCATAGATCTCCGCCCCCCCGATGACGGCAATCTCAGCGACGGAACGTCGCAGAGCATCGGCATGCGCCACCGCCCGCGCCGCAGCAAAGGACGTCGTGACCACCGCGCCGGCCGCGCGAAACCCCGCGTCGCGCGTGACGATGATGTTGGTGCGGCCGGGAAGCGGCCGGCGGGGAAACGACAGGAAGGTCTTGCGGCCCATCACGATCGGCTTTCCCATCGTCATCGCCTTGAAGCGCTGCTGGTCGGTCTTCAGCCGCCAGGGGATGGCGCCGCCCGCTCCGATCACGCCGTTGTCGGCGACGGCCACGATCAGGACGATCTCCATCAGGGTGCGGCCTTGGAGGGTGCGGAGCCGGCGGGTGCGGAGTTCGCGAGCGCCGACAGCGCCGGACCTGTGACCTTGCACAGGGTCCACTCGTCCATCAGCACGGCGCCGAGCGACTTGTAAAACGCAATCGACGGCGTGTTCCAGTCGAGCACCGCCCATTGCAGGCGCGACCAGCCGTTGGCAATGCACTCCCTTGCGAGATAAGCCAGCAGCGCCTTGCCGATGCCCTTGCCGCGATGGGACGGACGAACGAACAGGTCTTCGAGAAACAGGCCGGGCCGGCCACTGAAGGTCGGGAAATTGGTGAACCAGGCCGCGAAGCCGACCGGCTCGCCGTTCCAGGTCGCGATCTCGCAGAACAGCCGGGACGGATCGGAAAACAGCGCGGAGCCGATCGAAGCTTCGGTGGCTTCGACCTCTTGCAGCAGCTTCTCGTAATCGGCGAGCTCGCGGATCAGGGACAGGATGAGCCCGATGTCGTCAGGACGCGCACGGCGAATGGCGATGGACATTCAGCTCACACCGCGACTTCGGCCTTGATGTGCGGATGCGGGTCGTAGCCTTCGAGTTTGAAATCCTCGTAGCGGAATCCGAAGATGTCCTTCACCTCCGGATTGATCCTCATCACCGGCAATGCCCGCGGCGGCCGTGTCAGCTGCAGCCGCGCCTGCTCGATATGGTTGGAATAGAGGTGCACGTCGCCAAAGCTGTGCACGAAGTCGCCGAGCTTCAGCTCCGTCACCTGCGCGACCATCATGGTCAGCAAGGCATAGGAGGCGATGTTGAAGGGCACGCCGAGGAACACGTCCGCCGAGCGCTGATAGAGCTGGCACGACAATCTGCCGTTGGCGATATAGAACTGGAACAGGCAGTGGCATGGCGGCAGCGCCATCCGCTCGACGTCGGCCGGATTCCAGGCGGACACGATCAGCCGCCGCGAGTCCGGATTGCGCTTGATCATCTCGATCACGTTGGAAATCTGGTCGATGCTGCGGCCGTCGGGCGCAGGCCAGGAGCGCCATTGCGCGCCATAGACCGGACCGAGATCGCCATTGGCATCGGCCCATTCGTCCCAGATCGTGACGCCGTGGTCGTGGAGATATTTGATGTTGGTGTCGCCCTTGAGGAACCACAACAGCTCCTGCACGATCGCCTTCAGCGGCAGCCGCTTGGTCGTCAGCATCGGAAAGCCGGCCGACAGGTTGAAGCGCATCTGATGACCGAAGATCGACAGCGTGCCGGTGCCGGTGCGGTCGTGCTTCTCCGCGCCATCGGCAAGAATCCGTTCGAGCAGGTCGTGGTACTGGATCATTGCGTCAAACCAAGTCTTTAAACCAAGCTTTCGCGGGGAAAGCGAACTTAACGGCCTTGGCCGCCCGCCGACAGCGCCGACTCGCCGGGAGTGCGTCATTATACCCGGAAAAGTGTCGATCCGAGTCCCCAACGACAAGGGCGGAACCTGCGTTCCGCCCTCCCTCGATATCCGATCTATCCCGATCCGTTCGGCCGCCGCTCAGCCCTCGCTCTCCACAAACACCTCGTTGCGCTTGCGGCGCAATGTCGGCAGCACGGCAAGCACCAACAGCCCTGCCGCCACCGCCATCAGCGCCGCCGAAAGTGGTCGAGTGACGAAGACCGACCAGTCGCCGCGCGAAATCAGCAGCGCCCGGCGCAGGTTTTCCTCCATCAGCGGCCCGAGCACCATGCCGAGCAGAAGCGGCGCCGGCTCGAACTCGTGCTTGATCAGCCAATATCCGACCAGGCCAAAAGCGCCCGCGAGCACCACATCAACCGGCGCGTTGTTGATCGAATAGATGCCGATCGCGCAGAACACCACGATCGAGGGAAACATCAGCCGGTACGGCACGCGCAACAGGCGCACCCAAATGCCGACCAGCGGCAGATTGATGATGATCAGCATCAGATTGCCGATCCACATCGAGGCGATCATGCCCCAGACCAGATCAGGCTGCTTTTGCATCACCTGCGGGCCCGGCACGATGCCGTGGATGGTCATCGCGCCGACCATCAGCGCCATCACCGCGTTCGGCGGGATGCCGAGCGTGAGCAGCGGAATGAACGAGGTCTGCGCCGCCGCGTTGTTGGCGCTTTCGGGCGCCGCCACGCCGGCGATCGCGCCGCGTCCGAACCGCGACGGATCGCGTGCGATCTTCTTTTCCAGCGTATAGGCCGCAAAGGAGGCGATGACCGCGCCGCCGCCCGGCAGAATGCCGAGGATCGATCCGAGCACGGTGCCGCGGAAGATCGCGGGCGCGGATTCGATCAGGTCCTTCTTGGTCGGCATCAAACCGGTGATCTTCTGCTGCACCAGCTCGCGGTCCATCTCGGCGCCTGCGTCCAGATTGCGGATGATCTCGGCAAAGCCGAACACGCCCATCGCGACGGTGGCGAAACCCAACCCGTCGGCAAGCTCGGGGATGTTGAAGGCCATGCGCGAGGCGCCGGTCTCGATGTCGGAGCCGACCATCGAGAGCAGAAGTCCCAGCACGATCATCGCAATCGCTTTCAGGACGCTGCCCTTGGCGAGCACCACCGCGAAGATCAGGCCGAGCACCATCAGCGAGAAATATTCGGCCGGGCCAAAGGCCAGCGCGAGCTTGGTCAGTGGCGCGCCGAGCACGGCGATCAGCACGGTCGACGCGCAGCCGGCGATGAACGAGCCGATCGCGGCAATCGCCAGCGCCGGTCCCGCGCGGCCCTGCTTGGCCATCTGAAAACCATCGAGCGTGGTGACGACCGAGGTCGCCTCGCCGGGAATGTTGACCAGGATCGACGTGGTCGAGCCGCCATATTGCGCGCCGTAATAGATGCCCGCGAGCATGATCAGCGCGCCGACCGGCGGCAGGCCGAAGGTGATCGGCAGCAGCATCGCCACCGTTGCGATGGTGCCGATGCCGGGCAGAACGCCGACCAGCGTGCCGACCAGCGCGCCGATCAGGCACAAGAGCAGATTGATGGGACTGACCGCGACGCCGAAGCCGAGAATGAGATTGTGGAAGAGATCGGCCATCACGCCCTCATTGCACCAGGAACCGCGGTAACAGGGGCATCGGCAATCCCAGCACATAGGGGAAGAGCAATGCGCATCCGATCGTCAGGCAGATGCCGACGATCAGGGTCTCGACCCATCGCGTCTCGTTCGTGCCCAGTGCGGCGATCAGAAAGCTCGCCAGGCCCGACACGACAAGGCCGAGCGGCCGGATCGAGATCGCGAAGGCCACGATCGCGAGCGAGACGAACAGCGGGCCGCGCCAGTGATAGACCGCAAGCTGCGGACCATCCGCGACGAGGCCCGTCACGGCCACAGCCGCGCCGAGCCCCAGCAGCAGCAGGCCGAACATGCGCGGCGCGGTGCCGGCGCCGAAGGAGAAGCCGTGCATGCCCTGCAGGTCGCTCGAAGCCCACAGCGCGAACAGCGCCAGCGCCATCAAGACGATGCCGCCGAAATAGTCCTGCGGCGCCCGCAGCCTGACCAGCAGCGTGAACAGCGCGACCGCGAGCAATGGATAAGTGTAGATCAGCGCCAGCAGCGTGTCGGAAGATAGAGCGGACTTGCCGCCACCGCCGAACGACTGCATCGCGAGTCCGGGGACGGCCAGGACGAGCGCGGAGCCATGGGCTGCGAGCACCTGCAGCGGACCGCGTCCTGAAAAGTTGAAGATCAATCCGGCGCAGGATGTCAGCAGTTCGACGATCTGCGGCGCCAGCGCCAGCACAAGGATCACGAACGCGCCCATGCCGTTGCGCGTCGCCGGTTGCGACGCCGACCGGTCCGGTGAGTGGCCCGCCGTTTCGGCCATACGTGTTTCCTCCACGACCGGCTTGCACCGGCCTGTCCCTTGTATCGGCTGGGATACCAGCCACCCACCCTTTGCCTAGCGGCTTTCCTCAGATAACGCCAGCGAAACCCAAGCATCCGCCTATGAGCAGAATCCATAGCGGATTGAGCCTTGTCGTGGCGGCGAGGATGGCGGCGGCAATGGTCGCGAGCACGGCGGCCCAGGTTCGATCGGCGGCCTGCGCCACAACCAGGGCGCTGGCCGCCATCAGTCCGATCGACAATGGCACCAGCGATGCCTGAATGATGGCGGGCCATTGCGAGCGGCGCGACTGCATCAGCCATCGGCTCACAAAATAGGCAAACGCCGCGGTCGGCACACACATCGCGAGTGTTGCGGCGAGCGCGCCAGTAATGCCTGCAACGGAATAACCGATCAGGGTCACGATCAGCACATTCGGTCCGGGCGACAATTGCGATATCGCATAGATGTCGGCGAACTCCCGATCCGTCATCCAATGTCTGACGTCGACGGCGATGCGGTGCATCTCGGGAATGGCGGCATTCGCGCCGCCGACTGCGAACAGCGACATCAGGCCAAACGTCAGAACCAGCGACCAGACCGGATTGCCGTTTGGAGTCATGCCGTCCCCCGCCGCATGATGTAGGTGACGGCAATGCTGACCGGGATTGCCGCCAGCAGAACCACCTGCAGCGGCAGCCGCGCAATCCCAATCGCGATGAACACCAGCATCATGATAGCGAGTGCTGCAATGTCGCGCCGCCTCAGGAGCGGCAGCATCATCCTGAAGACCGCCGCGATCAAAAGCCCGACGGCGCCGCAGGTCACGCCTGCCAGAATGCGCCGCAAGGCGTCGACTTCGCCGTAACGCATATAGAGCGCGCCCACGATCGTCACGATGACCATGGGAGGACCAACCAGACCGGCAAAGGCGGCAATGCCGCCGATCACGCCGCGAAAGCGCGACCCGAACACAACCGACAGGTTGACAACATTCGGCCCCGGCAGGAAGTGGCACAGAGCGTAGGTCTCGTTGAACTCGTCCGCGGTCATCCAGCGGTGTTCTTCGACAATGCCGCGCCGGGCAAAAGCCAATACCCCTCCGAAACCCGCCAGCGACATTTTCGCAAATGCGAAAAACAGCGCAATGACGCTCGGCGGGGGATTCTTGGACGATGCTGAAATACGAGGCGCCTGGGCAGCGGCCGGCGACGAATCCGGAGGCATGAGAGTAAATCTAGAACGGCGATCTTGCCGGGGCCAACCCAATTTGGCGTGTTCCGCACCCAAACCGCGCTTTTTCAGACCTGGAGCGCGGTCGCGCTCTAGGTTTTTGATTAAGCATGACCTTAGAACCGCTACGCACCTGTCGGGTCGGAGCCCGAGGGCATGCTTTTGCCGATCATGCTTTATGAATGTGTCGGTTCGGACACTGTCTTTCTCAACCTTTGCCCCCTATATTGGGAGCGCCGGTTCGCCGGCTATGGAAATAAATCGCCGTCGCAATAAACCATTCGGACCCGGGGGCAGTACCCGGCGCCTCCACCCAAGCCCGCATCCTTGCGCGTACTCTACTTGCAGGAGCGGGCTTCGGCGGGGGCGAAACAGGATCGACGAGGGCGTAAAGGGCGCGCTTTTTCCCGGTATTGTTCCGCCGTTATCGGGCTAATGCAATAGTTGCCAACGACAACTTTGCTCCGGTTGCTAAGGCTGCGTAACGCAGTCTGAACGACCGATCTAAAGTCCTAGCGGGTTAAGCTCCGCTAGGCGGGGTTCGGAGGCACCTGGCAACAGAAGCCTCCACTTCATTTGCCTGCTTTTCGGGCCGCGTCAGCAACTTCCATCGACGACGCTGCTGACCCGGAGCTGCAGCGGGAGTACCATGCGCAAGACAGAGGCGAGTCGCGTCACCGGCGCTGCTGTCGGTCTGCCTGTAGTGGTGGATGCGACAGGGCGATCTCCGATAGGATCAGGCTTCAATAGGACCAGACTAGGACCAGATTTCGATAGGACCGATAATGGCGACCGATCATATCCGATACGATGTGCTGGCGCGCGACGCGCTGCGCGGCGTGCTGCGGCGGGTGTTGAGCGATGCCGCCGCGCACGGGCTGCCGGGCGAGCACCATTTCTTCATCACCTTTATATCCTCGGCCGAAGGCGTGAAGCTCTCGCCACGGCTGCTTGCGCAATATCCGGAAGAGATGACGATCATTCTGCAGCACCAGTTCTGGGACCTGGTGGTGACGGAGGATCGCTTCGAGGTCGGACTGTCGTTCGGCGGCATTCCGGAGCGGCTGGTCGTGCCGTTCAGCGCGATCAAGAGCTTCTTCGACCCGTCCGTGCAGTTCGCCTTGCAGTTCGAGCCGTCGGAAGCGGTCGCCGAGGTGCCGCCGAAAAATCTCCCTGCGGCGGCTCCTACGCCTGCGGCCTCCGTGCCTGCTGCGGTCGTGAAGCCCGAGCCGGTGGCCGAAACGGCTGCGACCGAGGAGCCGGCGAAACCGGGCGAAGGCGCCGAGGTCGTGCGGCTCGATCGCTTCCGCAAGAAATAACGGCATGCAAAGCGCATGAGAGCGCGATGACCCCGGGATGAAAGGCCATCGCGCTCCGGCCTTTTGTTTTCGCGTGGTCTCTGCGCGAAATGCCTTGCGCTTGTCGTGTGACGAAATCGCTGCGACTTTCCGAATCACGACACCACGAGTCGACGCGTTGCGAGACCGACAGTTTTTTCGACCGATCGAGTTCCCCGCGATCTCATTCCAGCGCCGGCCGAGCTCAGCCCTGCGCTTCGCCGAAAGAAAGAATCTTCTCGAGATCGGCGCAGGCGCACTGCGGTGCGCACCGGCCTCAATTCGAAACTGACATTCGCGCGACTGTCATGATGCATTCGATGCAATTCCGGCGGACGCTGCGCGATCCTTCAGAGAGAATTGCGTCAGGGGATTCACGCAGACGGGAAACACATCCACCAATTGGCTGATGCGGATCACGGCGCTGGCGCCAAAGATCGGCTACGATAACGCCGCAAAGGTCGCAAAGTCCGCGCACATGCGCGGCACAACGTTGGAGGAAGCGGCACTGCGGCGCCGCTTTGTAGCAGCCGGGGACGTTCGACCGCCTCGTTCAGCCGGCCCACATGATCCATCCTCTGCTTGCGTCAACTTGCGCACACCGGAATACTACGGGTAGTTACGGTACGCGGATATAGTTATAGACCTTAGTACTGGAGCCTGAGCTCGATTGACGGCGCGTCATTTCACTCGGCTGCAGCAGACCACCAATTTCCTGTTTTCGCGCAGCGAAATATTACTTTTTGATGCTAACCGTGGGCGTTCGGGGTTTTCCTGCAATGATGTCCGACCAACCCGCCGCACATGCCATGACAGCGGACGGTCATATTGCACGGCACCCTCGCCCGAAGAGTTCGTCGAGTCCGGACGGGGTCGCTATGGGGGACTTAGTCAATCTGAAACGTTTCAGGAAGCGCAAGGACCGGGAAGAGTCCGCGCGGCAGGCCGAGACCAATCGCGCGCGGTTCGGCCGCACCAAATCGGAACGCGCCGCGGACGCAATGCGCGCCAAGCATGCGAGCAATCTGC
>Ga0210406_10001662_pt1 | contig 26602 bp, 18 predicted proteins | sample IncBWC30MmetaG_FD_155454 | JGI IMG/M metagenome (GOLD analysis project Ga0210406, IMG submission 155454) | Forest soil microbial communities from Barre Woods Harvard Forest LTER site, Petersham, Massachusetts, United States - Inc-BW-C-30-M | ecosystem: Environmental > Terrestrial > Soil >... | reverse complement strand
TCGGGTGACCCTTGTGTCATCCGTCCCCCAACATGCGCACCACGGGCCTGGAAGGGCCATTAGCTGGGATTTTGCGGCGAGGTCGCTTGTGCTTTTCGGGCTTGGATTCGGCTCGAACGAGTTTTCAATGACTTAGCTTTGAAGTCATGTGCCAGGTCTCAGTTGTCAGGTGTCAGGGTTCAAACTTTAGATCCTGTTGGTGGATTTTGAGAATTCGGGATACAGACTGCGAGCCAGGTTGACAGCAGCGGTTCCAAACTAGGAACCTGAGACCTGACACCTGATACCCAAGACCCAACACCCAACACCGGTTATTTCAAAAACACGTCTGCCGTTTTCAGCGCCAACCCAATTGCGCTCAGGTCCGTGCGGTTGGTTAGCACCACCACCGTGAGGTGGTCTTTTGGGAAGCGCTGGATTGACGTGCGGAAGCCGATGGTTTCTCCGTAGTGCCACATGCGTTCGCGGCCGCGATAGGGATCGAGAAACCATCCGAAGCCGTAGCTGACAGAGTGGCCGTTCTCGTTGGCGGGACTCGCGGTCGGATGAACCGCGGTGAGCGCCGGCCGCATTTCGGATTCGCTCAGCAGAGTGTGCACCGCGAGGGCTTGGTCCCAGCGTGCGAGATCGGCGAGTGAGGTATAGACGCCGCCGTCGCCGAGCGTGGCGGAAGTTGAGCTCTCATCGGTCTCGCGAAAGGTGGTTCCGTTGGGAGTGTGGCCGTAGGCTCGATTCGGGATTTCGCTCTTCCCCTTCACGTAAGCTACGGTGTTCGCCATTTGCAGTGGCGCGAAAATACGCTCGTGCAGAAAATCCGGGTAACTCTCGCCTGAGATTTTTTCGATGACCATGGCAAGCACGCAATATCCCGAATTGCTGTACTGCCACTTGCTGCCCGGAGGGAACAGCGTGGTCGATGCTTTCTCCATCAACGCAAGTACGCCGGCGTCGTTGATCTGCGGGATCTGGTCGTCGGGCGTGTTGCCGTATTGCTTCGCCATGAGGTCTTCGTAGTCGACGAGGCCCGAAGTGTGATTCAGGAGTTCGCGAAGCGTGATTCTTTTTCCATAGGGCGGGAATTCCGGGAAGACTTCCGTCAATGTTTCGTTATAGCGCAGCTTGCCGTCGTGCACGAGCAGCATGATGGCCATCGCGGTGAACTGCTTGGTGAGTGAGGCGAGGCGGAAGTTGGTGTGCTCGTCGATCGGGTGAAGCGTGCGCTGGTCGGTGACGCCGTAGCCATGCTGAAAGATGACATGCCCATTGCGGATGACTTCAACGGCGGCGCCCGGGGTGGAGGGAAGAAGCGATGCAAACAGCGCGGCGGCCTGCGCCGACGGATCGCGGTCCGCACCCAGCAAGAGTCGCGGCAACCCGAGCGTAGCGACCAGCAGAGCAAGGCATGGAATGCGCTTCATCTGTTTTCTGTACTCTTTTCTCCGGGCGCGGTCTGCGTGCGGATGGCGGCTACTCCCATCAGACGGCCGGTGTTGCCCTCTTCGGTGCGGTGGGAAAAGAGCAAATCAGTATTGCAGGCTGAACAGAACGGGATCGCTGCGATGCGGCGAGTGGAGACGCCAGCATCAAGCAACTGCCGACGGTTCGCTTCCACCAGGTCGAGGAAAATATTGACGGGCAAGTTGCTGTGGCCCGGCGCGCGCGCCGTGAGAAACAGCAGGGGATATTTTTCGCGAACGGGATCGGACTCCTTGATTTCGTGGAACAGGCGGTCCCCATAGGCGAACTGCGAAATGAACTGGTCGCGAACTTCCTCGCCCACGGTGTAACAGCAGTTATGCACGCCCGGGCCGATGGCGGCTTGGAGATCGCGGGGACGGCTGCCGAAGTGAAGCCGCATCACGCCAACGCCTTTCTCGACAATACGTTTCACGGTGCCGCGCCAGCCGGCGTGGAAGACTCCGACGGCGTGTTTTTTCGGATCGACCAAAATGACTGGCAGGCAGTCGGCGGTTTGAATGGCGAGCACGGTGCCAGGAGTATCCGTGACCATGCCGTCGCCGACGAGCGGGGCCGACGGTGGCGTGGTGATGCGATGAATGATGTCGGAGTGGACCTGGCGCAGTGTGACGAGCGGCCAAGCCTGGCGGCCGTTGGCTCCGAGATGGGCAAGAAAGGCGGCGCGGTTGCGCTCTACAGCGACTTTGGTGTCGGCCTTGGTGAAGCCAAGGTTGAGAGCGTGCCCTCCGTAGACGCGGGAGGAGCCGCCCTGGCGAGTCGAGAACCCGTGAAGCAGCCAGGGATGCTCCCCGAGGGTTTGAGCCTGGAGAATTTTGATTTGTGATTTTGTTGAGGGCCGGGTGGGCACGGGACAATGATAAATGACAGGTCTGGGTCTCAAGTGACAGGTCACAGGCCACAGGAACTTCGATTCTTGAGTTTGGGGACACTCCTGTCTCCCCTGGCCGCGAGAACAGCATGATAGCTTCGCGAAAGGCCACTTGGGCGCATGTTTTTTGCATTACTATAGATACCGAGGCCAGTCGTTGCTCCTCTTGCGCCCGCCCCCCGCATACGGTACAAACGCCCAAGGACCTAATCTATGCGTCGTTTAGCAGTTCTCGTCTTCTTACTTTCCAGCCTTACTTCTATCCTGGCCGCTCAACAAACACCCACAAAGACGACCGACGCGGGCCTTGCGCAAACGCCCGCGCAGGAGAAAGCTCCGAAGCCCGCTGGAACGGAGAAAGACGCGAAGCCCGCCGACGTGAATGCGAAGGCTGGCGATCAGGACAAAGATAAGAAGGACTATTCGCAGGAAGGTTTCGTCATCGAGCAGGTGCGAACGCTGTTTCGCTTTGAAAGCGACGGCACGGGGCGGAAGGAAACCATCGCGTGCGTGCGCGTGCAGAGCGAAGCAGGCGTAGAGCAGTGGGGGCAGGTCGTCATCGGGTACAGCTCGGCAAACGAGCGGGTCGAGATTCCTTATGTTCGCGTGTTGAAGAAAGACGGCACCGTGGTCACGGCTCCCGCCGATGCGGTGCAGGACCTGAGCGCACCTGTTGCGCGCGAAGCGCCGGTCTATACCGACTACCGGCAGAAACACATTACGGTGCCGGGGTTGCGTCCGGGAGAAGTCCTGGAATACGACATCGCCACCATCATTCACACGCCGCTGGCGCCCAACCAGTTCTGGACGGAGTACGACTTCGACAAAAACAACATCACGCTCGACGAACAGCTCGAAGTCAATATTCCCAAGGATCGCACCATTAAGTTGAAGAACAAGCCCGGCTTCGAGCCGAAGGTCACCGAGGAAAATGGGCGGCGCATCTATCGCTGGACCAGTTCGCACCTGGAGCGCGAGGACGACGACAAAGACAAGGATAAAGACAAGGACAAGAAGAAGCGAAAGAAGAAAAAGCCGGAAGACGACGTACCTGCGGTGCAGTTAACGACGTTTGGATCATGGGAAGAAGTTGGCAAGTGGTATGCCGGGCTCGATCACGACCGTCGCCAGCCGACGGCTGACATTCGCGCCAAGGCGGAAGAGCTTACCAAGGGCGCGAGCACCGATCTCGTCAAGGTGGAAGCGCTCTACGACTATGTCGCGAAGAATTTCCGCTATGTGAGCCTGTCGCTGGGCTTGGGACGCTACCAGCCGCACGCCGCGGCGGACGTGCTGCATAACCAGTATGGCGATTGCAAGGACAAGCACACGCTGCTCTCGTCGCTGCTCGAAGCCGAAGGGATGCACGCCTCGTCGGTGCTGATCAATTCGAGCCGCAAGCTCGATCCCGACATTCCGTCGCCTTCGCAGTTCGACCACGTCATCACGTTGCTGCCGATGGGCAAGGAAGAAGTCTGGATGGACACGACCACCGAGGTCGCACCCTTCCGGCTGTTGTCGTTCAACATCCGCAAGAAGCAGGGGCTGGTAATCCCGGTGAACGGTGCGGCGCGACTGGAGGAGACGCCGGCGGATCCGCCGATGGCGAATACGCAGGTGCAGACCGTCGAGGGTTCGATCAACGACCTGGGCAAGCTGAACGCCAAGGTCAGCTACGTGGTACGCGGCGACACGGAATTACTGATGCGGATCATCTTCCGGCGCGTGCCCAGCGCGCAGTGGGAACACCTGGTCGAAAACATCAATGCGATGGGCGGCCTGGACGGGGAGATTTCGAATCTGAAGGTGAGCGATACGGCAGCGACGCGCGAGCCTTTCCAGTTCTCCTATGACGTGGCCAAGCCGAATTTTCTGGACTGGTCGAAGAAGAAGTCGGACATCGATCTGCCGCTGTCGCAATTCACGTTGGCCGACGCCGATGACGACGACACGGGCCCCGATGCCGATCCGATCAAGTTCGGGCCGCCCGGCGAATTCGTGTATCGCATCAAGCTGACGCTGCCCGCGAAGTACAGCGGGCACACACCTCTGCCGTTCGCGTTGAAGCGCGATTACGGAGAGTACTCGGCGAGCTACAAACTGGACGGGACAGTCTTCACGGCAGAACGCCGGATGCTGATGCGAGAACGGGAACTGCCGGCAACGCGGGCGAGCGAGTACCTCTCGTTCCGGCGCGCAGTGCTTTCCGACCTGAGCCAGCATTTAGCTGTGGAGAACAGCGCGGCGGGATCGCTGGCTCCGCCTCCGGACATGAAGGCGGACGACCTGAACGAGAGCGCGCGCACCGCTATGCAGACCGGCAATTTTCCGCTGGCGATTCAATTGCTGAAGCGGGCGATCGAGGTCGAGCCGAAAAATAAATACGCGTGGAACAATCTCGGCCTTTGCTATCTCTCGATGCGGCAAAGCACGGAAGCCGTGGCTTCGTTCCAGAAGGCGCTCGAGCTGAATCCATATGACGAGTATGCCTACAACAATTTGGGGCGCGCCTACTGGCAGGACCGGAAGTACGACGACGCGGCGAATGCGTTTCACAAGCAACTCGAAAACAATCCGCTGGACAAGTTCGCGCACGCGAACCTGGGCGCGATGTATGCCGAGTGGCACAAGTACGACCTGGCGGCTCCCGAACTGGAGAAGGCGGCTTCGCTCACGCCGGATGATGCCGGGTTGCAGGTCAGTTTAGGCGACGCATACCTGAATCTTGGGCAGGATGACAAGGCGCTGGCAGCGTTCGACCGCGCAGTGGACATCTCGGCGTCGCCACTGGTATGGAACAACATCGCGTATCAGCTGTCGCTGAAGAACACGCACCTGGACAAGGCACAGCAGTATGCGGAGTCGGCAGTGGCTTCGACGGCGGCGGGTTTGCGCAACCTGTCGCTGGAACAGTTAAACCAGCGGGACTTGGCCCTGGTGCCCTCGTTGATTGCGTACTGGGACACGCTGGGATGGGTGTACTACGCCGAGGGCAATCTGGAGAAAGCCGAGCGCTACGTTTCGGCGGCGTGGAGCCTGGGCCATCATGGGGAAGTAGGCGACCACCTGGGGCAGATCTACGAGAAGCGCGGCGACAAAGAGAAGGCGATCCGCACCTACGCGCTGGCGATGAGCGGACTGAGGCCGATTCCGGAGACGCGCGGGCGACTTGGGGGGCTGCTGGGCGGGGACGACAAGGTTGATCCGGTAGTGAAGAAATATCACGACGAATTGCAGCAGTTGCGCACTACGAAGCTGAACGAAAAGCCGCCGGCTTCGGGCAACGCGGAGTTCTGGGTGCTTCTGGGGACGAACAGTAACGGGGCGGAAGTCGACAAAGTGAAATTCATCAGCGGGGAAGAGAAACTACGTGTGCTGGAAGGCGCGCTGCAGCATTTGAAGTACAGCATTAATTTTCCGGACGATACACCGGCGAAGATTTTGCGGCGGGGCACGCTCTCGTGCACGCAAGAAGCTGGAGGCTGCACGTTCGTGCTGATGCTGCCGGATGATGTACGGACGGTGAACTAGGCGAGAACGCAAGTCGAGCTTCATGAGTGGATGCGCGGGCCTCCGCGCATCTTTTCTTTCCAGCCGAGGACTTCTTCGCACGCGTGCGCAAATTGCAGCAGGAGATCCTCGCGCTGCGGGGCGGCCGCGATCTGCAGGCCGATGGGCAGGCCGTTGCTGGTGAGCCCGCAGGGGATGGAGATGGTGGGCACGCCCCAGACGTTGAAGGGGCGAGTGTTCCTCAGTAGCAACAACTCGTGAGGGCGCAGTAACTCGGGCTTTTGTTTTAGGTCTGCAATTCTTGGTGCGGGGATGGGAGTCGTGGGTGTGACGATCACGTCGACCGACTCGAAGGCGCCGTAGATATCCGCGCGCATGTGCTCCAAAACAGAAAGCTGCTTCTGATAATCCTGCTGGGGAATGTGTTCGCCCGTCTTGATGCGGCGGAGAGTCTCCGGCTGATAGAGCTCGGGCGTCATCGCGGCTGCTTCGGCGTGGAAGGCGTAGGACTCGGCGGCCTGCACGGTGCGGTCGTTGTCGGGAGGGAGGGCGATGTCGCGGATTTCCGAGGTGAAAGGCTTCATGTTTTCGAGCGCGGATTCGACCGCATTGGCGACCTCCGGATGTAAATCGTCGTAGAAGAAAGTGCGGGGAATTCCTACGCGGATTGGACGGCTGGTTTGCGACCATTCTTCCAGGAAATTTGCGGGTGGGACGCCTTGACCCTCGACCAGGGCGCGGAATACCACGGTAGCGTCGGCTACGGTGACGGCGATTGGGCCGACATGATCTAGCGATTTCGACAAGGGAATCACGCCCTGCGCGCTTACTCGTTCGTAGGTGGGCTTCAGTCCTACGACGCCGCAGAGCGCGGCCGGTTCGCGGATGGAGCCCGCCGTATCGCTGCCGATGGCTGCGTAACCTAGCCCGGCCGCAACCGCGGCAGCGGATCCTCCCGATGAACCGCCCGCAATGACTTCGGGGTTCCACGGGTTGTGGACTTCGCCGAAGCAGCTGATCATCGAACTGCCGCCGTAGGCAAACTCGTGCAGGTTCTGCTTGCCGAGAAAGATTGCGCCGGCGCGCTCGAGTTGCAGGACGACCTCGGCGCTTTGTGCGGGAATTCGGTTTCTGTACAGCTCACTCGCGGCGGTGGTCGGGATGCCGGCAGTGTCGATGAGATCTTTGAGGGCGATGGGAATTCCGTGCAGGGGACCACGCCAGTTGCCGCGCGAGATTTCGTCTTCGACCGCGCGAGCTTGCGCGAGTGCCTGATCGGCGGTCACGGTGATGAAAGCGTTCAGCACCGGATTCAGCTCTGCGATTCTTTTCAGGCACGCTTGCGTCAGTTCGACCGCAGAGAGTTTGCGGGCGCGCAGGGCGCCGGCGAGTTCTAGGATCGTAGAGGTGTGGAATTCCAGCATCGCGCAGAATATTATCGCGGAGTCGCGCGCCAAGATCGTAGACGTGAGCCTATAATCGAAATTCGCAGCGCCCGGGGTGGAGGTCCACAATCGTCTCATGGCACACATGACCCTCGCCGATATTGCGACCCACGGATTCCTGGTCGATGGGAAGTGGATTGAGGATGGCGACACCGTTGAGGTGAAATCTCCTTACGACGGTGCGGTAGTGGGCCGAGTATTTCAGGGCAGGCGTGCGCATGCGGAGGCCGCCATCGCAGCGGCCGTGAAGGCGTTTGGCACGACTCGCCGCTTGCCGGCCTTCGAGCGACAACGCGTGCTGCGCCAGGTCGCCGAGGGAATCAGCAAAAGAAAAGAAGAGTTCTCCCGCACCCTGTGCCAGGAAGCCGGGAAGCCCATCAAGGCGGCGCGCACCGAGGTCGAGCGCGCGATCTTCACCTTCACGGTGGCGGCGGAGGAAAGCACCCGTATCTATGGCGAATACCTGCCGCTCGACTGGCAGGAGTATACGGCGGGGCGCTGGGGCATCGTGAAGCGGTTCCCGCTGGGTCCAATCGCCGGCATAACTCCGTTTAATTTCCCGCTCAATCTGGTGGCACACAAAGTCGCGCCGGCGATCGCGTCGGGCTGTCCGATGGTGCTGAAGCCGGCGCCGCAAACGCCGCTGTCGTCGCTGCTCATGGCGGAAGTAGTCCAGCAGGCGGGGTGGCCGGATGGCGGGCTCAATGTGTTGCCGCTCTCGAATGACGACGCCAGCGTGCTGGTGACGGATGACCGCATCAAGCTGATCAGTTTTACCGGAAGTGCCGCGGTGGGTTGGCAGATCAAGAAGAATTCGGGGAAGAAGAAGGTGATCCTCGAGCTGGGCGGCAATGCGGGCGTCATGATTCACAGCGACGCCGATCTCGACTATGCCGCCGGCAGATGCGTGGCGGGTGCGTTCGGGTATGCCGGACAGACCTGCATCTCAGTGCAGCGAATACTTGTGCAGCAGTCGGTGTATGGGAAGTTTGTCGATCTGTTTCTCGCGGGCGTGAAGGAGTTGCGGTGCGGCGATCCGCTGGAGGAATCGACCGACGTTGGCCCGCTGATTCGCGAGAGCGATGCTGTACGGGCGAGGGAGTGGATCCAGGAAGCAGTGCGCGGGGGTGCGCGCGTTCTGTGCGGCGGCGCACGCAAAGGCTCGTTGCTTGAGCCGACTGTGCTGACCGGCACGCGGCCTGACATGAAGGTCAACTGCCAGGAAGTCTTTGCGCCGGTGGTGACCGTGGAGCCTTATGTGGAATTCGAGGAGGCGATCCGCGCGCTCAATAGTTCGCTGTACGGTTTGCAAGCGGGGATCTTCACACGCGACGCGAAGCTGATGTTCCAGGCATTTGAAGAACTCGAAGTGGGCGGACTGCTTGCTGGCGACGTGCCTACGTTCCGTATCGACCACATGCCTTACGGGGGCATCAAGGATTCCGGGATCGGACGCGAAGGATTGCGGTACGCGATCGAGGAAATGACCGAACCCAAACTCATGGTAATGAACCTGCGTTAGGGCCGAACCTTGCTGGGAAGCGCGGGGATCGCATCTTCTCATGCCGTCTCCGTTTCTGATTGTTGTTGAAAAGCCAAAGGGCGTTTTTGCGCGGCAATCAACTCTCCAAAAATTTTCACAGGAAGCGGTCTCCATTCGGATTACAAATCCGGAGCAACTGCTATAATCTCCAGTTTCCGTGAGCACCATCACATCAATCTGTACCACGTGGTCTTGACGCCGGCGGCAAAAAGGCCGCCTGTCTGTTCCAGATTCATCGATGCAGATTTTTCATCGCAGCACGAACACATTCTCCCGGGCGACGATTTACGGCGCCGTGTTCATCGTGGTCGGCATTGGCTGGGCGCTGATGCAGATCCAGCGTTCGCCGTACGTCACGTACGCGGGTGTCGTGAAGCCGCAGCCGGTGCCGTTCAGTCACGAGCATCACGTGACAGGATTGGGCATCGACTGCCGCTACTGTCACACGTCGGTGGAAGTGTCGAGCTTCGCCGGGATTCCGCCCACCAAGACCTGCATGAACTGCCATTCGCAGATCTGGACCAACGCCAACATGTTGGAGCCGGTGCGAGCGAGCTACCGGAGCGGCGAGTCGCTGCAGTGGACGCGCGTCAACCAGCTGCCTGACTTCGTGTATTTCAATCACAGCATTCACATCAGTAAAGGCGTGGGCTGCAACACCTGCCACGGGCCCGTCGACCAGATGCCGCTGATGTACCAGCACGCGTCGCTGCAGATGGAGTGGTGTCTCGAATGTCACCGGGCGCCGCAGAAATACCTGCGGCCGCGCGACCAGGTGTTCAACATGCGGTACCAGGAGCCGTCATCGGCGCGGCCGGTGGAATTCGACGGCCAGAGCTTTAGCGACCAGGAGTCGCTGGGACATGTGCTGGTCGCGAAGTACAAGCTGCGCACCGTGACAGAAATTACGAACTGCAGTACGTGTCACCGCTAGGGATTGGGAGTCGCGAGGCTGCATGAGCGCGCCAGAGATCAAGATGGAAGACGCACAGAAAACAAAGGGCGAGGAGCGTTCGGCGGGCTCAGTCGAAGCTGTTTGCCCGAGCAAGAAGCTGGACGTGGAGCGACGGGCGTCCTCGCCCGTCGGCCTTTCGCGGGAGACCGTCGAAGACCAGATTCGCAAGACGACCGGGCCGGAATACTGGCGCAGCCTGGAAGAACTGGCGGGCACCCCGGAATTCCAGGAGATGCTGCACCGCGAATTTCCGAAGGGAGCTTCGGAGTGGGTGGAGTCCGTGTCGCGGCGCGGATTCCTGCAGTTGATGGGCGCGTCGCTGGCGATGGCCGGCATGACGGGCTGCACCAAGCTGCCGCTTGAGCCGATCGTGCCTTACGTGAAACAACCCGAGGACGTCATTCCGGGGCGGCCGAAGTTTTACGCCACGGCGGTGACTCTGAGCGGGTATGCGAGTCCCGTGCTGGTCGAAAGCCACATGGGGCGGCCAACGAAGATTGAAGGCAACGACAAGCATCCGGCGAGCCTGGGCGGAACTGACATTTTCACACAGGCCGCGCTGCTCGGGATGTATGACCCAGATCGCTCGCAGACCATTACGCGTCTTGGCGACGTGAATTCCTGGTCGGCGTTTGCGCGTGAGACCAAGGGTCCGCTGATGGTGCAGAAGAATATCGGTGGCGCGGGGATCCGCATTCTGACCCAGACGATTTCCTCGCCGTCGCTCGCGGATCAGCTGCGCGCGTTTCTGAAGATTTATCCGCAGGCCAAGTGGCACGTGTACGAACCGGTAAACCGTGACAACGTGCTCGAAGGTGCGAAGCTCGCGTTTGGGCAGCCGGTGGAGACGCGCTACGACTTCACGAAGGCGGACGTCGTCGTTTCGCTGGACGCGGACTTCCTCTACGCCGGATATCCAGGAAATACGCGCTACATCCGCGATTTCGCGAGCCGTCGAAATCCTGATGGAAAGATGAGCCGGTTTTACGCGATTGAGAGCACGTCGACCTCGACGGGAGCGAAGGCAGATCATCGGCTGCCGGTGCGGGCGGAAGAGGTCACTCGCTTAGCGAGGCTAATCGCGTCGGGGAATTCCGGTTTGTCCCTGAACTCAATGACGGCGGACATTTCAGCATTCTTAGGCGCGCTGGAGGCGGACCTCGCGAAAAGCCGAAGTAAGAGTGTTGTAATCGCCGGCGATCATCAGCCTCCTGAGGTACATGCGCTTGCCCACGCCGCAAATACCGCATTGGGCAACGTCGGCAACACCGTTTTCTACACCGACCCGGTCGATGCCAATCCAGTCAATCAGACTGAATCGCTCCGCGACCTCGTCGCCGACATGCGCGCGGGCAAAGTCGATCTGCTGGTCATCATGGGCGGAAATCCGGTTTACGACGCGCCTGCCGACCTGGGCTTCGCCGATGCGCTGAAGAGTTCTAATATCTCACTGCGCATTCATCACGGGCTTTACCAGAACGAGACCTCCGAGTATTGCCATTGGCATGTGAATGAAGCGCACTCGCTCGAATCGTGGAGCGATACGCGTGCGTACGACGGAACCGTCAGCATTGTGCAGCCTCTTATTGCTCCGCTGTACGCAGGCAAGAGCGCGCTAGAGCTGGTGTCTGCCCTGTCGGGAATTTCCGATGTCACGGGCTACGATCTACTGCGCGCCTACTGGCAGAGGCAGCATGCCGGCGTGGACTTCGAAGACTTCTGGCGCAAGTCGCTGCATGATGGCTGGATCGAAGGGACGACCTATTCTGCAAATCCCGTAACTATCCCCATTAAGACAGCCTTTCTTTCGACTCAAGCGGCTGCGTCGTCTGCAGGGACGGCCGATCAAAACGCTCTCGAAGTCAATTTCCGCCGCGATCCCTCGATCTACGACGGGCAATTTGCCAACAACGGCTGGCTACAGGAACTGCCGAAGCCGATGACTAAGCTGACATGGGACAACGCGCTGCTAGTTGGCCCCAAGATGGCGGAGCGGGAAGGCTTGAAGACCGAGGACATGGTCACCCTCGAGCTGAACGGGCGCAATGCGACCTTGCCGGTGTGGATCCAGGCGGGACATCCCGATCATTCGGTCACGGTGTTTCTTGGATACGGCCGCAAGCGCGCGGGAATAGCGGGAACGGGCGCCGGCTTTGATGTCTACCCGCTGCGGACGAGCGCGGCTCCGTGGATCGCGACCGGTGGCAAACTCACCAAGACCGGGGGCACCTACAAGCTCGCTTCCACGCAGGGCTACCAGACGATGGACACGCCCAACACGACAGTTCCCCGCCCGCTCGTCCGTGAAGCCAGCCTCGAGGAATACCGCAAAGAGCCGAAGTTTGCGCAGGAAGATCAGGTTCCGAGAGAACTCACGCTGTATCCCAACATCGACTACGCCAAGCAAGACTACGCCTGGGGCATGGCGATCGATCTGAATTCCTGCGTCGGTTGCAACAACTGCATCATTGCCTGTCAGTCGGAAAACAACATCGCGGTGGTCGGCAAGGAACAGGTGGTTCGCGGGCGACACATGCATTGGCTGCGCGTGGATGCGTATTACCAGGGCGATCGCGATCATCCCAACGCGTACTTCCAACCTGTCCCGTGCATGCAGTGCGAGAACGCGCCCTGCGAGGTGGTTTGCCCGGTCGGAGCGACGGTACACAGCACGGAAGGCCTGAATGACATGGTCTACAACCGCTGCGTGGGCACGCGCTACTGTTCCGACAACTGTCCGTATAAGGTGCGGCGTTTCAACTTCCTGCTGTTCCAAGATTGGAGTACCGAGCAGTACAAGCTGATGCGCAATCCCGACGTCAGCGTGCGCAGCCGCGGGGTCATGGAGAAGTGCACGTATTGCGTGCAACGCATCAACGAGCGCCGCATCGACGCCGAGCGCGCCGATCAAAAGATAAAAGATGACGGGTCGCTGCAGACCGCTTGTCAGCAGTCCTGTCCGGCGGGCGCGATCGTTTTCGGCAACATCAACGATCCGGAGAGCCGGGTCGCCAAGCTCAAGGCGCAAGATCGCAATTACGGATTGCTGGCGGACCTGAATACGCGTCCGCGCACTACGTACCTGGCCGAGGTTCGCAACCCCAACCCGGAGCTGGAAGCAGGGGAGCGCAGCTAAGTCATGGCAGACCGAATGGACGACGTCGAACTGGCAAGTGGGCGAGCCCCGGTCATTGAGCCCGGATACACGTTCGGGTCGGTCACGGACAAGATCAGCTCGATCGTTCTGACCCGCCCAACGTCGAACGGCTGGTTCGTCGGCTTCGGACTGGCGTTCCTGATCACGATGATGCTGCTGTTTGCCCTGGGCTACCTGTTCCTGAAGGGGATTGGGATCTGGGGCAACAATATTCCGGTTGGCTGGGCATTCGACATCACCAACTTTGTGTGGTGGATCGGCATCGGGCACGCCGGCACATTGATCTCCGCCATCCTTCTCTTGCTGCGGCAGTCGTGGCGAAATTCGATCAATCGCTTTGCGGAAGCGATGACCCTGTTTGCGGTGGCCTGCGCGGGACTCTTCCCCCTGGTACACACCGGGCGTCCGTGGCTCGCCTACTGGCTCGTGCCTTATCCGAACACGATGCAGTACTGGCCCCAGTTCCGAAGTCCGCTGGTCTGGGACGTGTTCGCGGTTTCAACCTATTTCACCATCTCGTTGATGTTCTGGTTTGTCGGCCTGATTCCTGATTTGGCGACCTTGCGCGATCGATCAGAGAACCGCTGGGCGCAGATGATTTACGGAATGCTGGCCATGGGATGGCGGGGTTCGGCCCGCCACTGGCACCGTTACGAGACGATGTACCTGTTGCTCGCCGGGCTGGCCACTCCGCTGGTGCTCTCGGTGCACACCGTGGTGAGCTTCGATTTCGCGATCGGCATTGTTCCGGGATGGCATACAACTATCTTCCCGCCCTATTTTGTCGCGGGAGCAATTTACTCGGGCTTTGCCATGGTCCTGATGCTGGCCATTCCGATCCGCAAGCTGTATGGGCTGGAAGACTTCATCACCGACCGCCATCTGCAGAACTCTGCCAAGGTCATGTTGGCGACAGGATGGATCGTGGCTTACGGATACGGGATCGAAGCGTTCATGGGATGGTATAGCGGAAACCGGTACGATTCGTTCCTGTTGTGGAACCGTCTGCATGGTCCATACGCCTTCTTCTACTGGATGCTGCTGTTCTGCAACATCGGAATCCCGCAGGTACTGTGGATCCGCAAGCTGCGTACCAGCACCGTGGGACTGTTCTTGATTTCGCTGGTCATCCTTGTGGGCATGTGGCTCGAGCGCTTCGTGATTATCGTGATCAGCCTGCACCGTGACTTCCTGACCTCATCGTGGGGCATGTACTACCCGACGCGCTGGGACTGGATGACCTTCCTGGGCACGATCGGCATGTTCCTGGCGGCGATGTTCCTGTTCGTGCGCATACTGCCCATGATTTCGATCTTTGAGATGCGGACGCTGTTGCCGGAGGCGGAGGTGAAGCCCGAATGAAAACCACCCGCATCTACGGCATTATGGCGGAATTTGATTCGGCCAGCGACCTCGTGGCAGCAGCGCGAAAAACGCACGAAGCAGGATACCGAAAGATCGACGCGTACAGCCCGTTCCCGGTGGAAGAGCTGGCCGAGGCGATCGGGTTCCATACCAACCGGGTGGCAAGGGTTACGTTGATCGGGGGCATCGCCGGCGGGCTTACCGGATACCTGATGCAGTACTGGATGAACGCAGTGAACTATCCGGTGGTCATCGGCGGGAAACCTCCCCATTCATGGCCGGCGTTCATCCCGATTACGTTCGAGATGACGATTTTGTTCGGCGGGATTTCCGCGGTGCTGGGCATGCTGGCGTTGAACGGCCTGCCAATGCCGTATCACCCGGTGTTTAACGTGCCGCGCTTCGCCATGGCCACCAAGGACCGTTTTTTCCTGATCGTGTTTTCGACCGATCCCCAGTACAGCCCGACGAGTACGCGCCAATTTCTGGAAAGCCTGGGGCCGCGCTCGATTTCGGAGGTGCTGAGCTGATGCCGCGCGTTCGCAGATTCGCGCCGTTCGCGCTGGTTATAGTGCTGGCGGGGTGCCGTATCGATATGCACGTGCAGCCGCGCGAGAACCCGCTCTCGAAAAGCGACTTCTTCCCCGATCACCGCTCGGCGCGTCCGGTGGTGGAAGGCACGGTGGCGCGTGGAGAACTGCGCGCCGACAAGTATTTCTATACCGGGAAGCTGGGGAACAATCCGGGCGACTACATGCCGTTCGCGGTGACGCGACAGGACCTGGAGCGCGGGCAGGTTCGCTACAACATTTATTGCGCGCCTTGCCATTCGCGCGTGGGCGACGGCAACGGGTACATCCCGTCCCGCGGATTCCCGCGCAAGCCTCCGTCGTTCCACATCGAGCGGCTGGAGAAGGCGCCGGTGGGTTACATCTATGGCGTGATCACCGAGGGCTTCGGCATCATGTCGGATTATTCGTCGCAGATTCCGCCTGAGGACCGGTGGCGGATCGTGGCCTACGTGCGGGCTTTGCAGTTGAGCCAGCATGCTTCGCCGGCGGACGCGGCCGGACAGCCGATCCCGTCGGCTTCGCCCGCGTTTTTGGATCCGGGCACGGGCGCGACGCTGCCTCGCGTGAAGCCTCCAGCCCAGTTGACTGAGGAATCGAAATGAGCACCGCCCACCTGACGAACCTCGACTTGTCAGCACCTCCGGTCATCAAGCAGATCGGACGGCGGTCGCTCGTGATCGGCGCGGTGTGCTCGGTGATTGCCATCGCGCTGGGCTTCGCGAATCCGCAGGTCTTTTTCCGCGGCTATCTTGTGTCGTTCATGGACTGGCTGGGCATCTGTCTCGGGTCGATGGTGATCCTGATGATTCGCCACCTGACCGGCGGCGGATGGGGCATGGTGATCCGGCGAGTACTGGGCGCGGCTATGCGCACCGTGCCGCTGATGGCCGCGTTCTTCGTTCCCATCGCTTTTATTGGGTGGCGGTACATTTATCCGTGGGCGATGCCGCTGGAGGCGATCGAGAATTCCACCATTCGCGAGCATCTCGCGCACAACCAGTTCGTGAAGATCGGGTACCTGAACTGGCACGGATTCATTCTCCGCGCCATTCTGTACTTCGCCATCTGGAATCTTCTGTCGTACCTGCTGTCGCGCTGGTCGAGGGAGCAGAATTCGCCGCCACTGCGCGACAACAGTGCGCGCTTCAAGGTGATCAGCGGGCCGGGGATCATTCTTTACGCATTCACGATCTCGTTCGCGGCGATTGATTGGGTCATGTCGCTCGATCCGAGCTGGATCTCGACGATCTATGGATTGCTGTTCGTGGCCGGGCAGCTGATCTCGGCGTTGTGCTTCGCGGTCGTGATCGAGCGCATTCTGTTCAAGTACAAGCCGATGTCGCTGCTGTTGCGGCCGGCGTTCGTGCACGATCACGGCAAGTTCATGCTGACGTTCGTGATGGTGTGGGCATACTTCTCGTTCTCGCAGTGGCTGATCATCTGGGCGGGCAACCTGCCCGAGGAAATCACGTGGTACATCCGCCGGTTGAACGGCGGTTGGGGATTCGTCGGCCTGTTCCTGGTGATCTTCCAGTTTGCCGTGCCGTTTGCGATGCTGCTGTCCCGGCCATTCAAGCGGGACATCACGAAACTGGTGTGGCTGGCGGTGTGGCTGATCATCGTGCGCTATGTGGATCTGTTCTGGCTGGTCGAGCCGAATTTCTCGGCGACCTTCCACGTGACGTGGGCCGACCTGCTGATTCCGTTTGGCATGGGCGGACTGTGGCTGGCGTACTTCTGCCGCAACCTGAGTTCGATACCGTTACTGCCGCAGTACGACGTGTATGCCAAGGAAGTGCTGGAGCCCGAGCATGAGTGAGGAAAAATTCGGCGGACACAACGCGGATACGGGCTTTGAGCAAGAGGATCTAAGCCCGCAGGGCGTCTTCTATTTCATGGGCGGGGTCGCGGTCCTCGGCGTGGTGATCTATTTCATCATCGTCGGCATGTATCACGTTCTGGACACTCGCGACCGCAGGCAACAGCCTGCGGCGAATCCGATGGCGACCGCGCCCAACCTGGATCCGCAGACGATGACCTACAGGCAGATTCTCGATCAGGCGCAGCAGTCTTTTCCGAAGCCGGTGCTCGAGCACAGCGAGCAGACGCAATATGTGGAAGAAGTGAAAAAGGAAAACGAGGTCCTGGGAAGTTACGACTGGGTCGATCAGAAAAACGGTGTAGTGCGGATCCCGATCGATCGCGCGATGGACCTGCTAGCGCAGCGCGGGCTGCCGGTGATCTCGCAGGCAGATGCGGCGCGTGCCGCGAGCGGAGACAAACCGGCCGGCGGGCCAAGCACGAAGTCCGCGGCTCCGCCGAAAGATGAAGCGACGAAAGGTCAGCAGTGAGCAGTATCAGAACAATTCGAGTGATGGCGGCAGTACTGCTTCTCGCCGCCTGCGCCTTCGGGCAAGGCATGACGCAAGGCATCCTGTCGCCTCCGACGAATGTGCGCCCCCCGGGACTGAAGAACGTTGGCATCCAGCAAAATCTGAATCAGCCGATTCCTGGAGATCTGGCTTTCACCGACGATCTTGGCCGGCCGGTGCACCTGGGGGACTATTTCGGCAAGAAGCCGCTTATTCTGAATCTCGTGTACTACAACTGCCCCATGCTGTGCGGCGAAGTGCTCAGCGGCCTGGAACACTCGCTGCGCATGATGAAGTTCGATGTGGGCAAGGAATTTGACGTCATCACGGTGAGCTTCGATCCGAGTGAGACGCCCGAGATGGCGGCAGCGAAGAAGGCCGAGTTCCTGAAGCGCTACAAACGCACGGGCGCCGAGCAGGGATGGCACTTCCTGGTGGGCAAGCAGGATTCGATCGACGCGCTGACCAAGGCGGCCGGGTTCCAGTACCAGTACGACGAAAAATCGAAGCAGTTCGCGCACGCGACCGCGATCATGGTGCTGACGCCCGAGGGCAAGATCGCTCAGTACTACTACGGTGTGGAATATCCGCCGAAGGACCTGCGGTTGGGACTTGTCGAAGCCGGGCAAGGGAAAATCGGCAACCTGGTCGATGCGCTGTTGCTGTACTGCTACCACTACGATCCGGAGCAGGGAAAGTACAGTGCGACGATCTTGCGGGTCATGCGTCTGGGAGCGATGGCGACCATGCTGGGTCTGGGAACTTTGATTTTCGTGATGATCCGCCGCGGTCCGGCAACCGGCGGGGCGGGACGGGCTCACTAATATGTTTGAGAACATGCCACTTTGGCCGGCGCGCGCTTCGACGATGGCCAACAACGTCGATGCGCTCTACATCTTCCTGCTGGTCGTGTCGGCGCTGATGTCGGTCCTGATCTTCACGATGGTGATTTTCTTCGCCGTCCGCTACCGGCGGAAGGCCGGCGTGCATGCCACACAAATTGATGGTTCACACGCTCTGGAAATTACCTGGTCGGTGATTCCGTTCTGCGTGTTCATGGTGTTCTTTTTCTGGGGCGCGGTGATTTATTTCAAAGAACGAAAGCCTCCGCAGAACTCGGCAGAGGTGTACACCGTCGCCAAGCAGTGGATGTGGAAGTTCGAGCACATGGAAGGGCAGCGCGAGATTAATGAGCTGCATGTGCCGGTGGGCCGCGACGTCAAGATGATCATGACTTCGCAGGATGTCATCCACAGCTTCTATGTACCGGCGTTCCGGATCAAGCAGGACGTGCTGCCGGGGCGTTACACCGTGGCGTGGTTCCATCCCACCAAGCCCGGAACCTATCACCTGTTTTGTGCCGAGTATTGCGGCACGATGCACTCGGGCATGATCGGCTCGGTGGTGGTGATGGAGCCCAAGGATTATCAGGCGTGGATGGGGGGCGGTGGCAATCAGCCGCTGGCTGTGACAGGCGAGAAGCTGTTTTCGGAGCTTGGCTGCGCGACCTGCCACAAGACCGATACCCAAGGTCGCGGTCCGAACCTGGTGGGATTGTTCAACAAGCCGGTACTGCTCGAAGATGGCCGAACGGTTGTGGCCGACGAGAATTATGTGCGTGAGTCGATCCTGCAACCGACGGCGAAAATCGTGAACGGTTTCAAGCCGGTGATGCCGACGTTTCAGGGACAGATCAGCGACGAACAACTGAACGCGCTGGTGGCCTATGTGAAATCGCTGGGCCAGCAGTCGAATGCACCGCCCCACAACGTGGCCGCGGCGACCCCGCAACCGTAAGTTTCAGGTGACGAGCATGGCAACTGCAGTATTGGATACCGGCGAACGCGAAACCTACTTGAACCGCGAGTACGGGATCAAGTCGTGGCTCCTGACCGTGGACCACAAGCGCATCGCCCTGCTGTATCTGATGGGCATCACGTTCTTCTTCTTTATTGGCGGCTTCTTCGCGTTGCTCATCCGGCTGGAACTGCTCACGCCCGCGGGCGACCTGGTGCAGGCCGACACCTACAACAAACTCTTCACGATGCACGGCCAGGTGATGGTGTTTTTCTTCCTGATTCCCGCCGTGCCCGCCGTGCTGGGAAATTTCCTGATCCCCATCATGATCGGGGCCAAGGACCTGGCGTTTCCCCGGATCAACCTGCTGAGCTGGTATCTCTACATCATCGGCGGGTTGCTTATGCTGTATACGATCCTCAACGGCGGCGTCGATACCGGCTGGACCTTCTACACCCCACTGAGTACGGAGTTCCTGAAAACCAATGTGACCACCGCTGCGCTGGCAGTGTTCGTCTCGGGATTTTCTTCAATTCTTACGGGCTTGAACTTTATCGTCACGATCCATCGCATGCGTGCGCCAGGGATGACGTGGAACCGGCTGCCGCTGTTTGTGTGGGCGCATTACGCGACCAGCATCATCCAGGTGCTGGGGACGCCGGTGGTGGCGATCGCGATCGTGCTGGTGGCGCTGGAACGGCTGTTGCACCTCGGGATATTCAATCCAACGCTGGGCGGCGACCCGCTGTTGTTCCAGCACTTGTTCTGGTTCTATTCGCACCCGGCGGTGTACATCATGATTCTGCCGGGCATGGGGATCGTTAGCGAGATCGTGTGCTGTTTCTCACGCAAGCGGGTGTTCGGGTATCACGCGATGGCAATCGCGCTGCTCGGCATCGCGGTGGTCGGCTTCCTGGTGTGGGCACATCACATGTTCGTCGCCGGCATTTCGCTGTATGCGGCGCTGATCTTCTCGTTCCTGACGTACTTCGTGGGGGTGCCGTCGGCCATCAAGGTATTCAACTGGACGGCCACCATGTACAAGGGGTCGATCAGTTACCAGACGCCGATGCTGTACGCGTTCGGCTTCGTCGGATTGTTCACGATCGGCGGACTGACCGGATTGTTTCTTGCCTGTCTCGGCATCGACGTGCACGTCACCGATACCTATTTTGTGGTGGCGCACTTCCACTACATCATGGTGGGCGGCATGGTGATGGCCTATCTCGGCGGCATGCATTTCTGGTGGCCGAAGATTTCCGGCCGGCTGTATCCGGAAGGCTGGGGGCGGTTAGCCGCTCTGCTGGTATTTGTCGGGTTCAACCTGACGTTCTTCCCGCAATTCATTCTCGGCTACATGGGCATGCCGCGCCGTTACTGGGACTACTCGCATTCGCCCGAGTTCCAGATTCTGAATGTGCTTTCGACTGCGGGGGCCACGGTTTTGGCGGTCGGCTATCTGCTGCCCATGATCTATTTTCTCTGGTCGATGCGCTACGGCAAGCCCGCACCAGATAATCCGTGGAACGCCGCTGGATTGGAGTGGACGATTCCTTCGCCTCCGACAACTTTCAACTTTGAAGAGCAGCCGGTTGTGACCTGGGAAGCCTACAACTACGACGAGATCGACAAGGAAAGAGAGGGGGTCCCCGTTGCACAATAGTCCGCCGGCCACGGTTGAAGTGGAAGCTCACGAGAACCCCGCTCTCCTGCATCATTTCGCGACCGAGGAGCAGCAGAAGAATGCCGCGAGCCTCGGGATGTGGATTTTCCTGATCACCGAAATCATGTTTTTCGGGGGGATGTTCTGCGCTTATCTCGTCTATCGTTACTGGTATTTCGGGGATTTCGCGGCAGCCAGCAGCAGCCTGGATCTGAAACTGGGGACGATCAATACCATCGTATTGATTGGCTCAAGCTTGACGGTCGCGATGGCCGTGCGTTGCGCGCAGGTGGGCAAGCAGAAGGCCATCGTTGTTGATCTGCTCCTCACGATCATCCTTGGAGCGGCCTTCCTCGGGATCAAGGCCATTGAATACAAGCAGAAATTCGACGAGCACCACGTGCCGGGCCTGGCGAATTTCCATCTCGAAGGCCACGTTCCACGCCATCCCGATGTGCCTGTGAATCAGCAGCACGCGCAAATCTACTTCTCGTTATATTTCGCGATGACCGGCATGCACGCGCTGCACATGATTATTGGCGTGGGTTTGTTCGCGTACCTGACCTGGAAAGCGCACAAGGGTGTTTACGGGCCGGGCTATTACACGCCGCTGGAGAACGGTGGGCTGTACTGGCATTTTGTCGATATCGTATGGATTTATCTGTTCCCGTTGCTGTACCTGATCGATCGTCATCCGTGAGGCGCGATGTCTGAACACATTTCTTCTGTGAAGTTGTATGTTGGGATCTGGCTGGCCCTGATGGCGGGTACGATCCTTACGGTGGTCGTGGCCGGGATCGATCTCGGGCCGCTCAACCCCGTTATGGCGCTAGCCATCGCAACGACCAAGGCCGTGCTGGTCGTGCTCTTCTTCATGCACGTGAAGTACGCGCACGAGAGACTCACCAAGCTGGTGATCGTGACTGCGATCTTCTTTTTCCTGATCCTGCTGGCCCTCACCATGGCCGACTATTCGACTCGGTTGTGGACTTAGGAGATTCAGAGCTTTTAAGCTGCAAAAGCTCTTAACCGCTAAGGTCGCAAAGAACGGCCGCGAAGGACGCGAAGAAACCCTCCCGACTTTCTTTGCGCTCTTGGCGGTCAAAAGCTTTTTCCCCGCTTTCTCTACTTTGTGGTCTTGCCTGTCGCCCGCGGAACCAGCGCTGGTCCTTGCTGATCCTGGTCCTTCGATGTCCCTAGATCGACGACTGTAAGTTTACCGTCGGTGACGATGTCGTCTCCCGTGGCGTTCGACGCCTTCTTTGGAGCGTGCGGGCGGTCGATGTCCGCGTAGCCAATCGCTGTTCCTGAAAAGAGCAGGTCGGATTGAATCCAGTCACGCTCGCGATCCACGTGCGGGTCGATGCGATGTGTCCACTTGGTGTAGCCCCGGCCGTTTTCGGTGGCGATGTCGTGAGTGGCGGCGCCGATCCAGACGTCCTGGCCCTTGTAAGTCTGCTTCAGTTTCCAGATTCGGATGTGGTGCCGCTTCGCGAATGTGTTCAGGGACTTTTGAAAGACCAGGTCGGGCGGTTGTCCATTCAGGAGCAGCGTCGAAACCGGGGCCGAGTTGTACCCGGCATTTCGCATGGTGGCCTGCGCTACTTTCAGCGCCGCCTTTACGCCCAAATCGTCAGCTTCAATCCAGTGGGATTCAGTAAAGGCGGATGTCACCCTTTGCTTGCTGCCGATAAATATGAGGTTGGTCAAATCGGATGGCGTCTTGTTGGTCGCGGTCGTGCGCAGGGGTGCGTTGTTTACAATCTGGCTCAGTTCAGTATCGAGGGTCAGCTGCGTGAACCCGGGCCAGGCTCCTTTCTGCTTCAGCATTGAGGGACGCACGACCTGAATCTGGAGGTCGGTGCCGGATGGAAACAGAATTTCTCGACGGATGGAGAGGCCGTAAACAGTCGAGATGCCCTTGATGGCATATCCGGCGAAGGGATTCGAGGCACTTAACCCCGCGAAGATCAACGACGCTTTCTTCGACGCGTGCGGCTGGATGATCCCAAGGATTTCGTTGTTCCGGATCGTTTCGCGAGCGTTATCTACATCGAGCACGCGTGCGTACAGCGGAGAGACTTGTCCACCCTTGTGCATGACATTCGAGAAATCCAGCACCAGGCGTGGGCGGGAATACTTGTCGGGGGCCTTGGTCGCGAACAGGATGGTTCCATTCACCTTGGTGCCGGGCGGTACGAGCAGTTCGCCGTCCTTGCAGACCAGTTTTTCCCCGTCTTTGCAGAGCGGGTAGGTGACGACGCCCTCGATGGGATCGCCCGTGCGAGAACGGTCGCTGTACACCGGGGTGATCAGGCGAACGCTGAGCGTAGCGCCGGGCGAAAGGTCAGCTCGGCGGGACAACGAAACCGCTTTGGGAACGTTGGAGGCGGGAGACAACATCTGCATCTGATCGAAGAAGCGGAAGGTCGCTACCAGAAATCCGCTGGTTGCGCCGTTTTCCATGAGCAAGGTCTGCATTTCGAACGATGGTGAATAGAGGAGATAATCCAGCGCCGTGTCCTGGTAAATGTCTTCGTGGTTGACGTCGATTCCGCGTTGGATCATTGCGTCAGCGATTTCTTCGTACGCTACCGTCACCGAGGATTTCGTGGCGTAGCTCGAGCCGAAGACCGCCCAATGCAGCGCGGTGCGGCCTTGGGGGTCGGTGGCTTTCAAATCGGCGCCAGATGCGATCAGAGACTGTGCCTCTTCCAGCCGAGCTAAGACTTCCGTCTCCTTGGTCTCTCGCGTCGCTTTATAGAGGACCTGCAGAAGCGGGGACTCCTGCGAGACGTCCATTTTGACGGCCGCTGGCGCAAACTCATCCTCTGGCGGTTCTTCGGGCACATCGGGAATTTCTGCACTGCGAACACCTTTTTGCTTGAGGGATTGGGCTTTTTGTTCCGTCGCTTCTTGGGCAGGTGCCGGCGCAGACTGTACCGTGCTGTTCGGCGCCTGCCCGTACACAATGAGTCCTGACAGAAGAAGAGAGACAGCTAGAAGAACGGAGCCACTCTTGGGAGCGATAAACATACGTTAGCCTTCTGTGAGATTTGGGCCCGGGTGCTGTGGAGGTGGGGGAACTGCTTGGGCCCGCGTTTGTTGTCGAGCGGGCGCGCGTCAGCGTCGGATTATAGCCCAACAGGGAAGGGAGCGGGTATCGGGGCTGGCGCCGCCCATCCGGTTTCTAAAACTGCCATTCGTCCTTGCAAGGCGCGCAGTTTTCCCGGAACATGGAGCGTCGCCCAAATTCCATGCCTCCCACCGATCCACTGCCCATTCTTTCCGCGGAGCGCACGCGGGCATTCGCTCAGCGCGCTCGCGACGCGAGAGATGTTCCCGTAGACGAGAATCTGCTGGAGGCCGATTTACGCGCTCGCACGAGCGGCGAGGTCCGTTTTGACACGAGCAGCCGCGCACTGTACGCCACGGACGGCTCGAGCTACCGGCAGGTTCCTATTGGTGTGGTGATCCCGCGGAATAATGCTGACGTTATCGCAACGATTGCGACTTGCCACGAATATGGCGCGCCAGTGCTTTCCCGCGGAGGCGGTACGTCGCTGGCTGGGCAGTGTTGCAACACGGCGGTCGTACTCGATTTCAGCAAGTACATGGCGGAGATCCTGGAGATTGATCCCGCTCGGAAAATTGCGCGGGTGCAGCCGGGAGTCATCCTCGATCACTTGCGCAAGGCGGCTGAGAAGCATCACCTGACATTCGCGCCGGATCCGGCGACGCACGACCGCTGCACGCTAGGCGGCATGATCGGCAACAACTCCTGCGGAGTGCATTCGGTGATGGCGGGCAAGACCGACGACAACATCGAGGCACTCGACATCGTCACCTACGACGGCATTCGCATGACTGTTGGGGCGACTTCGCCCGATGAAATCGAACAGATCATTTTGGCGGGCGGAAGGCGTGGTGAGATCTACAAGAAGCTGAAGTCGATCGCCGACACGTATGGCGATCTTGTCCGCAGCCGCTATCCCGACATTCCGCGCCGGGTCTCGGGATACAACCTGAACTTCCTGCTGCCGGAAAACGGATTCCATCTTGCCCGCGCGCTGGTTGGGTCGGAGGGCACCTGCGTCACGGTTCTTGAGGCAACTTGCCGACTGGTGGAGAGTCCGCCCGAACGCGTGCTGGTGGTGGTGGCTTATCCCGACATTTTTCAGGCTGCCGACCATGTGCCCGAGATCATGGCTTGCAAGCCGATTGGTCTGGAAGGCGTCGATGATCTGCTGGCCGAATACACCCGGCGGCGAGGCATCAACGGGGAAGGGTTGGCCCTGCTTCCGCCCGGGGGCGGCTGGCTGCTGGCAGAGTTTGGCGGCCAGACGCAGTCGGATGCGGAGGGGCAGGCGCGCGCGATGATGGAGAGTCTGAGCCGTTCGTCGACTCCACCGAACATGCGCCTGTGTACGGCTTCCGAGGCCAAACATGTCTGGATCGTCCGCGAATCAAGCCTGGGTGTGATCTCGCACGTGCCCGGTGAGCCGCTCAGCTGGGAAGGTTGGGAAGACTCGGCGGTCGCTCCCGAGAAGCTCGGCAACTACCTACGCGATCTGAAACGGCTGATGAGCCAATTCGGCTATCACGGGACGCTCTACGGCCACTTCGGTCACGGCTGCGTGCACACCCGCACGAACTTCGACTACCAGAGCGAGGAGGGCATCGCGCGCTTCCGGCAGTTCATGAACGAGGCTGCCGACCTCGTGGTGAGTTACGGGGGATCCCTCTCGGGCGAGCACGGCGATGGGCAGGCGCGCGCTGAGCTGCTTCCCAAGATGTTCGGGCCGGAACTGATTCAGGCGTTCAACGAGTTCAAGAATGCCTGGGATCCGGACTGGAAGATGAATCCCGGGAAGGTCGTCGAGCCCTACCGGCTGGATGAAAACCTGCGCCTCGGTCCGGACTACAACCCATGGCGCCCCCACACGCATTTCAAGTTTCCGCACGACCACGGCAGCCTTGCGCACGCCACCTTGCGCTGTGTCGGAGTCGGCAAGTGCCGTCACTACGAGGGCGGCGTCATGTGCCCGAGCTTCCGGGTGACCCGCGAGGAGGAGCACTCCACCCGTGGCCGCGCACATCTGCTGTGGGAAATGGCCAATGGCGACATCATTCAGGACGGGTGGCGCAGCAAGGAAGTGAAGGAGTCTCTGGACCTTTGTCTCGCCTGCAAAGGCTGCAAGACCGAATGCCCGGTATCGGTCGACGTCGCGACCTACAAGGCGGAATTCCTTTCGCATTATCACGAAGGCCGCCTGCGACCGGTTAGCCACTATGCTTTCGGGAACATCGATTTCTGGGCGCGGCTGGCGTCGAATGCCCCGGGACTGGCGAACCTTGCGACCCAGTTGCCGTTCCTGCGGGATATTGCCAAGGTGGTTGCGGGAATTCCTCGGCAGCGCACGATTCCTGCCTTCGCGCCCCAGACCTTCAAGAGCTGGTTCCGGCGGCACCGGCCGCTCCATCCCGACGGTCCGATCGTGGTGCTCTGGCCGGACACATTCAACAATTACTTCCTTCCGAATACTGCCAGGGCGGCAGTCGACGTCCTGGAGAATGCTGGCTTCCGTGTGGAATTGCCCCAGGGAAATCTGTGCTGCGGGCGTCCCCTCTACGACTTTGGGATGCTCGATCGCGCAGAGGACCTGCTGCTTCAGATTCTGGACGCTCTGGCCCCGGAAATTGAAGCGGGGGTGCCGATCGTCGGCCTGGAACCGAGCTGCGTTGCCGTGTTTCGCGACGAGCTTTGCAATCTGTTTCCCCGTGACGAGCGGGCACAACGGCTTTCGCGCCAGACTTTCCTGTTCAGCGAGTTCCTGGAGAATTACAAGAATCTGATCCCGCTGCCCCGGTTGGAG
>Ga0210406_10001661_pt1 | contig 26602 bp, 25 predicted proteins | sample IncBWC30MmetaG_FD_155454 | JGI IMG/M metagenome (GOLD analysis project Ga0210406, IMG submission 155454) | Forest soil microbial communities from Barre Woods Harvard Forest LTER site, Petersham, Massachusetts, United States - Inc-BW-C-30-M | ecosystem: Environmental > Terrestrial > Soil >... | reverse complement strand
GCTCGTCCAGCGGGTCCGGGTTGGTCGGCTGCGGACAAACATCGGCAACGTGGCTGCCCTCGACGATGCGGTTGCCGCCTTCAACCGAACCGAGCGGATCAAGGGAAAGACGATCATCCGCGGATCGGAGAGAGTGACAAGAAGATTAGCTGCTTAGAGCATTAGCCGCTGTCGTTTCGTGCATCCCTGTGGACTCGGGGATTGCCTAACATCCACGGAGTACATTTCACGCGCCGAAGGAGAGTTTAGATGTCGACCACGATTACGCCGACCGTTTTGTATCGCACGATTAACTCGACCACGAATACGACCGTTTTCTATCGCACGTTAAATGTGGAGGGGCTGAAAATCTTCTATCGCGAAGCCGGTCCCCGAGATGCTCCCACCGTTTTGCTGTTGCACGGCTTTCCGTCGTCTTCTCATATGTTCCGCAATCTGATTCCCATGCTTGCGGATAAATATCATGTCGTTGCCCCAGATTTCCCTGGATATGGCGAAAGCTCAGCACCGTCGGTCAACGATTTCGAATATTCCTTCGAACGGTTAGCGACTGTGACCAAAAAATTCACCGAAAAGCTGAATCTTTCTTCCTATGCGCTATACCTCTCGGACATAGGTGCATCGGTTGGCTTCCGGTTAGCTGTCATGCATCCCGAACGAGTGACCGCTATGGTCGTCCAGAACGGAGGAGCCCATGTTGAAGCCATAAATAAGGAGTTCTTGACGACGGGATTATCTGACTACTGGGAAGATCGGAGCGAAAAGAATGCTCAAGTTCTACGCGACTGGCTTCTGACGATTGAAGGAACCAAGTGGCACTATCTGCATGGTGTCGGCGATCCGTCGAAGATCAGCCCTGACAATTGGGTGATCGACCAGGCTTATCAGGACCGACCGGGGAACAAGGAAATCCAACTTTCAATCCTCTACAACGCGAAAAGGGATCTGGATGTCTTTGCCGACTGGCAGAAGTATTTCCGTAAACAACAGCCCCCCACGCTCATCACTTGGGGCAAAAACGATGGAATCTTTACGGTGGAGGGTGCTGAACTCTTTAAAAGAGATATTCCCAGCGCGGAGCTCCATCTTCTCGACACGGGCCATTTCGCGTTGGAAGAAGAAGTGGATCAGATTGGGTCGTTGATGCATGAGTTTCTCGACCGAACAATAAACAAGAAACAGGCATTGCATTGAAAGGGCGTGGCCCGCCTCGTCCACTGGAAGGCACATTTTGATCTTGCGGCGCATGTCGAATTGCCTTACATGAAGGCATTCCCAGCGGTGCTGCCTGAGGTGCTCGAAAGCGAAATGGCGTTGCGGCATTGTTCGATGGTTACGAAGATCACAAGAAAGTGGAGGAGAAATCATGGCTCGCATCGTTCGCTTCCACGAATATGGGGATGCAAGCGTACTGAAAATAGAGAATCTGGATGCTCCGCCGCCAGGTGCCGACGAAGTCCAGATCGATGTAAAGAGCATCGGATTGAATCGAGCGGAGGTTATGTTCCGCACTCACGTTTATATGCAAGAGGCTCAATTTCCCAGCCGCCTCGGGTTCGAGGCTGCGGGCATCGTCAAAACGGTCGGTACATCCGTCACCACCTTCAAGAAAGGCGATGTAGTCAGTCTGATTCCCCCAACCGATGTAGCCCGGTGGGGCACATATGGAGAATTGGCCAATGTGCCCGCTCACAATCTCGTCAAGCATCCGCGGCAGATCTCTTTTGAAGAGGCGGCAGCTTCTTGGATGCAGTATGTCACTGCATGGGGCGCGCTCATTGAGCAAGCCAAGCTCACTGCGGGTGATTTCGTCATCGTCACAGCGGCCTCAAGCAGTGTCGGTATTGCAGCGTTCCAAGTTGCAAAAGCTGTGGGCGCGACAGTCATCGCAACCACTCGGACCCGAGCCAAGAGGCAAGCGCTCATTGACCACGGAGCAGATCATGTTGTCGTGACGGATGAGGAGAAACTCGTCGCACGAGTAATGGAGATCACTCACGGCGTCGGCGCGCGGGTTGTGTTCGATCCAGTCGGTGGTCCGTCCTTCATCCCCCTCACCGACAGCATGGCGCGCAGTGGCATCTTGCTCGAATATGGAGCGCTCAGCACGGAGCCGACGCCGTTTCCCCTGTTCACAGTACTGGGCAAGAGCTTGACCTTGAAGGGTTATCTGAATGGAGAGATCACGAACGACGGCGCTGCCCTAGAGCGTGCAAAAGCATTCATTACCAGCGGGCTCGCTTCGGGGCAGCTGAAGCCCGTCATCGCACGCACGTTCCCTTTTGAACAGATCCAAGAAGCGACGCGCTTTCTCGAATCCAACGCTCAGATTGGCAAGGTAGTAGTTAATGTCTGATTGGAGGTGCTTGCGTTTCTCTTACGTGGAGGCACTACTAAATTCGACAAGGGTTGCCACGGCTTCCGTTCCAATCGTGGCAGAGACGTGGCGCGCAGAGGAGCTGGGTTTTCGCGATTTCTCCAGCTTGCTCCTGGTGAAGGAGAATCGCAGACAACTCGGAAACTCTGCGTGTTGCATTTCTTTTATAACGGTCAGCTCTAGAATCGCGGGTCTTTGGATATGAATTCAAACGCCCCGCAGCTTCTGAATTCGTGCGGTACGACGCGTAAAGGCAAAGTGCCGCCCCGTGCACACGACGAAGTCAAATGGCGTCGGTCAAGCGAAGGATTAATGTATGACGATCACAAGAATAGTTCTGGTGTTGGTATGTCTCATGTCCACCACGTTGGTTGCACAAGAAGCTAAGGTAACGCAGCTCATGTCCAAAGACCTGACAGAGTGTCCCGGCAAAGAAGGTGTGATGATCACGGTGGAATATCCGCCGGGCCATTCGGATGAAATACATCGGCACAACGCCAATGCGTTTGTTTATGTGCTGGAAGGCTCGGTTGTGATGCAGGTCAGAGGCGGAAAGGAAGTGACTGTGACGCCTGGTCAGACATTCTACGAAGGCCCGAATGATGTCCACATCGTTGGGCGGAATACAAGTAAAACCAAACCGGCTAAGTTTGTCGTGTTTTTCGTGAAAAACAAGGGCGCTGCGATAACGGTGCCCGCCAACTAAGCGAGCAGTGATGAACACACGATGGGCAGGATTGGCAACGGTCAGCTCGGTATTTCTACGGCTCGCTCTCGGGATCTCGTTTCTGTCTGCGGTCGCAGACCGTTTTGGCCTCTGGGGCGTTTACGGACAGCCCAACGTGGCATGGGGCAATTATGCTCGGTTTGTGGCCTATACCGCTAAGCTGAATTGGTTTTTGCCGGCGGCAATGATCCCGTTGTTGGCGATTATCTCCACGGCTGCTGAAATTCTCTTCGGTCTTCTCCTTGTTCTCGGTTGGAAAACTCGCACCATTGCTTTGTTAAGTGGAGTTCTTCTGACCACCTTTGCACTGACGATGACGATGGCTCTGGGAGTGAAAGCGCCCCTCGATTCGTCGGTTTTTTCGGCAGCCGGTGGCGCGCTGCTTTTGGCAACCTCTGCAAATTTCCCGTTCAGCCTCGACGAATTGGGTCGTCGGAATAAGCTGGCGGAGCCATCTGCTCGTGGCGGATCAGGGGCCAATGACCATGACTCAAACTAAAATGGAGAGGTCGGAAGCTTTCTTTGCCAGCTCAATTTCGTTGATCCGCGTTAGACCCCGACTGCTTGCGATTGGAGCCACTCGAGCGGACGCGGGCGGAAATTGAGTTCGTGTCGGGCCTTCTCGTTGGCGGCGCCGCGCAGGCGCGTGGCGTAATAGACGCTGTCTGCGCCAGAGGTCGCCAGAGCTTCCTGCTCGGTGATTTGAATCGGCTCCGGCGCCCCGCAAGCGCGTGCGAACGCCTGTAGCCATACGCGCTGCTGGATCGGGTTGTCGTCAACGATGTTGTAGGGGCCTGGAGCACAGTTGAGTGCCGTGACGGTAGCGGATGCGGCGTCCTCGATGTGGACGAAACTCGCCACGCCCTGGCCGGCGCCGATGACCGGCACCTGCTGCCGGCGAACCTGCTCGCCCATATCACCAGCGTCCGTAAACCAGGTGCCCGGTCCGTAAAAGAATCCGTAACGCATCGCGACGCAGTCTATTTCCGATACCCGAAAGGCTGTTGACTCGAGTTCAACGTAGGTGCGAGCACCGGCGGCGACGCCGGGTGAAGCATCAACAGCCAGGAGCGACGATTCGTCAGCCAACCCTGGACCGGGCGCATACCAGAATCCCGAAGACTGCAGGACATAGCGACGCACACCGGTCTCCCGCATGACTGCCAGAAGGTTGACGTTTCCTTCCCTGCGGACCCGGGTGTCGCGTTTTGCGGCGGCTTTCATCTCGGCTGGAGTGTACTGCTGCGGCAGTGCGGTCAACTCATTAATGACGGCATCAGGGTGAACACGCGCAACCGCGGCCCGGACCGATGCCGCATCGAGCGCATCGCCGATCAAAGCCTCGGCGCCCATCTCAGTCAGCATGCGCGTCGATTTCGCTGAACGCACCAAACCAAACACACCGTGCCCGTGTTGTTTCAAACCGCGAATCAATGGGCGTCCAATAGCTCCAGTCGCCCCCGCCAGAAGAACTCTCATCTCGAACCTCCCGCCTGATCAGGGGTCGTCAGGGCATTGTCTCCGGTATCAGCGACGAATACGGCGAGCAGCTTGGCCGGTTCAGTATTGCTCGCATTGCGACCGATCAAATGATGTGCTCCCGGCGTCTCATACCAGCTTTCACCTGCGCGGTAGATGCGTTCGGGCTGACCCTCTACCTGGCTCGCGATCTGACCCGAGACGACGTACGCATAGACGAACGCCGAATGACGGTGCGGTGCGGAGGCGCCACCAGGAGGGTAAGACACTTCCACGGCAACGAGTGACATGCCCGGAGCATTCGAGATGGGGTGAGAGAAGTTGGTTTTGACTGTATCGTTATAACGAGTTGCAGGACTTACGGCGGCTGACGCCATCGTGATGGTTGCGAGCAGGAGTGCAGAAAGACTCTTTGTTCTCATTTTCATCACTTTGACCAAATCAACATTGCGTACGTTCATAAACTCTCTCCTTATCCTGTTCATGCACGCATGCGTCCAGACCATTAATTCCAAAGAGGACAATGACGAACTCTCATCAACTCGATCTGGCATCGGGGGCACGACTGAGAGACGCTGGGGCGGGGCCTGTCGATTTCGTGACACCCTGTCAAAATCGCGACGCCCCTGTCTTACCACTAGAGCCCTGCAAACTCGGTTCTGACCCGATATTGGTGAAGAGACCCTCAAAGTTGCGGTATAGAGATTCGCTTCATCCCTCGACCCTATCTGCGGATGCACCGCCAGAGAATTGAAATCAATCTTCGAGCGCTCGCAGCGCTATCGCTTATGGCGATCGTCGTGCTGTCGTCACGGGGGAAAGGAGAGGTTTCGGCCGTTTGCGCATTGCTGCGAGTGATGTCGAACCAGGAGCTTGGTTCCGCGCAAGATCCGTGTGAACTCGCTCGATCCAGGCATGATCGAAACTGAAGGCCTGCGCGCTTCGGGAATGGACAGGGTGCGTTCCGCGAGCGGCAGGAGGAGGAACCCGCTTGCAGGATCGGCAAGCCAGATGATATCGCCGGCTGAGGGCCTGACTGTCTTATTCACAACGGTGCCTTCACGATCGGGTGCGCGTGGGGCGCCGTCACGATCTAGTGAACAGGAGGCGGAAGTTGCTGCATGAGGATTACTAGTCTCCAGCCCAATTTCCGGATATATCGGCAGGCTCGTTTAAAATGCGCTCGCTCAGTTTCTTTGTCCGTAGTCAGCGTGCTTTAGCACACGCACATGGGCGCGAGCACGAGCCAAGATCGACACAGCAATGTCTACAAACCTTCAACTGAAGCAAGTTGTGCGGAAGAGTGTAACAGTTGCTGGTGTAATCATTGTGTTAGGAGTACTTGCAAGCCGAAAAGCGGAGTCGCAATCCATGGATACGTCCACGCAGACCCCTGGTAATCCCGAATCTTATCCGCAACAAACGTCTTCTGCGCCTGACATCGGACAGATGCAAATGCAGATGACCGGAACGTACCACCTTGGGACGAACATGGAAACCGCACACGAGAGTTTCTTGGGAGAGATCCAACATCACAGCACGTCCGGGACGAGTGCGGAACCGAACTCGACGCCCACACCAATGCTCATGACCCTAAAAGATAGGTGGAGGCTGATGTTTCATGGTGAGGCATTTCTCAGTGCTCTGCAACAGAGTGGCCCAAGGGGGGCCGACAAAGTCTTCTCCACAAATTGGTTCATGCCGATGGCGCAGACGCAACTCGGGCCCGGAACATTCACCGCGCGCGTGATGTTGAGTCTTGAGCCGGGTACCATAACGCATCGGTATTACCCGGAACTTTTTCAACAGGGTGAGACCGCGTTCGGAAAACCGATTGTGGATGGCCAACATCCTCACGATTTCATCATGGAACTGGCGACCCTTTACGATCTTAGAATCGGCGAACAGGCTTTGCTGTCGTTCTATTTTGCCCCGATGGGAGATCCGGCAATGGGACCGACAGCCTACCCGCACCGCGCTTCGGCCTCGGAGAACCCGATCGCGCCTCTCGGGCATCATCTGGAGGACTCGACTCACGTCTCCAACGACGTGGTCACGGCTGGCTTCACCTACAGACAGGCTCGTATCGAGGCGTCCGGTTTTCACGGGCGTGAACCGGACGAATTTCGTTGGGACATAGATTCCGGAAAGATTGATTCCTGGTCCATCCGCGCAACCTTCAATCCCGCGCCAAACTGGAGTGCGCAATACTCTATCGCCCATCTCACCAGCCCCGAAGCCCTTCATCCCGCCGAGGACCTGCGGAGGATGACCGCCTCAGTCATGTACAACCGCCCACTGACGCGTGGAAACTGGGCGAGTACGTTGTTGTGGGGACGAAATAGAAGTCTTGATACAGGCTTGGTTTGGAATGGATATTTGGCGGAATCCACGCTTCGCTTTGCCGAACGCAATTATGTTTGGGGCAGGTTCGAGAATGTGGATCGCACAAACGAACTCCTCCTGCGAAACCAGTTCGAGCCACCAACGTTTGAAGAACATATCATCGGTCGGCTCCAAGCGTACACCGGGGGATACGAACACGATCTCGATCTGATTCCGCATCTCGCGACAGGCATCGGAGCACAATTAACGGTGTACTCGACTCCGGTCTCGCTGCAGCGCGAATACGGAAGCCATCCAGTCGGCGGCCTGATATTCCTACGAATACGACCGTTTGAGAAGCAACGCTGAACCTAAGAAACTGCAATTAAGGAGGTCACTATGGCCGCCCAGGAAATTCCACTTGGCTACGAAGCCAGGCTGTTGAACAGAGTTGAAGTCGCGGAGGATACCATGGCCTTCCATTTCGAGAAGCCGCCGGGATTCGCATTCAGACCCGGACAGTCCTCGGACCTGACATTGGTGCATCCTCCGGAAACCGACTCCGAAGGAAATGTCCGGACGTTCTCGATTGCCAGTGCACCGTTTGAGGATCGGCTAATGTTCGCCACTCGCATGCGTGAAACAGCCTTTAAACGGTCGTTGAAAGCAATGCCAATCGGTACCGCAGTGAAGGTGGAGCCTGCGACGGGCTCCTTCACGCTGCATAAGACTTCCGCGAAACCAGCGGTACTTCTGGCCGGAGGAATCGGGATCACACCTTTCTTCAGCATTGTGAAGCAGGCTGATCACGAGCGGCTGCCCCACAAGTTGTATCTGTTTTATTCTAACCGCGGGCCTGAGGATGCTCCGTTTCTAGAGAGTTTGGGCAACCTGGAGAAGAGTAACCCGAATTTCCGTCTGATCCCTACGATGACCGAGATGCTTCGCTCCAAGAGAAAATGGGAAGGGGAGACCGGCCTGATCGACAAAGCGATGTTGTCGAGATATGTGAACGATCTATGCGGCCCCATTTTCTATATCGCGGGACCACCAGGCATGGTTACGGAGATCCGGAAAATGCTTCTCGCATCCAGCGTGAACGAGGTTGACATCAGAACTGACGAATTTGCTGGATACTGAACTGAAGCTGAGGGGGTTTCGCCGTGGGACAAAAACCTGAGAGGGCACTATCGCGACCGCAGTGCTTCCCCACTCAGTCTGCGCACAACCTCTGCAAACGGCAAGAAGGGTATTGCAGCGCAACGCCATCGAGGTGTTCATTGGGTTTCAGAACGCTACTCTTCATGATTCCTTTACGGTTTCCTAGGTGCAGTTGATGTTGCCTCATGTTGTCATTGTCGGCGGTGGTTTCGGAGGACTCGCGGCCGTCCGCGCTCTGCGCAAAGCTCCAGTCCGTGTGACGCTGATCGACAAGCGAAATTATCACCTCTTTCGACCGATGCTTTACCAGGTCGCGACCGGTCTCCTTTCTGCGGATGAAATCTCCGGCCCGTTACGTTCCATCTTCAGGCATCAAGAAAACGTTGACGTTCTCCTTGATGAAGTCACAGGCATCAACTCCAGCCGACGCACCATCCGCCTCACTCGAGGTGAGTTGCCCTACGACTTCCTCATCCTTGCGACTGGCATTCAGTACAACTATTTTGGGCACGACGAGTGGCGACCCTTCGCGCCTTGCCTAGAATCCCTCGATGATGCCGACCTCATCCGCGGCAGAATATTGCGTGCCTTCGAACGAGCCGAAGAAATGGCCTCGATCGAACACGCACCCACCGAAGAGATTCGCCGCCAACTGACCTTCGTGCTCGTCGGTGCCGGAACAGTTGGAGTTGAAATGGCGGGCACGCTAGCCGAAATGTCGCGCATGGCTTTGACGCATGATTTTCGCCACATCGATTCGAAGTCGGCCCGCATTCTTCTATATGAGGCGGGACCTCGCATTCTACCCACCTATCCTGAACATCTTTCCGTCAAGGCGCAGCGCCACTTGGAGAGTCTGGGCGTTGAGATCTACACCAATGCCCGCGTCACACGCGTCGATTCCGAAGGAATTGTTGTTGGCCAACAGAGAATTGAAGCCGCCACCGTCCTCTGGGGAGCGGGTGTCGTAGCGTCTCCGGCCGGGCGCTGGCTGGAAGTAGAGACAGACAAGTCCGGAAAGATTGTGGTCGGCCCAGATCTGTCGGTACCCGCACATCCCGAAGTGTTTGCCATCGGCGACACCGCACATGTCATCGCTCCAGTGCGAAATCTGCTGGGGATCAAATCAAAACTTCCAATGACAATGCCCGGAGTAGCTCAGCCTGCCATCCAGCAAGGCGAGTACGTCGGGAAAGTCATTCGCCGCCGTGTGACAGGGAACACGAATCCTCAACCATTCTGGTATTGGGATAAGGGAGACCTCGCAATCGTAGGCCGCACCTACGCAGTGGCCGACTTGCGGTTCGTAAAGTTCGCTGGCTTTCCCGCATGGCTCCTCTGGGCGGTCGTGCACGTTTACTTTCTCATTGGATTTGCCAATCGCCTCTTCGTGTTACTGCAGTGGGGGCTTGATTTCCTCACGAAACGTCGCGGAGTAAGAGTCCTGCCCGGGGAGTCGTTCGCTGAGAAGAAATCCGTCAATCCCGCAGCTTGAACGCTAAAGTCGCGATCTGGCTCGGAGGACTCGCGAATTCGAGCGTACGAATGTCCGCAATGTTCCGCCCGCTGCCGCCTCCAGGCAGATCCACGGGCGACACGTCATCAAGCGGAATGTCACGAAGAAGTTCGTGCGCACGAAGATGCAAACTCCTATACTCGGCTGCGGACGCACGCATCGTGAGTGTTGACCACCAGTTCTTCACGCCGCATCGAGAACCGTCCAAGTTTTGACTTCCTCCCGGCCCACTCGGATGGCCGCTGTTTTCGGTCGCGAAAAAAGGTCACGGCTGGTATCCGCCGCTCTGCCATTGCGCGAATAATGCGAGCTGGTCCGCTGTCCAATAGGGCCCACCGGGAGGCATGGTGGGAGGCTCGCCATCGTGCGGGGAGAGAGTCGCGAGCACTTTGTTTGCTTTGTCCGGATTCGACATGTAGGTGTAACTGTCGAGCTCTACGCCGAACCGTTTCATGTGCGAAATGTCAACGGCGCGAAACAGCGGTCTGATATCCGCTGAGAAGGAAATTTGCGGCATTGCGTTCTCCTTCGGCCTTCGACCAACCTTCGGTCGGAAACCGGCGATGCGAGTTGTGCGCGGCTGGCCGGATGCTGATAGCGCAGAGAATGCCGGCCAACCGCGCGGACGTTATTTCCGATTTCGGGCTCCGCTTGAGCGCCTGTGCTTAAGCGAGCTGCTATGCGGCAGTCTTTGCGGCTGCCGCTGCTTCGGTGCTTGAGAGGATCATGCCGTTGAGGCCGGTCGGGAAGAAGCCGCCTTGTTTGGCCCCCGCTTTCCCTCCAAACGCAAGATAGAGCACCTCACCAGCTGTCCTGCTCGCGATCAACCCATCGCTCACTCTAACGGAGAGGACCTGCCTTGCTTCCCCGCTTGGTGGAGGAACCAGGTCTACGCCGTCCATAGCTGTCGTCGCGATCTTCAGCCGTGCAATGTGTGTTCGTATCGTGGCGGCGTGTTCAGCCTCAGCTCCCAGGAGGCCGTGCGCTGCCATCATGATCTCGGGAGTCTTGAGCATATGGGCAGCGCCCGAATAGGCGGTCACGCCGATGTCCTCGAGAATGCGTGCTGCTCGGAGGAAATCGTTCTGGTTTCCGAAGCCGAAACCAAGCGCACTCAAGTCGATGTTGGGCATTGCAACCGCTGATGAGCCGAGCGCGCCGCGCAGCAGCACTACGTGTGCGCGTTCATCGGCACCGATCTGCGTCGCAATATCGTGAAGGATGGATTCTTCGTTGGAAAAGCTGACCTTGGCCCCTCCCTTCGTAGTGCCGCCATTTGCGGGATTGTCCCTATTCGAGGTGCCCTTGATTCCGACACCAAAGCTCGTAATAGATTTTCCGGTGGTCGCGTACGTGTAAAACTCAGCCTCAAGATATTCCAGGTTAAGAGCAAAGTTCAAAATATCGACTTCTTCAATTTTGTTTTCAGGCATACAGATCTCCAATTTTCGGGTTGGTAGTTTAAGGTGGCTGATCTTGTGGCGCGCGATACGTTCACGGCCATTTGCAGATCAACAGAAAGTTCCGTACTTTACGCCAATGAATTGTTGCAATGCGATTGCCACAGGTCTGAATATCGCCAGATCGAGTTGGCCCGATATACCGGCTAGGCTTTCGCAATGGCACGCTGAAACTCGTCCGTGACGTTATAACGACACCAAGACAAGCAGGTGACACAAACGTAGACACGAGATCTTAGCTAGTCCGTTGAAAACGCTCGAGGCGCTCAAGATCTACGCCGAAGCACGAATGAAATTCATACCAAGCCTTTCGCTACTTCGTTGAATCACCTTTTTGCGAATCGCCCGGCAGAGTCCGCACATAGTTCACGAGATCCCAAACATGATCTGGGGACTCGACCTTACCGAAGGCCGGCATCCCGGTGAAGCGAATTCCGTTCTGGATGATCCAAAAAAGCTCTTGGTCGGAATAGCTCTGCACTTGCTTACTGGTGAGGTCGGCTGGGCGTGGGTACATCCATCGGCCCAGCGGCGCTTGGGTATGGCCGTCCGTACCATGACATATGCTGCATTCCAGGCCGTAGTGCGTACCCCCGTTGTCGACACTTGTTTTTGTGTCGAGCGGGCGCGGAGGGATTGCTTGACGGCTTGCACGGTAAATGACGACGCGCTTGACTAGATTCGCGGCGCGCGTTTCAAGATGGCCGGGTTCCGGGAGGGCCGTCAAATTGAACCGCATCAGCGAAATCACAATCAGTAATCCAGCAAGCGCGACGATCGTCCATACAATTCGTGATCGCATTTTGTCCGTTCCAATCACAGTTTTCGATGCCAACCCTACTTTGACTTCAGTACCGGAAAACCTTGCACGTAGGTCCAGTCCGTCGACTTGGCTGGGACGTGACAGCTGAGGCAGTCCTTCTTGTAATCCGTCGCCACCTGCTTGTCAGGTGCGTCGGCCTTGAAAAGAAACCATCCCCATCCATCGCCCCACAATGGGTTTTGTGGAAATCGGTTTTTTTCATCCTTGATTTTGACAAACCACACTTTTGTTCCCGAAGCCCAATGCGAATCACCTGTCGTCAGTTGAGCGTGATCCGTTCCGAATATCTCCTTGATCAACACTGCACCATCGGGGAACTTTCCGGTCTTGCGGTAATACTCAGCCGTGCCCGGTGTGGCATAGGTCACGTGCATTTGGTCGCCCTTCGGATCGAGCACCGTATATGTTCCAAGTAGCTGGTATAGATCTCGATAGTCAGCCGGCTTGCGAATGTTGCCGGTATTATCGACAAAGTCATAGCCGTTGAACTTGTGGTTGGCTTGCGCGCTGGCCGACTGATAGCCAGCCAACGCAGCGATAGTGAGAAACAACATGGAGAAACGGAATCTCATAAACCACTCCTTTAGTCTGAATTGGTGTATCGCCTTCATCTAGCTCCGGTACTTTGCACGCACGGGGCCAAGATCGAAGTGCCGGCTTTTCCAGTGCCGTGCCACCATTAATCGACAGCTTGAGTTGTGTACGTGTCAACCCGAGTGGCGAGAAGATGTCTCAGCGGCACTTAGGATGTCACGCTCGGCGATCTCATTACGTGTGACGACTTGTTTTTCGATACTGTGCTGGCTTTCGAGCAGGGCCCTTGGACTCGTAGCAGAACAAAACCGATAAGGCCGAAAGTTCGAGTTCTCCGCAGTCCAGCGGAGTCAGGGCATTTACAATGAGCCTGAAATGGTGGCTGCGGATACTCCCACGGTTTTTGTTGTCGATGACGATGCCGACATACGCGCCTCGATACAGGACTTGTTGGGATCGGCAGGCTTACGATCCGAATGCTTCGAGACGGCGGAACAGTTTCTAAAGAGAACGCCTTGGAATGGTCCCAGTTGCCTCATATTGGATGTGAGCCTTCCTGGAATCAGTGGCCTGGATTTTCAACAGCAACTGAGGAACACAGGCCTCGAGATTCCCATCATTTTCGTCACCGCGCATGGCAATATACCGATGACGGTGAGAGCAATGAAGTCAGGCGCGCTAGAATTTCTGACTAAGCCATTTGAAGATCAGGAACTGCTGGAGGCCGTTCAGCGGGCTCTAGTTCACGACTCCGCACGCCGACTCGCGCAACAGGAGCTTGCTGCTTTACGAAAACGCTACGAGGTCTTGAGTCCGCGCGAGCATGAAGTGATGGGACTTGTGGTTTCGGGAATGCTCAATAAGCAAATTGCGTCCGAACTCGGGATCAGCGAAGTAACTGTTAAGATTCACCGCGGTCAGGTCATGCACAAGATGAAGGCTCGATCTCTTGCCGCGCTTGTCAGAATGGCGGAGAAGCTCCAGCTTTTCCGCACGCAGTAACGATTTCGGCTCAATCTCCGACAATGTCATCCCGTATTACATTAACACCAAGGTGTGATTGCGCTTTCTTTTGCGTTGGATTATTTTCCTGTCAAGGTGGCAAAAGAGGAGAAGCCGAACGTGGTGGCAATCGTTGACGATGACAAGCAGGTCCGGGATTCACTTCACGACCTGATGGAGTCGGCTGGCTTCCGGAGCTTAGAGTTCGCATCGGCGGAGGAATTCCTGAACTCCAGCGAACGAGAGCATACGGCGTGTCTGATCACGGACATCCGTATGCCGGGAATGTCAGGTTTGGAGCTCCAATCAAAGCTAAAGCAAGAACATTACAGAATTCCCATAATCTTCATTACTGCGCAAGGTGACGAAAAGATGCGGATGCAAGCTTTAAGGGCAGGAGCAGTAAGGTTTCTGACCAAACCTTTTGATGACGAAGTACTACTCGAGGGTCTGCGAGTGGCACTCGATAGCTGAGCTTCTCGTTTTACGGGAAGCATTTCTGTGGGGTTACCGTGGAAGGCGTCGACAGAGCTCGGGCAAGCGAGCGGGGTCATCCTGAGTTTGACCACATTATAGGAAATAGCCTTCCACTGGAATTAGTGCTCGCGGAGGTGGAACGCGTAGCACCGACCGATTCCACCGTCCTGGTCCTTGGCGAAACGGGAACTGGGAAAGAGTTAATTGCCAGTGCTATTCATCATCTGAGCGCACGCTGCGGACGTCCGTTCGTGAAGCTGAATTGCGCGGCCATTCCCTTTGAACTATTAGAAAGCGAACTGTTTGGTCACGAGAAGGGCGCCTTCACCGGAGCTCTCACCCAGAAGATCGGCCGCTTTGAAATGGCTGATACCGGGACCCTGTTCCTCGATGAGATCGGAGATATTCCGTTAGCGCTACAGCCGAAGCTGCTGCGAGTGCTGCAGGAGCAAGAGTTCGAGCGCCTGGGAAGTGGCAAAACACATCGCATCAACGTCCGTCTGATTGCGGCGACGCATCGCGATTTAACCGAGATGGTCAGGCGGAAAGAGTTTCGCAGTGATCTCTACTATCGAATAAACGTATATCCGGTCGTACTGCCGCCCCTGCGGGAACGCCGTCAAGATATTCCTCAGTTGGTCTTGCATTTTGTCGAGATTTTCGCCCGGCGCATGGGAAAACGGATCGATCATGTGCCGAAAGAGACTCTGGAGGCGTTCACCTCGTACTCTTGGCCCGGGAACGTGCGCGAACTTCAGAACTTGATCGAACGGGCCGTGATTCGGTCGGACGACGGGGTGCTTGGGAATCCTTTGCCACTGTCGGACACGAATCCCGTGACGGTACCTCCTGCACGCAGAACGTACTGGGATTCCCAACGAGCCTTGATCTTGCAGGCATTGCGGGCGACACGCTGGGTTGTCGGAGGACCCCACGGCGCCGCTGTCCGGCTGGGACTGAAGCGGACTACTTTAGTTGCCATAATAAAGAGGCTGGGGATATCGCGGCCGCTCCCTAAAGACGACCCAAACGAGCTCGCCGCCAACGAGGACAGCGAGTACCAACCAACAATGTAATCGGATTCTGTGTCATCAGCACCGTTTACCAAATCCCTCGGTTATGCAGCCTGGTGCGCGGTCGCTTCAATGGGTAAGGTGAAGTGAAATGTCGCACCTGGCGGGTTGTCGCAGGTAGCCCACAAGCGGCCGCCATGGGATTCGACGATCGATCGGCTAATCGCCAGTCCCAAACCGGTACCCTGAGGTTTAGTGGTGAAGAATGCATTGAAGATTTGATCCACCTGCTCTGGCGTAAGCCCCGTGCCATTATCATGGACCGACACAATCACCTGACGGTTCTCGTCTTCCTGTGACCTGATGCCAAGCGCACCACTACTGCCCAAGTCTTTCATGGCTTCGATGCCATTGATCATGAGATTCATGAGAACCTGCTGCAATTGAATGCGGTCGGCTGTGATTTTGGGAAGCCCATCGGACAACTGACAATCGATCGCGATCGAGTAGCGCGCCGCCTCGCTGCGCAGAAGCATGATCATCTCTTGGATGACGTCATTTATGTCAACCAACTCTCGGTGCACACTGTCCTTTTTGAATAGCGAACCGATGCGACTGATGATGTCAGATGCACGCTTCGCGTCTCCGATGAGCCTCGAAGCTGCCTCGCGAGCCTTTACCACAGCGGGTTGGTCGCGATCAAGCCATCGCAGGCAGGCCTGAGCGTCAGTTACAGCTGCTGTAATCGGCTGCTTGATTTCGTGGGCGAGAGAAGCTGTCAGTTCTCCCATGGTGCTGACTCGGTTCAGATGTGTGAGATGGGCCAGTTCTTCCCGCATTCTCTCGCGCTCTTGCAGCGCCGCCTGCAGTTCGTCTTCGGCCTTCTGCCGATTCAATTCGGCGGTAGCGCGCGACGCGAAGATCTTTAGCAAGTCGATGGCGCGCGAGTCGGCCTCCATCGGCTTGTCGTCCAGAATTGCTAGGTGGCCGGTGACGCGATTGCAGCGGTCGAGCATAGGAACGCCGAGATAGCTTTCCGCTTGCCAATCTGCCAGGAGCTTATCGCGAGGGAACAGGCCCTGCAGCCCTTGCCGGTAACAGCAAACCTCGCCATGAAGCACCTTTTCGCAGGGTGTATCGGCGATGTCAAACTCGAAGTTCTCCCCAAAGCCGTCGCCCTTCCAGAAGGCCAGCGTGCGGGCATGCTTTTGGTCATCACAAGTTGTGACAAAGGCATAGCGGGCGCGCAGCGCCTGTGCCATGTGCTGCACCAGACTCTGGAAGAAGTCGCTGCCCGTGGTCGCCGCTGTGCCCACTACGAGAAGCCGGAATGCTTGCTCGGCCTGCTTTCTTTCAGTGATATCGCGGATAAAGCCAGTAAATACGCGGCGCCCGTTCGTGGTCAGTTCTCCGAACGAGACTTCCAACTGAAACTCCTGCCCATTCTTGCGAAGGCCAGTAAACTCGGTACCTTGCCAGTTGATATGCCGCTGACCGGTAGCCAGGTATCGCCTGAACCCATTCTCGTGCAGTTTCCGCATGAACTCCGGCATTAAGACCGTCAAAGGTTTTCCAATCAATTCAGCCGGGTCATAACCAAAGACTCTCGTGGTGGCAGGATTGGCAAATTGAATCGCACCGCTCTCGTCCGCACTAACGACGGCGTCAGTGGCCGTCTCGACAACGACACGCAGAGCTTGTTCAGCCCGTTCCCGATCGTCGATGTCAGTGAGTAAGACGCACCAGTTCAGAATGCGTCCATCGGGATCTCGCAAAGGAAACCCGTGTACGCCGAACCAACGGTAGACACCATCGAAGCGTCGCAAGCGCTGCTTAACGTCGTAGGGCTGGCCGGTCTGGATTGCCTCCATCCATATCTCGATTGCGTGGGGAAGGTCATCTGGATGAACGGCATCGCTGGTACCCCACTTTTTTAAATCCTCGAATGTCTTGCCGAAGTACTCAAGATTCGGTTTGTTGACGCTTTCGACTTCCCCAGATGGCGTCATAACCGCAACGGGTGCCGGAATACTGTCGACTAACAGACGGAGATTAAGCTCGCGAACCTGGAGCGCCTCCTTGGCTCTCTTGCGCTCGGCGATTTCCCTTTCTAGCGCTTCGTTGGTATCCAACAAATCTCGGGTGCTACGTTCCAAGTCTTGAGTCCGAACTCGAACTTGCGTTTCTAACCCGTTTGCTAGTTCGCGTACCGCTGCTTCCGCCTTTTCGCGCGCGGCCATTTGAAGCTTGAGGTCCTCAATAGACGCCAAGGTTTGATAGACCAATGAAGCGAATTGCCCGAGCACGCTCATGACCCTGTCATCTTCCTCGTCAAACGTGCGGCGGTCGCTGTGCATGATCGCCCAAATCGTTCCGACCGCCTTGCCAGCGATATAAAAAGGGACCAGCAGGCACTCTTCCGCTGGTGGAATGACTGGTCGCAAATATGAGTAACGCCGCTCGAAATGTTTAAACAACAGCGAGCGATTTTGATCGAGCACGTCCCCGCAGGGCCCGAAATTGCGTGGGGTCCCACCTCCGACGTGGTGATTCCACATTCCGGCGATAGCAGGCCAATAGAACTTGTTGCCGCAAGCGTCCGGCGTTTTGCCATCCCTCGTCAGGAGGCTAAGGCCAGCGGAGTCGCACTGGGTAATATCCAGGATCGTTTCGGCTAATGTCTGAAAGATCGTGCCCGGCGAATCGGCCAACGTGCTCACTAGTTTCGCGAGCGCGCGGTTCTCCTTTTCATACTCGGCCGGACGCGATGGGCGGCGCTTTAACTCTTCCGTACAGAGGATCGACTCCAACGAAGCACTGCCCTCCGGAATTGAAGCCTCAAGTGCAACATCATTCCGTGATGTGGTTGGCTCGCTCATTTTCACCTCGCGGAAGGGACCCCACTCGCGCTTCGCATATTTGGAGGGATACGAATCCCGCAGTCTAGGGTTGTTTTGGGGTAGCAGGGCTCCTTTTTACCATATTGCGATTGCCCCTGATACCTCAATACAGTGGATCCTGTAGGCATGGGCTGCCGATTGTCTTGCAAATGGCTGCATTACGATGCTAAGTCTCTCACCTCTGAAGAACGGAGAACATGTCATTATTCCGGATGTTGTCCACCGTGGAACGGTCCGTTTGTTCTGGCAAGTGCGGGGTGGATTTGAGCATTCTTGGAGTTGCGAAAGGCGGAGTGCATAGCATAGAGGATGATGTCAGTTCGACCTCCCCCTTGACCTTGTCCGATCCGAGTGTCGCAATGTACATCCTCGGCGAGAGCGTTCAGGTCGCCTCGGGCGTGACGGGGTACGCCCGCTTCACTACCAGTCCCAGCACCGCCACTTGGGGTGTGGGGAATACAAGCCCGACGAGTAATTGCGCAACGACGCCAACTAATACAACAGGCGCATTGTTTTCGAATTGAAAAAAGCGGCCCAGTTGCAGCAGCCTGTTAGCTACCGGTGCCCAACTGCCTCACTTCCCGAATGATACCTAGCAGTTGGTTTTTCTTGTCCTCGTCGAGTTGTGGCCACTTTTCCGGCAGACCGCCGACTGCCATACTTCTGCGCCACAGCTCTCGCACTTGTGGATCTCTGGGATTTAGGTGCTCGTAATCATCGACATCCCATCCCCATGAGGTCCCGGTCAACAAACGTTCAGCACGGTCAGCCACTTCCTGCGGTTTTGTATCGTGGCGTTTTGATATGAGGAGATTGAACAGAAGCGCAGTGCCCAAGAGCACAAAGGCGAATAGCCACTTCGCCCTAGGGTAAAGTGCGACAGCAAGGACTGGCGCAAACAAGGAGATGAGGCATCCCGAGCGAAACATAAACTGCGTGGCTTTGTGCATACGATTCGCTGTTACTGTGCCATAAACCTTCCGCGTTGAACAGCTTTCGCCTCATTGGTGATGGCCTCTCTCGTGCATTGTTGCGTAGAATCGCGATTGTGCTGATTGATCCCGGCTCTGGGGGATTTGAGTGTAACCGCCTGGTAACAGGAACTGTCCGTAATGCGACTTGTTCAGGCACTGGGCCGAGTTTGAAACCGAAGTTGGGAGCGTGTATCGTCACAGCGGGCCGCTGAGCCGAGCAGAACTTGGTGAAGGAGACAGAAGAACCATGGTGACTTTAATCCGAAGCAGATGGCTGGCTGGAGGGGCCGTTCTCCTCATTATTTGGGCGCTGTGGGCACAGAGTCGTGGCACGTCCGAAGACAAGTCTGCGGTTAGGGCGCTAATTCAAGGTGCGGATGGCGACAACAAGAATGCCACCAAAGCGGGCGAGCTGCCGGCTAACGCTATGCTGTCGACGCCACAGTATTCCTGGTTCGAGGCCGCAATGGCTGAGATCGAACTGAGCAAAAGCAGATAAGGGAAAACTTTAAGGGAGGTTTTTCTCAACGCTCGTCCTCCGGGGACGGAATTTTGTTGCGCGGGGGTTGCGGATTTTGCAGGACTTTGCCGGATTCTGCCGAGGGAAGTACTAGATCTTCTTTGTTTTCAGAGTCAGTGGCCTGACTCATAATCTGTTGGTTCTGTGTTCGAATCACCGCGGGCCCACCAACATTCTCCGCATAATCAATCAGTTCCGAAGACAACGTGTCAGCGTCCTCTAATTCCTCTGTCTCCAGTTGCGCGGGAGTTGCGTTTTGTTGCGGAGTTGTTTTGCGATCCAGACCGTCCACCCAGTTGATATTTGCTCCGGGAATGAGGTGGCCATAAGTATCGACCGTAATCTGTATCGAACTGTGGCCCATTTGATCCTTCACGTAGGCGAGGGAAGCGCCGTCCTGAATCAGTAAGCTGCCAAACGTGTGCCGGAGATCATGGAACCGGAATCGTCGGAGACCAGCGTGCTCCAAACAGGGCAAGAAGTGATAGTGAAACAGGTTGCTCGGGTCCAGGACCGTTCCTGCTTTCGAGGGAAACACTAGTTCATCTGCGATGCTCGTTTTGCCATTCATAAATGCTTCGAGCATCCGCTTGTCGCGCACCTCGAGCAGAACCCGTCGCAACTCGCGCGAAAGATCGACGCGGCGGGATTTCTTGCTCTTGGGCGTAGTAAATTTGCCGTATACGCAATTGTGCTGGACCAGGATGTAACGGTAATCAAGATAAACTTCTCATCGCATTTCTGATCTAAGAGAATTCCGTCGCTCCCGGAACCATTCAAATTCCTATCGTTAGGTGTATACTCACGATGACCTTGCGACGCCCGAGGGGAACCCCAGTTGACTCCGACAGCCTAGTGGCCACTACAGCGCTGCATCTGTGAAGGGGGAGAGATGGAACTTCCTAATTCAAATCGGGGTATCTTCAAAGCCAGCTACGCACCTATTTTGCTCGATAACCCACCTGTCGACGCGGTTGGTGGGAACGTCAAGGCAAGCGCGGTTCTCTCGTTCGCTCCGCAGTCAGCGGAGTTGAAGCAGTTACGAACTTCCGACCCACAGGTCTCGAAAGCTGGTAGAAGGGGGGGGCGCGTCCCTTCTTCTCAGATTAATCTGCCGAGCCAGAAGCTGCTTGACGCCGTTCAGCGTTATTTCTCCAGTGCTGCTTCTACCAGCGCTGGTCTGGCATCCGGCTTCAGCGATTTGGCGCGCACTCTTACTAACGTGCCGCCGGCCGAGATTGTTGCGCTCGGCCAATCACTCGCGCATTTGCGGTCGCAGCCTCCGGCAAATGCCCCCAAGCAAGCGCAGAAGGCGGCCAAGGCGAAGCTACTGGCCAATCCTCCCGACGCAAATGCCATGACAACTCTCCACGCTGTTGGAGTTGTCCAGCAGTTGTTTGCGATGGGTCAACAGATTCCCATCACTCCTGTAGGCCGTCTCCACCTCGAACGACTCGACATGATCCCGGCAGGGATTGAACGCGGAGAATTCATCGCCACCGTGCCCTTGGCGCCGAAAGAAACTGTCACCATCGTTCACAAGGAATGGTCAATCATCAAACAGGATTTCCAGTCGATTGTGACCGATTCGTTGGTGAACTATAGCGAGGTTGGCGTTACGGAAAAGTCCGAACTCGCCCAATCTACGGACTCACAGAATAAACATTCCAGCGCGCTGGACTTGAGTGCGCAGGCGTCCGGTGGGTTCGGCAGTTTTATCCAGGCATCGGGCTCTTCAAAACTAGATCTGACGAACGACGATGAGGTCACTCGAAAAGACAGTCGCAATAATGCCCAGTCCCTGACCAAGAAAGCGTCACTCCGCACCAAGCAGGAACACAAGGTTTCAATCTCGACGACCTCCGTTGTAGGGAAAGAGGATACCACTAGCCGCACGGTAACCAACCCGAGCGACACGAACGCCATGCGCATTGATTATTTCTCAATGATGCGCAAGTGGCATGTCCAGCTCTATCGATTTGGCATCCGCATGACCTTTGATATAGCGATACCCGAACCTGGTCTGGCGCTCCGCGATATTTACAGCCAGATTGATGAGATCAATGCGCAATTAGCGCTTCCTTTCAGTTTTCCACTGAGCCCAGAAAACATTAGCCCAACACCTGGCCCCAATTACTATGCTGATTTGTCGGCTCAATATAATACTCCCCTTCCCGCACCGCCGGACCTAACAGTTCCTTTGCCGGTTTCCGATACGAACAATCCCGGGGCCGATGGTGGCGGGCACTTCAAGACCATCGAGTTCGACATTCAAGACGGATATTATGTCACTAGCGCCATTCTTGCTGGGCACGTGTGGGGGAACGACGGCTCGCAACCGTGGAGCGACGGCGTTGGATTTTGGTTTTACGGAGGGAATAACTGGAATTTCAACCATGCTGGTGGCGATGTAGGTGGTGATCAGCTTTGGTTACACGGAGCGATCGGTCACCAAAAGTGGACATACGGATTCATTGCCGCGTCAGGGGTCGATTTCGCAATCACAATTACACAGACTGTAAAACCATCTGTCTTACAAACCTGGCAATCGCAGTGCTGGAGCGCCTTGCAACAGGGCGCGCTGAACATCTATAACGCGCAGGCTCAGACCCTACTCCAGAAGCGTGACCAGCTTGCTGCCCAGGCTGCTGCGGGCGATACACTCACACTGCGCCGTGAAGAACAAGAGGAGATTATGAAGACCATGCTCCGTTGGCTTTTCGGTCCTTCTTTTGTTCTTGTGCCCAGCAACATCGTTGCAATGGCCCAACCACCTTCCCAACCGGGAGGACTTGAAACGATCCCAATACCAGAGCAGATGCCGCAACAAACGAACATGCTGGACTGGAACATCGTTCTCTACTACGGGGAAGTTATCAAATTCCTGCACAACGCCATCGAATGGGAAAACGTTATCTATTTTCTATATCCGTATTTCTGGGACCTCCCGGACAATTGGGACAAGACACGCTCCCTGACGCATCCTGATCCGACTCGACAGGCGTTCTTGCGGGCCGGAAGCGCTAGAGTTGTCCTCACGGTCCGACCGGGCTTTGAAGTACAGTTCGCGAAATTGATGGCAACTGGAGCCTTTAGCGGGCAGCTCCCGCCAGGCGAACCGTACGTGACGATTGCGCAGGAGATCCAGAATTACGCAAATACGAACTATCCCGGGATACCACCTGCCAATCCGAGCGGTGGATCGCCACCAGATCAGATAGCTACCATCTCCAAAGTAACCGTGCCTGCGAGCCCGAATGCCCCGGTGAATATAGCCGTTGACGACAGCACGGGCTTTGTAGTTGGCGGCGTGGCCGTTATTGATACAGCGGGTTCGGGAGTTCAGGAGGCCCAGATCGTTGCATCGATTCCAGACAAAACTCATGTGACAGTCAAGCAGCTGACTAAGTCGCACGACGGCACTATCACTGCGTTCCCGGTCGTGCAACCGGGAGAGAAGGGAGTTCTGATTGCTGAATGGTTCGAGTACACGCCGACGAGCGGCACGGACATCGCCATAATTGCGATCCCACCTTCCTCCCAGTCGGTGGACATGGCGTAGATTGCACCGTCCAATCGCTTGCTTGGGAGTAAGAGTTGTGCCGCCGACAGGAGTTGGACACCTCTACAAGTGAGGTAAACCCTACCATGCTACTGGGATTCAACTATCCGGAGTCATTCAACCGAGACGGTTCAGACTTCGGGCCGAACTTTTGGGTTGATCAATCAACGTGGGACACCAATAACCAACTTGAAGCTAGTGGCAACATTTCCTCTATTCCGCTGCCCCCTTTGTTTCTAAATCTGGATCAAAACCTCGCCGATCTCAAAAGACTAGGCATTGACGTGGTCAGGTGGTTCATTCTTGGAAACGGCAATTCGTACGGGCCCGCTCCGGTTAAGAAATTTGGTAGACTTGGAACTTTCTCCGCGACATATACGTTCGCTCCTCCAAGTATTGTAGATAAGCGCTTTCGACGCGACTTTACAGAATTACTCGTGCGTTTCAAGAATGCGGGCATGCAACTAATACCCTCCTTGCTCAACTTCGAGTTCGGTTCAGAAATGATAGCGGGCGCGAGCCCGAATGGAACTGGTCACGGTGGTCGCGCCGACGTGATGCGCGATCCTGTGAAGCGTAAGGTGTTCCTTGATACTATGCTTGCAGAATTGCTTTCGGCATCTGCCGCGTTCAAGCAACAAACCGGCTCGGCTCCGATACTCGCTTGGGAAGTCATCAACGAACCAGTTTGGCTCTGTGTAGGCTTCGGGCCTTTGTCTAACCCGAAATGGCTTCCACGCCAGGCTGAGCTAACCGATTCCCAAATGACTGACTTCTTGAGTGATGCCATCAAGCGGATAGAGGCGGCTGGTTTTCGATCAACCGTGGGACATCGTTATTTCTCTGACCTAAAGAAATACCCCACGGGAAACATGCCTCAATTTCATTATTATGCGGAACACCCTTTTCCAGGCTACACGGACCCTGCACAGATTCAAGGCCAGCGACTTTTCTCGGGTGATTCAAAACCTTTTCTCGGGGAGTTTGATTCCGCTCGGAATCGGTTTGGGAACCCATGGCCCGAGCTTCGGATTGATCCTTCGACCACAGCGCGCCTTAAACTTCTCGAAAACGAAGGCTGCGAAATTGCACTAATTTGGTCGGACCTACCGGACAACGATGTCACAGTAGTCAAGAAAGACATCATCAAGCTCATCGATGTCACGCGTATGGAGATTGCTGCCTACACGCACGGTGTGCTCCCACCACCTGAACGCCAGGGGCCCTGAGCAAGCGCGTTTCGGACGTGAACAGCGGGCGACCCGAACAATCTTGCGCGGACTCACCAACACAAACCGAAGCAGTCGCAACAATAGGGGTACCCCCCATAGGCTTTAGGCAGAGAAAGGCTCGAAAATCAAGAGCTCTGTGCGTGCAAAGCTCGGACGAGGCTGGTCTCAAGCCACTACCTTCTCCAGCACAACGCAAGCTGAAGTCATGCATCAGCGACATTGTCGGACGCCGCACCGCAGTTTGATTTGAAAAGAAGGAGCCCCTGTTCGATTGCGGCGTGCATCTCTTTCTCTGTGCCGAATGTACTAAGCGCTGCTGTACGGGCGAGATGGACCCAGATAGAAATCTGGCGATCAGTTTCCGATTGAAGACTATTCCGGAGCTCTTCCGGATTTATCTCGGCAGCATCCACCGGGCGTGCCAAAAGGTTGAAGTGCTCGGACATCTCCTCAGCCATCTTAAGTTGTTCCTCGAGTTTGACCGAGCAGTCGCGGAACAACACCGGTTGGCCGTTAAGACGATCCGCCGCCAGTTGGGCGATCGCACTATCCAAGATGATCACGCTTTCGAGAAACATCAGCACTGCTAAACGCAAGGTCTGGACTCGGTCTTTCGTCGGATTCCCACGCATCTCAGCGCTCAGGTATCCGCACAAGAAGATGTACTCGCGCTCGCGCTCCACCCTCCCTTCGAGCGCCGCCATGTTTGCATTAACGACGAGGTTGTAAAGCAAATCAGCCTCCTGGCGGCCTTGGAATACGGCGCTCTCGATCAACGGTTCCGGTTCACCTTTCATGCCGTTTCGCACGGTGCTGAACACCTCATTCGCGATCGCACCACGATACGGCTGCGAGTGTCTGGCTCCTTCTTCGAAGGTCCCCGCCTGAAATGCATTCCTGAGCCACACGACAACGACCTCCTTGGGCGTCAGAGTGAGTTCAATTGCTCTCACCCGCCTTTGACGATTGTTCATGGTGTCGACTCCTTCGCCGATCGGAACTCAAAAGCCCCAGAGTCGTTTCCTCCGTTCCCGGAGATGACTGCTTCCAAATGGGCGAGGCGCTCTTCAAGTCTTTGATCGAGAGCCTTCAGAAGAGTACTAGCCAGATACCCAATTGCGATTGCCGCCCGAAGATCGAATGGGCCTTGTCGGACTCGGTTGATAGTTTCTTCTAACAACTCGGTCACGTCACCGATACTTTTCAACGGAATTTGTCGGAGATAGCGGTCTGCATGCTTCCACTGACAGTTTTTCTTTCCTCCCTGCCGACCAAGCTCGGCCAGTTTCTCTGGGTGCGCATGAAAGAAGCACAACCCTCGCTCCACGGTGGGCGCCTGGCATGCACCGCCAGCCTTCGTCCGAGCCTTGCACTGCTCCCGGCTCCGCTTTTTTGAGGCTTTGTCTGACTTAAGGCTGATGGGAGTAACCTCCGTTGCCTCCGCGACCGGTCGACGCTAGCCCGAGCCCAACTGACTGGCAAAATGATTTCGGAAATCAGTAACTCATCCTGCAACGACTTACAAGGACTTAGAATGCCAACTGTGCTCTGCTATGTCCTTTGGTTGACGTTTGTCAGTGGATTCGAATCCCACTCTCTCCGCCAAGACACTGCCCAACTTCCGATTCAACTCTCTGAAACGCCAGCCAATTGCGCCAGGGCGTGCCAGTGCCGGGGATGCGGACGGTAGCCATGCCGAATCTTACCGGCGTACCAGAGGCATAAGATTCAGGAAATGCGGAGCGTCGCAGCGAGAGCGGAGATTGTGGCTGTAGCGAGTCTACGTTGGAGGGGAATCGTGAGTGGGTTAAAGTCGATGACTGATTGGAATGACCCCGTAAGGACCCCACCAATCAGGTCAAAAAGACTCAGCAACGGTCACGCGAAGTGGCGCGCTGGTGGTTTTAGGAATGGTCTGGGGAACCGCATCCTACGAACGAATGGACCTATAAATAAAGGTCAGGCAATAGACCTTCCTCTCTATTCTTCCACCAAGGAGTCGTGATAGAGTTCCCGTTCGCCAACTCTCTGGCGATTCGAGGGAAAAGGACCAATGGGAACACGAATTTTGTCGCGATCAGTTGTTTGCGTGGGGATTCTGTCATTTGTCAGTATGGCAGCTCTTACGCAAGACACTAAAGAAGGAGTGATCACGATTGATGGCGGACGAACCGCTCTCTTCATGAAGACTCCGTCGCAAGTATCTTCACCTGTCATCCCTTCAGACCCCAAGCTGGTGAAAATCTACAGCAACCTCGGAACGGGCACGAGCGTATACAACGCGGGTGCTGGTAATGGCGTAATTGGCCCGAAGGCCGGCCAGAAATTTCCCGAGTGGATAGGGTGCGGCTTCCGAGCAAAGGCAGATCACACGGTGACCGAGATCAGAGTTGGGGTCACATACGTCCAAGGCAGCAACGGCGTGACCTTGAGTCTTAATGCGGACAATCACGACAGACCCGGAAAGGCGCTTCAGACTTGGCAATTCGCCAATCTGCCAGATTTTGGGACGTGCTGCAC
>Ga0210406_10001660_pt1 | contig 26622 bp, 24 predicted proteins | sample IncBWC30MmetaG_FD_155454 | JGI IMG/M metagenome (GOLD analysis project Ga0210406, IMG submission 155454) | Forest soil microbial communities from Barre Woods Harvard Forest LTER site, Petersham, Massachusetts, United States - Inc-BW-C-30-M | ecosystem: Environmental > Terrestrial > Soil >... | reverse complement strand
GCACGCACCCCAAGAGGCAGAACTCCGCTCTTGGCATCGATTTGGAGAGGCTTACTCGGCTTTGCGGGACTGGCGTCCCATATCCGGCCGCTCCTCACTCCCAATCCGTCTTGCAATGTTCCGGGAGCGAAGATCCTTCCAACTACGTACGGCACAGTTGCGGTGCCGCACTACTCTGCTAGGGTAAATAAACCCTGACGAAACACAGAGTATAGAGAAGAAATTACGATGTGTCAAATCTCTTTCCAAACGGGTAGTCGGTCAGTTTGGCAGTCTGTGGAAAACTAAGGAGATTGCAATCCCCTCGGCCCATGCGATCATAGGGCATGCCCAAGAAGAAAGCAAAGAAACCAGCGCGGAAGCCCACCAAAAAGAAAGCTGCTCCGAAGCGTGATGTGAATCAGCTTGCAGCCCAGATCGTCAAGAAGGCTACAGCCTAGGCTTACTTCGGCGGCTCCCAGTCCTTCGGGTCATCGAATAGACCCGGATTGTCGGGATAAACTGGCGCGATCTTGTCTAGCTGAGAGTGAAAAGCATCGTAATCCGTATGGATTTTCATCAAACCTACAACGGTGCCCAAATGCAGCAGCAATTCAGGCTTTCCCACCTCTTCACTAGTCCATGAGTGCAGCTTATTGCTGGGACTACCCCGCTCGTCTCTACGTTCTTTCAGTGCCCTCAGCAATCCGGGTGCAATACGTCGCCAGACTAAATCGTTCGTCAAATGGCCGAAATACTGAGGCAGCTTCATATCTGGGCGTAGCGGTACATTCTTAAGCCGACAGAGATGCTTAAAGTAGTCCCCTGGGAAAGTGCGTACCCATCGGCGCAAACCTTCTGCAAGAAACTTCTTAAGAAGTTCCTCAAGATCACGTCTCGGTCTTTCGTACTGAAACCCCGTCGCCTCGTCTACGAGGGCGATGATGCCAACACTGGCAAGCCCGCGAATTAGGATTAACGCTCTTTCGGCAATGTGTTCCTGCGTAGATGCAAGGACGCCTGAGGCTTTGGCATCCAGAAAAACGCCACAAACTTCCGGCAATAGATCAGCAGAGTATCCAAAAGCACGCTGTCCGCTACGCAACTTGAATTCTAGCTGGCTTGACGTCACCGATAAGGTGCTAGGAATAAAGGGTTTAAGGTTCTTTGCAGTCAGGAATGCGGGTAGATCGACGTCAGCATCGTAATACTGCCTTCCCTTAGCTTGGCGCGCCCTTCCCAGTGCCTTCATGACCCCGCTCTGGGTGAGCACCCTCATGCCATTTTCCAGTACCGCGCAAGGGATTTCCATATCTCCGATTGTCAGGATGCCTTCGTGGGTGGCTTTTGGAATGTCCTTGCCCCATCGTGCATCCGCCGCCGCTCGGCCTATGGAACTGAGTTCCTCCTTGGATAACTTTTCCGCCCGCGCCGTTCCTCCTAGCGATTGAATCTTCTTTTCTTCGGCCATATTTCACCTTGGAAACGAGTATACCTGCTTAGCAGGCACGTTGCAAGCATTATTTGCAGGCATAAAGATTTTACTTGACCATACCTGCTAGCACGCATATGGTCTGCGCATTATGAATCGCCTAAGCCTAGCCAAGCAAACGCAAGTCATAGCCGCTCTTGTAGAAGGCAATTCCATCCGCGCCATTGTCCGCATGACGGGAGTGGCGAAAAATACGATTGTTAAGTTGCTGGCCGAAGTCGGAATGGCTTGCGAACAATATCAAGATCGCATGCTTCGCGCCCTGCCGTGCAAGCGGGTGCAGTGCGATGAGGTCTGGTCGTTCTGTTACGCCAAGCAAAAGAACGTTCCGGCAGATTTGCAGGGGCAGTTTGGTTAAGGCGATGTCTGGACATGGACGGCCCTAGACGCGGATACAAAACTGATTTGCTGCTGGAAAATCGGCAACCGGGGTGCCTCTACTGCTTACAGTTTCATTCAGGACTTAGCAGCACGTTTGGCGAGCCGGATTCAGCTAACCACGGATGGGCATCGCGTGTACGTGGATGCGGTAGAGGCCGCGTTCGGGCCGGACATTGATTACGCCATGCTGATTAAGATTTACGGCGCTGATCGCGTAGAAAGCGAAGCGCGTTACAGCCCTGCCGGATACATGGGATGCCACACGATAGCTATCTCCGGAGAACCCGAGAGCAAGCATATCTCCACGAGTTTCGTAGAGCGCCAGAACTTAACCATGCGGATGCACATGCGCCGTTTTACTCGCCTGACGAACGCATTCTCAAAGAAAATAGACAATCTGGGACACGCGATTGCGCTTCACTTCATGCACTACAATTTTTGCCGCGTCCACCAAACGCTCCGCGTTACTCCCGCTATGGAAGCGGGAATTGCCGATCATATCTGGAGCATTGAAGAACTTGTTGCCCTCGTAGAAGGGTATCGAGACAGGGCGGTAGCATAGCTACGCCGTATGGTGCTTGGTAGAGTGTTGATACTCTTCTAGGTCTAAGCGGCGCTTTATCGTAACGCGATACCTTTTCCACAGGAGGCCGCCAACGACGACAATGAATAGCATCCCAACATAAATTCCCAATGTAACGTACTCGCCCATTTGACTTTACCTCCACTTCTCAAAGGCAATGCCCGTAACTAATGTCAGTAGTGCAAGGCACGCGATAGAAATCTTTAAAAACACAGGAGCTTGCCCATTGTTTCTGGCTAGCTCCAACGGAAAAAATACGGTTATTAAAACCGCCGCCTCTCGGAGAAATTCCCCGATCATCTCCGAAACGTCCTTTGTTCGCTTGCGAGGCAACGCCACATCCCTAGTAACAAGGTAAATAGAGTGGCGAAGTTGTACCTCGGAACAACTGCTTAAAGCAAGGTCTTTTGAATAGCCTCAGGGCGAAGGGAGCGACTGGTCAACAGTACTTCCGTTCAGATGTTCCTGTCCATTACACTGTTATAGACGCACGTTGGATGCCAAAAGTTGCAAAAACTGTACGTGCTAAAAATTAAACTGACCCACTACCTCCAAACGGCTGAGGAAAAGCTCTCGCGCCAGTTCTCGGCGTGTTCAGCCGACCCGTTTAAAAGACTCCTGCCCGCATCGCCGGAGTTTGGTTCGGCTTGTATCTTCACGTTGCTAAAATGCCTCGTCGGCCATTAAGTATCTATGTATCAGTGCTTTGAGCGAGGTTTCTCATCCGAACCCAGATCGCCAAACGGCCAAAGATTGAAGGCTTTCAGCTCCTCATATTCTCCCTGCAAGCGCAGCATTCTCGCGGTCCGCTCGGCGGGCCATGGAGCCGCCAGCCGCTCCGGCCGGTCGGCGATCCAGAACGCGGTCAGCGCCATGAGCGTGGCATTCTGCGTTAACGCGTCCGGCTTCTGCGCTTCCAGCGCGTCCGCGGCCGAATGATGCGTGTACTTATAGTCGGACGTGTCCTGATTCATGTTAATTCCCGGCAAACCCGCAATCGAAAATGGCAAAGTATCCGTGCCGGACTCGACCTTGTCGTTTACTTTAATCGTCCGCAAATTCGCCAGCGATGAAGCGAACGGCTGAAACGCTGCGACCAAGTCGTCGCGACCGCCGAGCATGAAATCCGTCACCGGCCCCTGTCCTTCATCCAGAATCAAATCGCCCACGTGATTCGGTATTTCCGCGGCGTGCTGTTTCATATAAGCAAACGAGCCGTCGAGCCCCTGCTCTTCACCGGTAAACAGAACGAAACGAATCGTGCGTCGCGGTTTTTGTCCGGAACGCATGATGGCTTCCGCCGCTCCCAGCGTGGTTGCAGTTCCGGAACCGTTGTCCGTCACCCCCTGCGCCAGATCCCATGAATCAAGATGTCCGCCAACCACCAAAATCTGTTCCGGATGCTCGGTCCCGCGAATTTCACCGACCACGTTCGCCGCCTCGACAGGGCCATCGGTGAATGTATTTTGCACGTTGATACGCATTCGTGGTGTGATTCCCCGAGCGATCAATCTTTCGAGTTGGCCTTGATCTTCAGCCGTCATGGAAACCACCGGGATCGCAAAATCGGTATCGAATCCAAGAATCCCCGTGTGCGTCAAGTTCATGCCCTGCGATTTCGACCCGCCCTGCCCGCCAATCACGGCAATCGCGCCGACGTTGTGCGCCGCCTTCAGAAAGTCTCCAAAGCTCGCAAACAACAGCATGAAACTCTTTCTTGGCGCGCCTGTCTGCGTCACTAAAGCGATTTTGCCCTTCAGTCTCGAAACATTCTTAATTTCCTCGTCGATATCGAACATGTTCACCGGAACGACATCGCCTTCCGCTCCGCCCGCTACGGTAGAGCCGGTCCATCCCATCGCATCCACGTGGAGCTTGTGCGCTGTCGGCGCCAGCAGTTGCGCGTCTGCAGTCCCGCGGGTCCAACCCTTCCAGATCGAATATTTTTCCAGGTGCACATTTTCCAGGCCGATGGCCTTCATCTTCGCTGCGGCCCATTGTTCTGCCTTACGCTCGGCCGGCGTGCCCGTGACACGCGACCCAATGTCGTCGCTCAATTCCGTCAAGTACTGGAAGGCGCGCGAGTTCATCATGCCCTCGCCCGCGATTCGCGTCAGCGCCGGCTTAGTTCCGTCTTCTTCCGGACCTTTGGGCATGTCATCAGCCAGCAACCTCCGGCCGCCCACAAAAAACAAAATTGCCACCAGCCCCATGACCAATCGGTTGATTCGCATTTTTCTCCTAGCCTGCCTTGGTCCGCACTTACATCCGTCCATTAACTCAGACGCATCAAGACAATCTTCGTTTCGCGTAGTGACCGGCCTTCAGGCCGGTTCTTTCCGAATCTAGCGACGACCTTCAGGCCGCCATCTCGCTTGTCTCGCTCCGCCTTCCAATGTTCGCTGGTCGCAGCCTGGCAGCTGTTCTCGCGCTGTCGTGCCTTTGTGGTTCGCGATTTTACGCCGAGGTTTGAAACCAGGCCGCCGGTTCTTGCTATTTGCGATCGAAACTCCGCACAAACCCCATCTTTACCGGGCAATAAGCCGCACTTAAACTTCCTGTGTGGCCCCATCTGCTACCGAAAACTCTGTTCCGATTCGCACCGCGCCGAACAGGCCCAGTGGCGCGGGCTTCAGACGGTGTAGGTTTATCTGTATTTTACTCATATCAACCCTTCTATCAGCACCGCGTTGCCCGTCGCAAATCCCCGCCAAGGAACCTGCGCCCAAGTCTGAAGCACAGCAATCAGCGCCATCCACAAGCTCCAAACCTCGCGAAACAGAAAAAAATCCCGCACAAATCGAACTGCTCGAAACCAAATACCGCTTCGAAGCCAACGGCGATTCACGCAAAGAAGTCCACACCCGCGTAAGAATGAACAGCGAACTCGGCGTCCGCCAATTCGCCCGCCTGAATTTCGATTTCAACCGCAGTTTCCAAACCGTGGAAATTCCACTGGTGCACATCACTCACCCAAGCGGCGGCAGCGCGGACATTCTGCCCAGCGCTATCACCGACAATCCCAATCCAGCCGTCGTCGACGCTCCCGCCTATCAGGACGTCCGCGTCAAATCCGTCCGGATCCTCGGCCTAGCTCCCGGCGACCTCCTCGAATACCGCGTCATCACCACCACCACGCGCCACCCCTTAGCCCCCGATTTCTGGCTCGACCACACCTTCGACCGTTCTGGCATTGTCACCCAAGAGCTGTTCTCTTTCGACTTTCCGACATCTCGGAATCCTGAAATCCGCATTGGGCCGACGACGCCAGTAACGTCCACAAACCAATCTGGTGTAGGAGAAGCGGCTCGAACCGAATACTTCTGGGACATGCCGATGTCGCCATCGACAAACGAATCGTCGCGCGTTGAAGCCGACATCTCGCTTTCCACCGAACCATGGGAAGTACTTTCCATCCGTCTCGATCTGCTTTTAAGTCTCGGGACAAAATCGACTCGAGACCTGTCGAAGCTCAATCAGTCGGTAGAAGAGGCAGGACGGAGAGAAGTAGCACCGGAAATCGCGGCGAAAGCGCTTGAGCTAACGAAGAAAGCCGCAAATGACAGGCAGCGGCTTGAGGACCTTTACGATTTTGTGTCTCAGAAAATCACGACTGTGGATCTGCCACTGGGCGCAACAGGGTTTGCCACCAGGCCGGCAAAAGAGGTCTTGGCCTCGGGGTACGCTACACCTGAAGATAAATTTTCACTATTTGCGGCGTTAACGGCTGCTGTAAAGCTCAGTGCTGGAGCCGCTCTGACGGGTTTTTGTGATTCCACAGCCCCCGCACAACCGGTTCTTTTCAAGCACCTTATGATCTCCGCATACGACGGCACAAAAAATCTTTGGCTCGATCCGAGTCTCGAAGTTGCGCCCTTCGGAGTTGTTCCTCCTAATTCAGGAACATGCGCTTTCGTGTTGAACTGGCGATTTCATGAGATGAACTCGACGGGCCATGAATGGAAACCGCTTAAGATCAAGCAACCGTTTCCGTCGGTGCAAAAAGTTCTCGTGAATGCGCATCTCGACATGGAGGGAGCTCTCAGCGCGAAAGTTCGCTACACCCTGCGGGGCGATAACGAACTATTGTTGCGCGTGGCTTTTCATAAGACGCCGAAAGAGAAATGGAAGGAAGTCGCGCAACTGCTGGCCATTTCCGACGGCTTTCGCGGAGAGATTGTAAATGTAACCGCGTCCGACCCCTACGCCACAAAAGAACCGTTCGCGGTCGAGTACGAAATAATCCAGCCAAAATTTATCGACTGGTCGAAGAAACCATTTCGAATTCCGGCGCTCTTGCCATTGCCGGGGCTTCCCGACATCGTTTCTTCGGCCCGCGCTTCCACGTCCAACAAGCCGATTGACCTCGGCACACCGCTGGAAATCGAATTGAACAACACTATTCAGCTGCCGGAAGGAACCACGGCGCAGGCACCGACGGGCACTTCGGTCGAACGGGACTATGCAACATTTTCATCCGAGTATTCGGCGCAAGGAAACACGCTTCACGCAACGCGCAAACTTCATTTCATCTCGCGCGAAATCCCGGCCACGCGCGCAAGCGACCTCAATGCCTTCCTGCACGCAGTAGAAGCCGATCAGACACAGCTGTTTACGCTGCAACGCTCTGGCGCTGCAGTAAAATAAATCCCAACGGAAATCTCTATAAACGCAAAACCCTCCGCACCGGAGGGTTTTGCGTCAAGTGAAACTCACAACCTACAACTTAGAACTTATCTGATCTCCATCACTTCTTTTTCTTTTATCGCACTCAAATCCTCAATCTTCTTGGTCTCCGAGTGCGAAACCTTCTCGAGTTCTTCGAGCGAACGCTTCTGCTCGTCCTGGCTGATCTTTTTATCCTTCTCCAGTTTATCGATAGCTTCCTTAATATCGCGCCGAATATTGCGCACTGCCGTCCGATGATTTTCCAGGACTTTGTGAATGTGCTTCACCAATTCCTTGCGCCGCTCTTCGGTCGGCGAAGGAATCGGAATCCGCACTACTTTGCCGTCATTGGTAGGATTCAATCCCAAATCACTCGCGCGAATCGCCTTGTCAATTGCCCCAACCACGCTCGGATCCCACGGCGAAATCACCAGCATCGTCGCCTCTGGCACGGTCACCGTTCCCAGTTGATTCACGGGCGTCGGCGTACCGTAAAAATCCACGCGGATGCTTTCCAGAATCCCGGCATTGGCGCGTCCCGTCCGCACCGTCGCCAACTCCTTGCGGAAATCGTCCACCGCTTTTTCCATCCGCGTTCTGGCTGCCGCTATCGCTTCTTTCGTAGTCCCAATCGTCGTCATCTCATCCTCTTCAACTCGATTCACTGCGCTTCACTTGCCGCACTAGGCCGGCCGCACCATCGAACCCACGCGTTCGCCCATCACCACGCGCTTGATATTCCCGTACTGATTCATGTTGAAAACCACGATCGGCATTCCGTTGTCCATGCAGAGCGAAATCGCCGTCGAGTCCATCACTTTCAAATCCTGATGCAGCACATCGCGATACGTAATCTGCGCCATGAATTTCGCGTCGGCGAATTTCTCCGGATCGGAATCGTAAATTCCTTCCACCCGCGTCGCTTTCAAGATTACGTCGGCCTTGATTTCCATCGCCCGCAAAGCCGCTGCCGTGTCCGTCGAAAAATACGGATTCCCGGTGCCCGCGCCGAAAATCACCACGCGGTCCTTCTCCAGATGACGCATCGCGCGACGCCGGATGAACGGCTCGCAAACCTCGTGCATCTCAATCGCACTCAGCACGCGCGTAAACACGCCGACTTTCTCCAATGCATCCTGCAGAGCCAGCGCGTTGATGACTGTCGCCAACATCCCCATGTAGTCGCCAGTTGCGCGATCTATTTCAAATCCCCTTTGCCTCGCTCCGCGAAAAATATTTCCGCCGCCCACCACAATGGCAATTTCCACACCCAATTCGCGCACTTCCTTCAGCTCGCGCGCGATGGACTGTAACGTTTCGCCGTGCACGCCCAGACCCAGCGGTCCCTGCAGCGATTCGCCGGAAAGCTTCAGCAGAATTCTTTTGTATGCCGGCTTTTTCTTGGAGCTTTTCTTTTCCGTCTTTCTCGCGGCCATGTCGCTCCGATCTAGCTTGGCTTCAAATCCACGGAATTGTAGCAAACTCGGCGCGAACTATCACAAGCGCCGGGGCAAAAAAAAGCCCCGGCCTAAAACCGGGGCGCTGCTATCTCCTTCGAACCAGTTTCAAGCTTTGCCAGGCGCCGGAACCGGAGCCGCTTCCGGCCCGCTCGTTCCCGCCACTTCGCCAACCTTGAACCGCGCAAACCGCTTAATGCTGATGTTTTCACCCAGCTTCGCAATCGCGCTGGCTACCATCTCGCGAATCGTAGTGCCTTCGTCCTTGATGTAGTGCTGTTCATACAAGCAGTTGTCTTCGTAGAACTTTTCCATCTTGCCGACTACGATTTTCTCCACCACTGGCTCCGGCTTGCCAGTCGCCAGCGCCTGTGCGCGATAAATTTCGCGCTCTTTCTCCAGCATATCCGATGTCACTTCCTCGCGCCGAACGTACTTCGGATCGAGCGCCGCGATGTGCATCGCAATGTCGTGGCACAAATGCTGAAAAGCTTCGGTGCGCGCCACGAAGTCCGACTCGCAGTTCACTTCCACCAGCACGCCGATTTTTCCCCCGGCGTGGATGTAGCTTCCCACCAGCCCTTCCGTAGCTTCACGCGTGGCCTTTTTCGCGGCCGCCGCTTGTCCCTTTTTGCGCAAAATGGCGATGGCCTTTTCAATGTCCAGGCCCGCCTCCGCCAAAGCTGCGCGGCAATCATTGAATCCCGCGTTGGTGCGATCACGCAATTCCTTTACGAGCTTTGCTGGAACTTCCATGGCTGTATTCGGTGTACTCATCCTTTTTTATCTCTTTCTGAATTTCGATTCTCGGTGGCGCTTACAAAACGGCCCGCTCCAAGTCGCCTTGGAACGGGCCATCATTCATTCCTGCCCGTAGGCTTCTCTTAAATTTTGCCTAGATTTTGCCGTCGTCCGGAGGGACTGTGGCTTCCGCCGGAACCGCAACTTCTTCCGTGGTTGCTTCGACGAAGTCGCCTTCCTGCTTTTCGTATTGTTCGTAGGCGCTGGTGTCCACGTACTCGACGCCATCCGCCAAGGCCTGGTCCGCCGCGGCTTTGCTTTCTCCAACTTGCGATTGCTGGTAAGCGGCTTTGCCCTCGGCTACCGATTCCGAAATTTTCGAAGTGAACAAACGAATCGCCCGCAAGGCATCATCGTTGCCCGGAATAATCCAGTCCACCACGTCCGGATCGCAATTGGTATCCACCACCGAAACCACCGGCACGCCCATGCGGCGCGCTTCCTTCACAGCAATTTCTTCCGCGTTCGAATCAATCACGAACATCGCATCGGGAAGCTGCGTCATGTTCTCGATGCCTTCCAGGTTCTGGAACAGGTGCTTCATTTCGCGGTCCAGCCGCGCGCGTTCTTTTTTCGAAAGTTGTTCCATGCGGCCATCTTCGGTCATTGCCTTCAGCAATTTCAGCCGCTTGATGGACTTCTGCAGTGTCGCCCAGTTGGTCAGTGTGCCGCCCAGCCAGCGGTGGTTCACGAAGAACGCTCCACACTTTTTCGCCTCTTCAGAGACAGCTTCTTGCGCCTGGCGCTTGGTGCCGACAAACAAAACCGTTTTGCCTTGTCCGGAAAGATCGCTCACGAAGCGGCTCGCTTCGCGGAACATCTTCAAGGTTTTCTGCAGGTCAATAATGTGAATCCCGTTGCGCTCGCCAAAAATATATTCCTTCATCTTTGGGTTCCAGCGCCGCGTCTGGTGACCGAAATGTACTCCGGCCTCCAGCAACTCTTTCATGGTAATTTCTACTGCCACTTTTCCTCCTAAGTGAATAGCTGCTTGCTGGGTTTGTGTAGCAGCGGGTTATCCCGCTGCTCTTCCGCCCCAGAACAGCCTCTTGCCGGCTTCTTGCCGGCCGTGATCTCGATGTGGCGGCTTGCGCCGCTGCATCGGAGTTCGCCGCGGAATCCACTCCCGCGCCTTCACCAAGCGTCTAGCGCTTGGTGAACTGGAATCTCTTTCTCGCGCCCTTCTGTCCGTACTTCTTCCGTTCCTTCATGCGCGAATCGCGTGTCAAAAATCCATTGGTCCGCAAAGCCGGCCGCAGTTCAGGATTAAACCGCGAAATCGCGCGCGCCAATCCCATACGCACCGCTCCAGCCTGCCCGCCAACGCCGCCGCCATGCGCGGTAATCACCACGTCCACCTGATCCGTCAGGCTCGTGAACTTCAGCGGCTCAATCGCGTCATGCTTCCACGCGAAATTCGGGAAATACACATCCACCGTCCGCTTGTTGATCGTGAACTTGCCGCTTCCCGCGCGCAGAAATACACGCGCCACCGATTCCTTGCGCCGTCCGGTCCCATGAATCCATGTCTTCAGAGTATTTCCCGTCGATTCAGTGCTCAACTTTCCTCCTAATCCATTCAAAGCGTTTGCCGGCAATTCCGCCCAGATAGAGGGACCGAGGCGCATGCCTTGATCCATCTCTGTCTCAAACTTCGCGATCGGATGATTCCCTGCTAAGGAACACCAACGTGCGGAAGTTCGCTGACCAACCTGCTACAAAGTCCCTACAAAAATCTCGTTAATCTCGTCGCCGCTTCATTACTTCATTACTTTTTTGTTCCGCGCCTCAAACCGCCATCGGCGTAGGCTTCTGCCCAACATGCCGTGCCAGCCCCGCCGCATCGCGATAAATCCGCAGTTTCTTCAACCGCCGCGCGCGCAGCTTATTCTTCGGCAACATCCCAATAATCGCTTCCCGTACCATCCATTCCGGCTTGGCTTCCCGCAACCGCTTCGCAGGCACTTCCTTCAATCCGCCGGGATACCCGCTGTGCGAGTAATATACTTTTTGCTCAACCTTGTTACCAGTCAAGCGAATCTTGTCCGCATTGATCACCACCACGTGATCGCCCGAATCCAGATATGGCGTAAAACTCGGATTGTCCTTGCCGATCAGCACCCGCGCGACTTTGGTCGCCAGACGGCCCAATACCTGGTTGGTGGCATCCACCACAAACCAATTTTTGCCGACTTTCAACGCTTCGGCTTCTTCACCCTTGGCTACGTACGTCCTCATTGCAATCAGTCACACCTTTCCCTGTAGAGACAAACACCTATTTTAAGGACCACCACGACAAAAGTCAACGAGGCCATCACTTTGGTAGTGGGTCAGTTTGAATTTCAGGCCGGATTGACTGTTTCGCGGCCAGTGCTACTATGCTCCCATGCCGAAATAAAGTAAGGAAACTAGCTAAGAAGTCCACCAAAAAGAAAGCTGCGCCGAAACGTGACGTGAATCAGCTTGCGGCGCAGATCGTGAAAAAAGCAACAACCTAAGGATTGTACTTTATTAGTATTCAATATCCTCAAACGTGATTCGGTAGATCGGAGAGCAGTAATAGGTGATTCGGTTCATTCCTTCCAGTGGTTGAACGATTCCGGCCTTTTCTAGTTTTGTTAAGTCTAGTCGTGCAGTGGGATAAGTCACTCCGAAACGTTTTGTGTACTGACCGACAGTGATTACGGGCCTTGAAAAAAGTCCATCAATTAGTTGTGACAGTCGAACACTTCCGCCCTTCATCCTATTTCGAAATTCTATCTGTAGTTTTAGGAGCTTATCGCAACGTTTTTCCGCATCTATGGATTGTAGAACCACTCCCTCCAGACAAAACCTTATCCAAGATTCCCATGCCCCTTGAGCGCTCACATTGAATAGCAGGTCCATGTATTCTTTTTTTCGTTTCTCAAAAAATGGACTCATATAAAGCCATTGGCTAGACAAACCGCACCATTCCGCAATTGCGAGTGACAACAGAAGTCGTCCGACACGTCCGTTTCCGTCCCGAAAAGGATGTATGGCTTCAAACTGGTAGTGCGTCAAAAATGCTCTTACCAAAGGATCAAAATCGCTATCCGCATGAAGATACTTCTCAAAAGCATCTAGCGCACTGGGCAATTCAGTTGGGGGTGGTGGCACAAATCTGGCGGGAAAACCGATTTGATTTTGTATTTCTCTAAACTCTCCTGGCCGTTGCTTTGAACCTCTGACATCTGCCATTAGCACTGCGTGTAACTCTCGGACTAAGCGTAGCGATAGTGGAAGATCAATTCTTCCATCTAGTTTAAGTCGTAGAGCACGACGATAGTTATAGACCTCTTGAAACGCATTGTTGGGATCGTTTTTGGATGTTGGATACTGCGGATCGGCCTCAAATAGTACCTGTTGCTGTGGGTCTGTGAACGTCCCCTCAAGTTGTGATGACAGCTGAGCCTCTCGGCTTTGAAGCGGCTGTAACAAGATTTCGGGATTGGGCAGATGCTTACCCGTTCCATCAAGTGACGAGAGTGATTTGCGCGCTTCAATAAGTGGTTTCCATAGGCTCTCTGGCCATCGCCATTTAGGTGGCAACGGTTTTGGAATAAAAGCAAATCGGAGATCGGGAGCGCCATTAGGTGCTGGCGGTAGCGAAACAAGGTTTCCTGTCATCCGGTTGGGGTCGAAAAGTTTGGTATCCATATTTGCATCCTACCTCTATGACTTAAAGAAATCAAGTAAATATTTTAATAAAAACTTTACTATTAAAGTGGCCGGAGGCATAATCCTTTCACCATGAACCGCCTCACGCCCACCAAACGTACTCAAGTGATCGCAACTCCCGTAGAAGGAAATTCTATTCGCGCCACTGTCCGCATGACTGGCGTAGCGAAGAACACCGTCGTAAAGCTGCTAGGCGAGATCGGCGCGGCCTGCGAGAAGTACCAGCAAGAGACACTTCGCAACCTGCCTTGCAAGCGCGTCCAGTGCGATGAAATCTGGTCATTCTGCTACGCCTAGCAAAAGAACGTGCCAGCCGAAAAGCAGGGACAATTCGGCTACGGCGATGTTTGGACGTGGACGGCGCTTTGTGCGGATACCAAACTGATTTGCTGCTGGCAGATCGGGACTCGCGGCGCATCGTCGGCCTACGCGCTAATGCACGACTTGGCGGGCCGTTTGGCAAATCGGATTCAGCTAACTACGGACGGCCATCGCGTATACGCAGATGCGGTGGGTACCGCGCCAGGAAAACTAAGCCGCTGGCACACCCGTTCCCATTCGGCCAGCGCAACCGGATCCGCATATGCGCTAAGCGCGAAGCTAATTCTGTGAAATCGCCTTCTGTGCTTCCAGCATCTCCGGCCTTCCTGGCTGGTCGGAATGAGCGCAAAACTTCAACAACTCGCCAAAATACTTCTGACCCTCTTGTGGGCTTCCGCTGAGCTGGGCAGCACGCGCTGCCCCATAGAGCGCGCGAAATCGCCCCGGTTCCTTCGTCAGCGTAATTTTGAATTGTTCGAGCGCCTGAGCCGGCTCTTTCATTTCTAGCAACATCTCGGCCAGCAATTCGCGCGCCGGTGCCAACGGTCCGGGCGTCACCGCGCTTTTCTCCGTCCCGTCTTCCAGTTCCGCTGCGGACTTCATCTGACGTAGCGCTTCCTCTTTTTTACCTTCCGCCAGCGCGGCCCATGCCACCACCGCGACCTGCTGGATTTCGACTTGCCGCGCCCAGTAAGTTTCGTTGGTCTTCAGGAGCCGCTCGCGAATTTGTCTAAGAGCTATCGCTGACTCGTTCGCAGCTACTGCTTGGCCGAGTCGAGCCGCTCCTAATCCGCGGGCGAACCACGTTAAGGCGTCTGTATAAGGAAACGGTGTCTCTCGCGGTGTGAGTTGCACGGCCCGCTTCCAGTCCCGACGTTCCAGCGCAAAGCGTGCCGGAATCGCCGCCAGAGCAAAATATCCTACCGAGGGACCGCCGGCGCCGCTAATAACCACCTTCGGGTCGAAGCGCACCGCGATCTCCGGCAAGGAATCCACGATCCGCCCCGCAGCCTCGTCCTGCCCAGTTTGCAGATAGGCGTAAATTTCGTAGTCGCTGGCGTGCAACTCTTCTGCGGTCTGACCCTCGCGCCGCGCTGCTGCCGAGGCCGCTATGTTGGTATCGATCGATTCTTGCCAATTGCCCGTGCGCGTGAAGGTATGCGATGGCATGTGCAGCGCATGCGGCGCGTCTGGCGCAATTTCCGAGTAACGCCGCGCCGCCGCCAGCGCCTTACCCGCCAGCGCCGGCACGTCGTAGGTATGGATAATGTAATGTGCCAGTCCAGGATGCGCTGGTTCCTGCTCGAACAATTTCTCGAGTATCGCCCCTGCCTTAAGTCGCCCGGCGTATGTCTTGTCGGTGGGATCTTCCGAGGCCGCGATCGCCAACGCGTAGAAGATTTGCGCCTCATGGTCTTTGGGATATTTTGCCGCGACTTCCCCCATGGCCTCGCGATAGGCGATCAAGCGTGTCCGCTGCTGCGTGCTCTCATAGTCGCTGTACAGTTTGCTGACCGCCGCGAGATACGACTGTTCGCGCTCCGTCTTTGCGCCCAACTTCCTGCCGCGTTCCGCGCTGTCCCTTCCTGCCTGCAACTGGCTCGTGTCTTTCATTTCCGCTGCGAAAGGATTGCTCCAATCGCTAAGCGCGATCCCCCAGTACGCGGTTCCGCACGACGCGTCCTCCCTCAGTACAGCGTTGAATCCTTCGATTGCACGGCTGAATTGGAAGGAGTGCAGCAGCGCCACCGCCCGGTCGAATTCCTTCTGCGCCGCCACGTCGCATGATGTGGCCATGTGCACCACTCCCAACTTCTCGCCCTTTCCATGTTCGTGCTCCTGTGCGCAGCAGCTCGCCGCCAGCGTCAGCAGAAATACCGCAATGACTCTATCCTTAGCCATTTCGCTCCGTTATCCCCAGGATTATAGGCACGTTTCAGAACCTCGAGAAGACCGTTCCGCAAACGACCGTGATCACATCGAGTTCATACCCCGTTTGGCCGATCAGGCGGCTGACGTAAAGGCCCTTTGCGTCGATAAAATCTCCCGATAGATTTCCCCATGTGAGCCGGATCGGTGTATAACCGTGCCCATCCGGCAGCCAAACCGAGCCGGTGCAAAAATGAGCGGAGAGAATAAACATGAAATAATCACTCATCGTGTAAGTATCAGCAAAAACCGACAGGGCGCAGCATCTGCATTGTGATCCTGCGCGCCAAATCCAATCGCATCAAGGATCTGTTGCCGCTCATGCCCGCCTGTGCCCAATCTCTTCTGACCATCCAACCCGGCCAAGTGATGGACGTCGGCCCCTCTAGAGAAGTTGACGGGCGGCCAAGCTCTTGATTTCTCTTTCGATTTTTCCGGGGTGTCCAAGCTTTCGGTTTTCAGAGCGTCGGTCTGCTCTTTCAGAAAGCAGTCATTCCGCCTGCTCCGTTCCTCGCGGGGAGCGCAGCGAGAACTTCTTCGTCTCCGAGCGCCTTCGGCGAGGAGAAATCTCTCTTCGATCTCAGCCTTAGGCTCGAGCGCGTTTGCAAAGCAACTTGCGATCGGCAAGAAATTTTCCTTCGATTTTCCCTGACTCCTAGTAACTTCCGTGATACTATACTTCTGCGGCGGACATGCCGCTTCCTGTACGCCTCCCGGCATCTCCCCAGCTTCTCGACCAGGCCGTAAAATCCCGTGACTCGTTTCCTTGCCACACATCGGAAAATTGCGCCCCTACGTTCTTTAATTGCCACACACCCAAAAAACGTTCCCGTAACTTCTTTACTTGCCACACATTTTTCAAACTCAAGTTCCGTTTGTTCCAATTTGGAACGGTTCTCTATCTTCCCATCCTTTACCAGTGTCCCCTGTCCTATGCCATTCTCCCGTACAATCATTCCTATCGACCATGCCGCCCCTTCGCCGCACACAAACCATCTACGTCACCCTCGATCCGTTTCTCTCTACCCGCAGCGCAGTTCTCCACCATTTCAATCAACTGCTCGACGGACTCAACGAAGCCGAGTTCCCCTGCATCTGGCTGACAGGTCGAACGCGCGCACAGCTTGACGAGCCTCGCCGCCGCCTCGGCCATAGCGATCCCTTCATTGGAGAAAGCGGTTGCGGCGTTTACCTTCCCGAAGACTATTTCCATCTGAAATCCGGTAACACCATTCGCCTTGGACGGTTCACCTGTATTCCCGTCGCCAAGCCGCAGCCCGCGGCTGCCGAAGCCCTGGAAGAACTTTCCACCGATCTCGGCATCGCAGCCGTCTCTCTTCGCAGCCTCTCTCCGCGCGAACTGGTGCAAAACACCGGACTGCCCGCCAGCGAAGCCGAACAAATTCGCATGCGCGATTTCGATGAGCTTTTTTTCTTCGCTGGAGCCACCGAAACCGACATCGCCAAATTCGCTGCCGAGGCAAACACCCGCGGCTACACACTGCAAAATCTCGGTTCCTTCTGGTCATTCTCGGTGGGCGCGGACTGCGCCAAATGCATTCGCGAACTCGGCGCCCTCTACGACCGCGCGCTGCGCTACCACGCGTTCCGTGTAGGTGTTGCAGTGACACCAACCGACTCCACCACACAAGCAGTGAATTCCGACCCGCGGCTCAAGTGCCTGGTGGCAGCCTGCGATCGCACTCTGTTCCTGGCGGAACGGCACGCCACAACTCAATCGGAAATGTCCGAAGCTGACAAAGAAGACCAGGAAGACGTTGACCAACTCGTCGAAGATGCCGACGAAGCTGATGAAAAACTTGACGAGGAAGCTGTCCAAAATCTTCGTGACATAGACAACGCCAACGACGAACAAGATTCATCAAGCGGCGAAATCACCGCTTCGTCGCAGCGTTCAAGTCCGGAGCACTACTCTGCAAATACGTTTCAACTCCAATCGCCCGACGTCTGGGAAAATGCTCTGGCCGCAATTCTGGCCCGCCGCTAAGGAAAGGTTTTGTGGCGCAGTTGCGGCCGTTTTGGTAACGGATCTTGTAGCCGGTCTTGAGCTGATTTTGTGCCGGCCATCTTCAAATGGCCACTCTGTGACCTGGCAGGCCACCACTCGCGAAGGATCAATCGATAGTACCCATAGGACTCGATTCTGCGCGGAGCAGTCACAATTTTGTGGCTGCCTGCGCACAAAAAGGAAACTCCGTTGCCTAAACTACGTTGCCTTCCGAAGTTCGTATCGTGCCAAGACGTTTCGCGCTTTGTCGTAACGCAAGCCAAATGCGCATTTTTGCAGCGTTATCGGATTGCAGCAACGTGACTCGGCCATGGAACTAAGATTGCTCCAATGTTTACGTTCTGACCGCAAGCTTTGTAGCTTGAACAAAGCCTTGCGGACCTAGACGTACTAGGAGATTTTCTATGGCCTGGTTGGTTCGCACCCTTCGTCTTCCGGCAGCCGAGTCACACACAAATCTCGCTCTCGCGCTTTGCGTATTTCTGATGGGCCTGCTGTCGGTTGCGCTCATATGGCAGGCGCAGATTATCGCAAATCAGCGTGACGCGATCCGCTTCCTCGAAACGCTGAAATTCGGCGGTTAAGTTTAGCGGACAAGTTTCCTGGCTAGGTTTGTGGCTGGGTTCGTGGCCTAAATTTCTGCGGCCCGTTTTCGTGGTTAGGTTTCGTGGCTCCAGTTCCGCCGCTATGTCGTGTTATTCGATAGCAGTCAGCGCCATGCCGGTGTTCGAAAGATCCTGGCTGCGCCCGCCTGTCACCACCCGCAATATTCGCTCCGGCAAGTCAGCAATTGAACGCGGACTAGACTTTTCTCCGCATTGGTGTACGCTCTCGATTGCAGGGGAATTCTCGTTGGGGAGACATTCAGTGAAAAGGATTTTGCTCACTCTTTTACTGGCGGCGACGCCGTTGCCGGCGCTGGCTTCGCAAGACGTGCAGCCGACGCCGGACACCGGCTCCAAGGCCGCGAACTCGCACCACGCGCGGCGCCACCACAAGCGCAGCAGGAATTCGCGCCACGCGAAGCATCACCACGCCGCAAAGCAGCACAGTCAGACCCAGTAATCACGGAACAGGACGCGGCACGCAAGTTGCTCGCGTGCCGCCCAAAAGCAATGATTGCGTAATAGAAAACGTTGTAACGATTCTGGCGCAATACAAAATATTGCAGGACAATTCCTATGCAGCGCCGATCTGCGCAAAGGACTTCTTCCATCAACTGCTCGTGACCAGCTGTACATTCGGTTTAGCATTTCGCCGTGCGCGATTCGGTCCCTTCCTGAGAGGCACACCAATGCAAAACGGGGAGCCTGGCGGCTCCCCGTTTTGCTATTTTTTGCTTTGTCGTCTGCGGAGCCGGCACGTTGTTGCTAGTTATGATTGGCCATGCTTCGCAAGCGACACGCACCGCATGCGCGGTGTGATCAGTTTGTGTTTCGCTCTAAGCCCGGTGGAGTCATACCCCCTCTTTCCGTGGCAAGTGAGCTCACGGCTACTGTGTACGCTCATGTTTTGCCGAATGCAAGAGGAATTCAGCGCGAGAAATCTGGCTGGTTTTCGAGTTGAGGAAAAACGAAACTAAGAGAAAAACGGAGTTGAGGAACGCGATCGTTATGTCGCGGCACAAAACATTGTTTCACAAATTGTTATTTCGCGGAGGAAATTTATTTCACAAAGAGCGATTCGCGGAGCTGGTCGCGGCCCACGAACGATTTCACGGTCCTGAATCTTCCGAACAGATCCTGTATTTCACGGTTCTGGTAAACGCGTTGCGCAGGGCACGGGGCGGTGGCGCCGATCACTTGCAGCGTATTCGAATCGGCCACCCGGTAGCGCTGAAAACTTTCCGGCTTCTTGCTGTGAAACATGGCAAAAACAATTCCGCCTGGGCGCAAAACTTCCGTAAGGCAGGCCACTGTCTGCTTGGCCACCGCGGGCTCCAGGTAATCGAGGTTGTCCCATAGCAAAACGGCGTCAAAGGAAGATGGCGAATACTGCAGATGTTCCTGAACGAAGCGAGCTGCGCGCCCGGCTGGCGTTACGTCAATCGCTTCCAGGGAAGTCGCAGCTTTCTGCAGGCGCTTTTCCTCTTCCGCCAGGAACTCTTTCCAGGAATGCAGCAAATCGTCGGAAGTTACGCGGAATCCGCGTTCGATGAAAAAATTCAGCGTGGTCTGCCAGGCCGGTCCCAGATCCAGCAATGTTCCGCGTCCCAACCCATCCAGATTCCACAGAAATTCTTTCAATCCGTTGGAAACGCGATTGGTTTCCGGCGCCGCCGCCGGCGCGCGGTGTGGGCCGACCGCTGCCGGAGGCGTGCCTGCCCCTCGTTGAGCCGCATTCGCAGCAGGCGTCTGCCGCGATACATTTCGGCTGGCGCCAACCCCTGTTCCGATTCCCAATTTATTCAGTAGCCCCATGGTTTAGATCACCGCTGACCGTGAACTTGCGGCAGCGCTGTTGCTCTTGCTCCCGGTCTCGCTTGCGTCGGATGCCAAAGTCTTCGAACGGGTTTCCGCATTGCGCGATTGCGCTTTCCCTGCCTCCACTTTGCCGCGCAGCAACGCGCCATCTTCAATTGCAAGGCGTTCGGTTCGAACTTCGCCGGTCACGCGTCCCGAATTCCACAACTGCACTTTTTCCGTACCTTCGATTTTTCCATCCACCTGGCCGCGCACGATTACTTCGCGCGCCAAAATGTCTGCTTTCACTTTTCCGTTGGGCCCCACCGTGACGCTGGCATTGCCGACGTCCAGCTTGCCTTCTACCGTGCCGTCCACAAACAAATCTTCCTTGCCGGTGATTTCACCCTTGATTCGAATCCCTTGGCTGATGCAAGCGGCGGCGCGCGGCGAAACCGGAAGCGGCGCCAAAGCAGCGATGCTCTGCGCAGGCGCGCTCATAGGAGCACTAGCGGTACTGCCTTGTGGAAAACTCGCATTCGCAGGCGCAGCCGGCTGCGGCGCACTTTGCGGCTTCACTTCGTCTTTCCTCCACATCAGACACCTCGAGGGATATAGTTGGATTTTCGAAGTCGTCGGGCTGGAGGGCGGCGCGACTCAGAAACTTCAAGATAGTACAGGGTTTAGCCTATGTAAAGCAGAATGCGGAGGGTCGGGCCGGAATTGCTCGGTGAATCAACACCCGATCCTAGGCTGGCCATGCGCCTTGCAGGTTCCACACGATCGGTGCTACTACGCTCATGACGACTGCTTTACGGTAAAAGGGTGTGTTTTAACACAGAGTTTGCAGAGTCCAGAAAGAAGGAGAGCTGAAGCGGTCGGGCCGGACTACACGGCGGACACAGCAGCGCCTCGTTGCTTGAGTCTGCCGTGCTTCTTCGATGCCTTGGCGGGGCCGGCCAGAAACTACGCCGCTAGCGCAGTTCCCACCAGGAGACGACACTGCCGACGATCTCGTGAAAGTAGCGTTTGACTGATTTGCGGTGTTCCCACCAGTGCTGCGGGTCGTAGTCGGCGTCGCGGGCCGCGGCCATTCGAACGGTGACGGAGTTTGCAAAAATTTTCCCGAAGATGTACTTGGCGCGACGGGTATGGTAGTTCGAGGTGACAACAATCACGTTTTTCCAGTTTTTTTCCTGCACCAGTTTTTGCAGAAACTGGGCTTCTTCCCTGGTGTTGTCGGCATCTTGCGGAAACGGAAGGATGTTCTCTCGGGGAACGCCTCGCTCGATCAGATCGTGGGTCATCAGCTCCGTGATTCCAGCGTTTGGGCGCAGGCGAATGCCGCTGGCGACCACGACCGGCGCGAGTTTTTGCCGGAAGAGTTCCGCAGCGCGCGTGGCGCGGTCGGCGTAAAAATTATCGTCGCTTAAAATAATGATGGCGTCGGACTTTTCCAAAGGATCCTCGACCACCAGGCTTTCGCCCGCGAAACGCAGCAGCGGGTGCCGCGCCAGATAGATTCCGCCCAGCAGCACCGAGAGAAAAACCAGCGCAATCAGGGTGGAAATGATTCCACCGCGTTCGTCGCGCCAGCGCATCTGTTTCATGAATTTGGGTCGACCGCGCGTAGTTGCTCCGCCGCCTGCTCCGGCAACACGGCATTGAAATACGTTTCCTTGATGCTGTAGGACTTGCTCTTGGTCTCCACGATGGGAAGAATTTCGATGTGCCAGTGAAAATCGTCGGCCAACGTTTTCCAGTAGCCGGCCAGCTCGCCTTTTTTGCTCCGCGTGCTGGGCGCTGTGTGCACTACCAGATGAAATGCGCGCGAAATTTTTTCCAACCTGCGCAAAACGCGCCCCAGCAGCGCCGCGAGTTGTGTGCGGTTGGAACCAGCCTTGGGCTGTTCGAACAAATGATTGTGGCGCCGGTGCAGAATCCATACTTCAAAAGGAACGCGCGAGGCGTACGGGCACAGCGCGTAGTAATCGCCCTGCACATCCACGATCCGCGTGCCTTTTTTTTCTTCCTGGCGCACGATGTCACAAAAAACGCAGCGTTCTTTTTCCTTGAACCATTCGCGGGCGGCACGCAATTCGTACTTGATGCGCCGCGGCACAAAGATGGTCCCGGTCACTTCGGAGTGCGCGTGCGCCCATTCTTCACCGGCAAGTTCACCCTGATTCTTGAACACGCTAACGTATTTGAAGCGCAAATCCTTCTTCAGGTCCGCCACGCGCGTAACCCATACCGACAAAACGCGATCAATTTCTTCGTCGCTTAATTGCGAGAGCCGTTTGTTGTGGTCCGGAGTTTCCACGACGATTTCGTGCGCGCCAGTGGAACCCATGCGGTCGTACATGCCGTCCGGCCTGCGGCCAGGCTCGCCTTCGATGCGGTAGAGCGGATCGGGATGCGCCAGCACGCGCACTTGCCAAGCACCGTCTGCGGGACTGGTCAAGATGGTCTGCTGTTTGTCGATCGCCGGGCGTTCGAACGGACAAGTATCGCTTTCCGTCGGCTCGCGGTGACCAACGACGACCCAGCTTTGCGTTATGGGATCTCTGCGAATTTCCATTCGGCTCTTTCCGTTTTCGGGCGAGGCGTGGCTACAGACTCTCGCCCTTATTTTTCATTCGGCGTTCAGAATTTTCTTTTCCGTGCGCTTTAGTTTCTTAACGCCTGCGGGCAAAGTCAAGCCAGTCGGTCGCATTGGCGGCATTCGCCGGCCGGCGATGGAGGGTTTGCGTGTTATGCTTCGGATACAGCGGACTATTCCATGGACGACATCGAGTACATGAAGCTGGCAATCGAGGAAGCGTGTACCGCCGCCGCTGCGGAGGAAGTGCCCATTGGCGCGGTGTTAGTGGGCGGTGGAAAAATTCTCGGGCGCGGCGGAAACCGGACGATTCGCGATTGCGATCCGACCGCGCATGCGGAAATGATCGCCTTGCGCGAAGCCGCGAAAGGCCAAGGAAACTACCGGTTGAGCGGTACGACGCTTTACGTGACGCTTGAACCATGCGCGATGTGCGCCGGCGCCATGATCCAGGCGCGTGTGACGCGGCTAGTGTATGGCGCGGACGATCCCAAAGGCGGCGCCGTGCGCACATGCTTCGAAGTGCTGACACATCCGAAACTGAACCACCAGGTCGAAATCACTGCAGGGATTCTGGCGCCGGAGTGTGCGGGCCTCTTGCAGAAGTTTTTCACGGCGCGCCGCTGAGTTCCCGCACGATTTGCGCAGCAACGGAGCGGTTACGGAGTCCCTGCTAATTATTACCGGCACCATGGGGGCAGGCAAGACCGCGGTTCTGGCCGAGGCGTCAGACATCCTTGCCTTACGCCACTTGGTACATGCGGCAATCGATCTGGACGGGCTCGGTGTGGCACATCTTCCGTCGGGAGTTGAGCAGGGCGATGTGATGTACCGCAACTTGGAATCTGTCTGCAAAAACTATGCTGCTCTCGGGGTGCGCCAATTCATGGTAGCGCGTGCAACTGAGCGCCGCGCCGAACTGGAACTCGTTCGCAGCATTGTCTCCGTCACAAAAAACGTCGTTTGCCGACTCACCGCCAGTCTGGAGGTGCTGCAGCAGCGCGTCCGGATTTGCGAGCCGGGCGTATTGCAAGCGCAATTTGTGGCTCGGGTGGCGAAATTGAATGCGATCCTCGACGGTGCGCGATTACAGGATTTCAGTGTCGCTAATGAGAATCGCTCGTTGAGCGAGGTTGCGCATGAAGTGCTTTTCAAGGCTGGATGGATTCCAGATTGAGATACGCAACATTAACAGCGTTGCTGGTCCGCTAATTCGTCTGCTAATCTAGCTTAACCGACCGCGGAGAGGTGGCTGAGCGGTTGAAAGCACTCGCCTCGAAAGCGAGCGTACGGGAAACCGTACCGTGGGTTCAAATCCCACCCTCTCCGCCATTTTTTGGCGTGTGTTTTCATTTAGTTGACCGGTCCTTTCGCCAAGTGTACCCGATTTGTACCGATGATTTTCTGATTCAGAACCGGATCGAGCTTCCAAGCGCTCGCAACGTCAGCTTCGAGTTGTTCTTGCCGCGAGCGTACCCAGGGGTTGTGTGCCGTTCAGTGACCCGCACGCTTTGATGCCCCAAGAGAATCGAGACACGCTCGATCGGCACGCCGGCGCTTCGTTAGAGGGCTATCATGGCAACAGTAAGCTGCTACATTATCCAAAGAGCGGGTCTCAGGGACTCCTTTTTATTGCGATGTCCAATTTCTCTATTTCGACGAAAAACGCAGGTATCTAGACTCACTCGCTCAGGCTAGGGCAGCGAATCACGACCTCACCGCATTCCTCAAGTTTGGGTTGCGTGGAATTGCAGTTCAGAGCGCGCGCATGGCGTCAGCAACTAAAACCGAAGTTTCGAAGCAGATTTTCCGCAACCTGATGCACGACCTCTTTACGCGCCTGGAGAATACGAGAAGCGGGTCATTGTCAAAAGGCAGCTGAGTTTGCTCGAGAAGCTGCTAAACGCCGACGAAAAGCGTTCGCCTGGATTGGCCGAGCAAAATTACAGACACTGAATTTTTCGCTAAGCTGGCGCAGCTAACAAAATCAAAGACGTATGGTTTCCCTTCTTCTGATGAATAGGTTTGCGCCTAACCGGCCACAGCCGTGAACGTCGATCAAACAGCGGATACTGATCTCGCAGCGGAGGTATCTCATGAAACGCGAAGACGAATTCCCTCCGGTCGTACCGAGCCTACTAGTCCTCAGGCTATAATTAGAAGTAGAAATGAACCAAGGGCCCGCACTACCGCTCGCTTCAGGTCTGGAATGGGCGCATCCGCTCGTCCGCGACTGGTTCATCGGCTGCTTCGGCACGCCTACCGAACCGCAGCAAGAAGGCTGGCCTCAGATTTTGGCTGGCAAAACAACGCTGATCTCGGCTCCAACAGGATCGGGAAAAACGCTCGCGGCCTTTTTGATCTGCATCGATCGCCTGGTGCGAAAAGCGATCCGCGGCGAATTAACTGACTGCACCGAAGTCCTATATGTGTCACCGCTCAAAGCGCTGAGTAATGACATTCAGAAAAACCTGGAAATTCCTTTGGGAGAAATCCTGCAGCTCGCCGGGCAGCGCGGGATCTTGATGCCTGAGATTCGTACCGCGGTGCGCACCGGCGATACGCTCGCGCATGAGCGCCGCGCCATGCTGGCGCGTCCGCCGCATATTCTGGTAACTACTCCGGAATCTCTCTACATCCTCCTTACTGCGGCGAAGAGCCGCGAAATCCTGCGGACCATTGACTCGGTCATCGTGGATGAAATCCATGCCGTAGCTGACGACAAACGCGGTGCCCATCTGGCGCTTTCGCTGGAACGTCTCGATCATTTGACTGGCAAGCGCCTGACGCGCATCGGTCTCTCGGCGACCCAGAAACCGATCGAGCTCGTGGCTCATTTTCTGACCGGAAACGATAGGCCCGATCCCGCGGTTGTGCAAATAGGTCACCGTCGCGAGTTGGATCTAGGCATCGAAGTTCCCGCTAGCGAGCTTGGCCCAGTTGCGTCCAACGAAATGTGGGCCGAGATCTACGATCGGATTGCCACTCTGGCCACACAGCATCGCTCAACTCTTATCTTCGTCAACACCCGCCGTCTCGCAGAGCGCATGTCTCATCATCTCGCCGAGCGCCTCGGGAGCGATGCCATCGCCGCGCATCACGGCAGTTTGTCGCGCAGGCTGCGTCTCGAAGCCGAGAAGAAATTGAAATCCGGAGAGCTCCGCGCCCTTGTAGCGACGGCATCTCTCGAGCTCGGCATCGATATCGGCGCAGTCGACCTGGTTTGCCTGATCGGTTCGCCGCGTTCGATTTCCGTCGGTTTGCAGCGTATCGGCCGAGCGGGTCACTGGCGTGGCGCCGTGCCAAAAGGCCGGATCTTCGCGACAACTCGCGACGAGCTATTGGAATGCGCTGCACTCGTGCGCGCAATTCGCCAAGGAGATCTCGATCGCATCGCGATTCCCGAAGCTCCGCTTGACATTCTGGCGCAGCAGATTGTGGCTATGTGCGCTGCCGAAGATTGGAACGAAACGGAGTTATTCCAATCGGTGCGCCGTGCATATCCTTATCAAGATCTTACACGAGCGGAGTTCGACGAAATTCTCGTCATGCTCTCCGAAGGCATTGCCAGCTCGCGCGGTCGTTATGCCGCATATCTCCATCGCGATCGCGTGAACGGCGTGATCCGTGCCCGCCGTGGCAGTCGTTTGGCGGCGATTACGAGTGGCGGCGCCATTCCGGAAAATGCTTTATACACCGTAATTGTGCAGCCTGAAGGAGCGGCTGTTGGAACGATTGACGAAGACTTCGCGGTAGAAAGCCTTGCAGGGGACATTATGCTGCTGGGAAACACTTCCTGGCGAATCCGGCGAGTTCAAGCCGGCAGCGTTTTGGTGGAAGACGCGCAAGGCGCCGCTCCCACCATTCCTTTTTGGCGCGGCGAAGCGCCGGCACGAACCGACGAACTTTCAGCACATGTCGCAGTCTTACGAGAAAAAATCAGCTCTTTTGTTCCTGGCACGGTTTCTGATCCAGTCGGGAAGTTCCCTCCAGAGGCTTCTCCCGCGGTAAGTTGGCTGAAAATTGAATGTGGTCTGGACGACGCTGGCGCCGAACAGGTAGTCGAATACATCCTTGCTGGTCGTACGATTTTGGGAGAGGTCCCAACCCAAGCCACCGTCATCGCCGAACGCTTTTTCGACGAAAGCGGAGGCATGCAACTTGTCATCCACGCGCCGTTTGGCGGGCGCATCAACAAAGCCTGGGGTCTCGCGCTCCGTAAGCGTTTCTGCCGCTCGTTCAACTTTGAGCTGCAAGCTGCCGCGACCGACAATGGACT
>Ga0210406_10001659_pt1 | contig 26634 bp, 30 predicted proteins | sample IncBWC30MmetaG_FD_155454 | JGI IMG/M metagenome (GOLD analysis project Ga0210406, IMG submission 155454) | Forest soil microbial communities from Barre Woods Harvard Forest LTER site, Petersham, Massachusetts, United States - Inc-BW-C-30-M | ecosystem: Environmental > Terrestrial > Soil >... | reverse complement strand
GTCGGGCGCAAGAAGCTGGATTCGGCGGCGGATACCATGCTGGACATCAATCCCTACGTTGAGATCGACCGGCATGAGACCGCCCTGACCAGTGAAAACGCCCTGCAGATTTTGAAGGACTACGACATCGTGGTCGATGGCACCGACAATTTCCCGACGCGATACCTCGTCAACGACGCCTGCGTGCTGCTCGGAAAGCCGAACGTATACGGATCGATTTTCCGCTTCGAAGGACAAGCTACCGTATTCGCCTACCCAGGCGGACCGTGCTATCGCTGCCTTTATCCCGAGCCCCCACCCCCGGGTCTGGTGCCGAGCTGCGCCGAAGGCGGCGTGCTGGGAATTCTGCCGGGAACTATCGGACTAATCCAGGCGACTGAGACCGTAAAGCTGATCTTGGGAATCGGTGAGCCGCTGGTGGGAAGGCTGTTGCTCTACGACGCGCTGGCCATGCGGTTCCGGGAGCTGAAACTGCGCCGGAATCTGGAATGCCCGGTGTGTGGCGACCACCCGACTATTCGCGAGCTGATCGATTATGAGCAATTCTGCGGTATTCCGAATCAGCAGCATGAGCCCGTAGCCGTGGAAGGCGATATCGATCCGGTGGAAGTGAAGGCCAAGATGGATCGCGGCGATCCGTTCGTGCTGATCGACGTGCGCGAGCCCCATGAATATCAGATCTGCAAGATCCCGTACGCAAAGTTGATCCCACTGGGCGATCTGCCGAAGCGCGTCAACGAACTCGATTCAGCCGACGAGATCGTCGCGCATTGCAAGAGCGGGGTGCGTAGCGCCAAGGCGGTGGATTTCCTGAAACAGGCCGGATTCCGCAAAGTCCGTAACATGAAGGGCGGAATCCTGGCTTGGAGCGACAAAGTGGATCCCAGTGTGCCGAAGTATTGATTAGTAGCGTCTGTCCGTCATCGTGTAGTCAGACGGTAATCTCAGCAGAGTTGGGTTTGGCTCGCCAGGGATGTAGGACGTCACGGGGAAGTGAGTAGGGCGCTAAAAAATCTGCGGCCATGGTTAGGTGACATTCCTAAAGGGCCGCCAATTGGGCCCAAAAAGGGCAAAATCTGATCACGTTTTTGGCCACGTCCGGAAAGGATCGAGAATGTTCCGGCAGGCCGCAACGCCCGTATTTTTGCGAAACGATCAGCAGACACTTCCGATGCAGAGCTGCGCCACGCGTCCGAATGCGGCCCGACCGCTCCTGGACGATAGCCTCGGAGTTGAATGGGTAGCGACGACGACGCCCTGCCCTCCCCTTGCGCTTCGACAGGGGATCTGGTATGCTCACCTGTAGAAGCGAAATGGGAAGGTAAAAGCCCATGAAGGAACGCCTCGAACTGCCGCAAGGCACTTTGGATCTTTTGATCCTACGGACGCTGGCGCTCGAACCGCAACACGGCTGGGGCATTTCGGAACGGGTGCAACAGATGTCGAGCGATGTGCTGCGGATTCAGCAGGGCTCGCTTTATCCGGCGCTGCACAGGCTGGAGCGCCGCGGATGGATCAAAGCTCACTGGGGCACGTCGGAGAACAACCGGCGCGCCAAATACTATGAACTCACCAAGACCGGGCGCCTGCAGCTTGCCACGGAAAGGGCTTCGTGGCAGAAATTGACGGCTGCCGTGGCCCAAGTGCTGGGCCCAGCCTAGGAGTTTGCCATGCTGGACGATTTGTTCTTTCGTGTGCGTTCCCTGTTCCAGAGGGAGACTGTGGAATCCGAAATGGAAGACGAGTTGCAATTTCACTCCGAGCGGCAACTCGAGAAAAATCTGAAGACAGGAATGAGCCGCGACGAAGCTCAGCGGCGAGTGCGTATGGATTTCGGGGGCCTGGAACAGGTTAAGGAAGAATGCCGCGACGCGCGCGGCGTTTCGCTGCTGGAGACGCTGGTGCAGGATCTTCGCTACGGGTGGCGGACGCTGCTGAAATCGCCCGGCTTTGCGGCCGCCGCGTTGTTCACGCTGGCGCTCGGTCTCGGGGCCAACACCGCGATATTTTCGGTAGTCTACGGCATTCTGCTGCGACCGCTGCCCTTTTGGGATGCCTCGCATCTGGTCCTGCTCAACGAGACCACGCCACGGGTGGGAGATGTGAGCGTCTCTTATCCGAATTTTCAGGATTGGCGAAGTCAGAACCACTCGTTTGCGGAGATGGCGGCGGTGAACCCGGTCAAGTTCAACATGGCCGGCAGCAATCAACCGGAGAACATCGGCGGGCTCGCCGTTTCGCCGAATTTTCTTCCCATGATGGGAGTGCGGCCGGTGATGGGCCGCGGATTCACCGCTGACGAGGAGAAGGCCGGCACCGCGAGGGTAGTTCTGCTCAGCTACGCGCTCTGGCAGTCGCGTTTCGGCAAGGACCGCAGCGCGATCGGACAGACGATTCGCCTGGACAGCCAGACGATGACAATCGTTGGAGTGCTGCCGCAGGACTTTCGCTGGGTAGAGAAATGCGATGTGATGGAGCCGATGGGCGTGTGGGCCACGCACAACGACAGCGCAACCAACAGGGGAGACCGCGGCGACGGGCTAGTGGTGGGGCGGCTGGCGGCGGGCGTGCGGATGGAGCAAGCCCGCGCGGAAATGGAAACCCTTGCGGCAGGACTTGCTCGCGCGTATCCCGAGGCCAATGACCAATTCGGCGTCAACCTGCGGCCGCTCCGTGAAGCGTTCTCAGGCGACGTGCGCCCAGCCATGCTGGTGCTGCTGGGAGCCGCGATCTTCGTGCTTCTGGTGGCCTGCGCGAATTTGGCGAATCTGTTCCTGATGCGCGGTGCGGTGCGGGCCAAGGAGATGGCGCTGCGAATCGCCATCGGGGCGAGCCGTGGGCGGATTATCCGCCAGATTCTGACGGAGAGTTTTCTGGTGGCGCTGCTGGGCGGGGTGGCCGGAGTATGCCTGGCCATTGCGGGAATTCCGGCGATCGCGCGGTTGATTCCGCCGGACACGCTAGCCGGTGCGAGCGTCGGCATGAATGGCGCCGTCCTGCTGTTTTCGGCCGCTCTGGTGGTATTGTCGGTGTTGGTGTTCGGGCTGGCTCCCGCGCTCCATTCCGCGCGCGGCAATGTGCACGCGGAGTTGAAGGAGGGAGGCAAGACCACCAGCGCCGGTGCGCGGAATCGTTTGCGAGGTTTACTGGCCACCAGCGAAGTGGCGCTGGCGCTGGTTCTGCTAGTGGGCACCGGGCTGATGATGAAAAGCCTGTATCGATTGCTAGCTGTGGATTCCGGCTTCCGGTCCGAGCACGTGCTGAAGCTGGAGATGGACCTGCGGACCGCGCAATACGACAAGGACCCGGCGGTGATCGCGTTCTGGCAGCAAACGCTGGACCGCGTCCGCGCGTTGCCAGGCGTGGAATCCGCGGCGGTCGGGACCGCGATTCCGCTCACCGACAACCACGACCGCACCGACATTACGGTGGAAGGGATGCCCTCGCCCAAGCCGGGCAGTTTCCCGCATCCCGACATCCACACCGTCAGTCCGGATTATGAGAAGACGCTGGAAATTCGGCTGCTGCGGGGCCGGGGCTTCACGCATGCGGACCAGGAGAACGTTCCGCGGGTGGCTATGGTCAATTCGACGTTGGCGCAGCGTCTGTTCCCCGGAACAGACCCTATCGGCAAGCGGTTCTCGTTCGGCAACGAGCCTGGTCGCGCGACGTGGGTGACGATTGTGGGCGTGCTAGCGGACACCAAGATGTACGGCCTAGCCAATCCCGCGCGTCTTGAGGTCTATGTGCCGTTCCGCCAGGCGGCGTCGAATGGGATGGTTCTATTGGTGAAATCCGGCCAGGAACCGACCGCGCTGGTTTCCGCCATTCGTGGGATTGTCGCTTCGATCGATAAAGAGCAGCCCATCTTTCGCATTGCCACTATGCAGGAAGTGGTCAACGCTTCGGTTTCCACGCGGCGCATCACGCTCATCCTGCTCGGGCTGTTCAGCGCGCTGGCGCTCGTCCTGGCAGGCATCGGAATCTACGGCGTGATTTCCTACTCGGCAGCGCAGCGATCGAGAGAGATCGGCATCCGGATGGCGCTGGGCGCGCAGCGCGGCGATGTAATGCGGCTGGTACTGGCGCAGGGCGGAAAAATCTCGGCTGCGGGCATCGTGATCGGCAGCGCAGCTTCTCTAGGGCTCACCCGGTTGATGGCGAAGCTGCTGTACTCGGTGAGCGTGGTCGATCCGGCGACGTTTGCCGTTGTGGCTTTCGTGCTTGCGCTGATTGCGACGGTGGCGTCTTACATTCCGGCGCGGCGGGCTTTACGGGTAGATCCGTTGGTGGCGCTTCGGAATGAGTGAGGGGGAAGTCAGAAGCGGGGCAAGTTTGTTTCAGAATCGGCCTGCACCTTGGTTCATCAGATTCTAACGTGACCTATTCTCACAAGAAACGGAGGAAGCGGCCCGTACGCAAGCTGCCGAAACATCACACTTTCCCCGATGTTGGCACGCGATCCATCGGAGAAGATTGGCACTGTGTCCCACTGCCTCCCTCGGTCCACATCGTGAACGCCCCAGCGGATGTTCGCCCAAGAGTCGGTCTCATAACGGATTGTCCGCGCCTGGCCGTCTCTCACGAATAGGCCAATATATGCATAAAGGACGCAGGTCGCAGGTCACGCCCTTAAGACACCAGTTTCCGTATGCTTGTTTCCCTATAATCACTGGGCATTGCCCTGCCCGCCCTAATCCATCTTCTAGATGTAGGCGCCTAGAGCCCGGCCTTCACGAACGGGTCCTCCTTTTGGGCCCGCGTTTTGCTTGACTGCCTTATACAGCATGCTATTCGGGCTGACCACCATGATTTGGCCGAACGGGAATTTGACGCCTGCCGGATCGCTCGCCAAATCGGATAGCATGGTTCGAATCATGGTGTAAAGGCGTATAGGACCCTGCTCGTCTACGTCTGGAGAGACAACGACCAGCTTCCAGCGATCTTCCTCCTCGGAATGAAACCAGAATGCCGCTCCGACTCTCATCATCCGACTGTCATCAATAATTGTTCCACGCTCCGAACGACTCGGCGGCCGTCTTCAATATCGCTATCTACCAGTATCGTTTTATACACGCGAGAACTACATGTACGGGATCGGACACGGCGGAATAGAGGTCCTGCGCGTCCTTTTGCACGCGTCGATCGTAGCGGCTATCGTCAGACCAATCCTCCACATTCTTCCAGTGTACGTTGTACGTTGAGCACGCTGTCATGCAGACGCGCCGCCTCGAACTCTTCCTCAAGGCGCACTCGACGGCGTAGCCGCAGATATAGTAGGCGCCGGAGTAGAGCTCGGCATCCAGCAACGCCTTCGCGTGGCGAAGATGGTTCTCTGCGAGTTGCTGGAAGTCGTTGCGGTTCATTGGTGATGGCTCAGCCAGCACGCCCGGCTGGGCAAAGCTTGGGTTCCTTTTTGCTGGTCTCTCGCCCTATCCCAGCCCGAAAGGACCGTCACGGCGGCGCCTTGGTAAAGTACTAGGTACGATGACCACCGCGGGCAATTTTCTTCTCCTTGGAAAACAGCGTTTTACGCAAATTTTCTAGTTGGCTGGGACACTTCGGATGTGATACGATAGGTTAGCTTTCATGGATCGCATCCGCGAAGCAGTTCCGCACAATCCCCAAAAACGGAGTTAACGACACCGCAGAATGAGTTTCACAGTGTTCCTCGGAAATTTGCCCGTCTGGGTTACCAAGGACGACATCAAGTCCTGGCTTAACGCAGAAAACCTCGTCTATGATGACGTCAAGGTCATTCGCAATCCTGAGACCCAAGAATCGAAAGGTTTTGCATTTATCGACACGCCCAACTCGGAAGAGATGAATCTGATCATCCGCCGTTTCGACCGTGCACCGCTGGAAGACCGGCTGTTGCGGGCCAACCAAGCCCAACCGCCCAGGTCAAAGAGCCAAGGCCCAGGTCCAGGTCCTGGCCAAACCGGTCAGGTGAATCGGGGCGCGCCTCCACCAGCTCCGCGGCGTGAACGCGGTGGCAGAAAGCATAAGCGCCCGAACGGCCCCAACAGCCCTAACGGACAGCATGGTCCACAAGGGCCTCACAGCGCATTCGCGGAAGAATTGGCTAAAGCCCTTTAAATCAGAGGGCGCGATCATCGGCAGCCCATCAACTCCTCTCTAGTCCTCCTGTAACCCCCAGTATTTCTTTCAGACTCTGGTTCTGTTATCAGTGTTATACTCAATGGCGCACAGTGTAACGTGGGTAATTTAATCCGCGATGCACAGTCCGCTCTGTTGGGGGTGGTAGTGTCGTGAATAGTCTTCTTATCATTCGCGTCCTCTTTATCCTGCTGCTGGCAACGTCCGCTTGGTATTTGCGGCCCTTCGATCTTTCCGGCCAATTTGCAGCAGGGACCGGCCTGGCTTTTGGAATAGCGATAGTCCTGTTCGAAGCGCAGGTTCGGAAAATTACGCTCAAACGCATAATCGGCGCGGTCTTTGGATCTCTTCTCGGAATCATTGGAGCTTATTTGATCGCTTTGGTCCTATCCCGCGCTATTCCCGGGCCTTCCAGCACGGTTTCGTTTGTGCAGTTGTCGCTTCTGCTGTGGCTGGCATATGTCGGCCTGGTCGTCGGCGCCAGCAAGGGCGAGATGTTGAACCTGGGCGCGCTGGGCGGACTTTTTGGCGGCGAACAAACCTCCAGCCAGTCGTTCAAGATCCTGGATACCAGCGTCATTATCGACGGTCGCATCGCCGACATTGTCGAGACGGGTTTTATGGATGGCACCCTGGTAATTCCCCAGTTCGTACTGCGCGAGCTGCAACTGGTGGCCGACTCGGCCGACTCGCTCAAACGCAACCGGGGCCGGCGCGGCCTCGATATTCTGCAGCGTGTCCAAAAGATGACCCAGCTTAATGTTCAGATTCTCGAGGATGATTTTCCCAACGTGCCGGAAGTCGATATGAAGTTGATCGAGCTAGCCAAGGTGTACGGCTGCAAGATCGTTACCAACGATTTCAACTTGAACAAGGTCGCGCAGCTTCACGGCGTCCAGGTGTTGAATATCAATGAGCTCGCTAACGCTCTCAAGCCCATCGTGCTGCCTGGTGAAACGATGCGCGTCTTCATTCTCAAGGAAGGCAAAGAGTACAACCAGGGAGTCGCTTATTTGGATGACGGCACCATGGTGGTGGTGGACAACGCCAAGAAGATGATCTCCCGGACCATCGACATTTCCGTCACCAGCGTTCTTCAGACTACCGCCGGAAAAATGATCTTTGGCCGGTTTGACGACCGCGTTCACGGCGTCCACGACAAGAGCTCGAGCCACCCCGAACGGCAGGCCAGCGCACCGCGGGAGCACCAAGTTTCTGGCGCGCAACCGGCCGAGGCACGAGGCTCAGGTGTCGGAGCAGCGGGCTAAAGGATCGACATGAAGGTTTCGGTAATCCTCCCCGCCGCGGGGCTGGGGACTCGAATGGGACGCGCCGTCCCTGAGAAGGCGGGCACCAGCCGCAAGCAGTTCATGCTCCTCGAAGGATCGCCCATTCTGCTGCATACTATCCGTAAATTTGTTTCCTCTTCGGCCGTCAGCGAGATCATAGTGGCTTTGCGCGCCGAGGACCTGGAGTGGGTGCGGGATCTGCTGGAGCGAGAAAGTTTCCCCAAACCGGTGCGGTTGGTGGAGGGCGGGGATAGCCGGCAAGAATCCGTGGAGAATGCTTTGGCGACGCTGGACGCTGGAACGGAGCTGGTCGCGGTGCATGACGCCGTGCGGCCGTTCATCGAACTTTCCGTGCTTGAAAAGGTATTCGCGGAGGCCGAGGAGGCTGGCGCCGCCATCGTGGGCATCGTACCGGTAGACACGGTCAAACAAGTACACCGCAATAAGATCCGCCAGACTATCCCACGCGACCGTCTGATTCTGGCGCAAACTCCCCAAGTGTTCCGCTTCGATTTATTGAAGCAGGCTTTTGCAAAGGCGCGCGAGGACGGCTTCACCGGGACGGACGAATCAAGCCTCGTAGAGCGGTTGGAACAGGTGCAAGTGAGTGTGGTTCCGGGCAGCGACCGCAATATCAAGATCACGAAACCATCGGACATGGATCTCGCCCGGTTATTCCTGGCCGAGGAGTTGGCGCCCCGGGTTTCCTCTTGACCGATCTGCGAATTGGGCAAGGCTGGGATGTGCACCGCATCGGTCCCGGCCGGCCGCTCGTTCTGGGCGGGGTGAAAATTGAATCCGAGTTTGGACTGGAAGGCCACTCCGACGCCGATATTCTTTCGCACGCCATCACCGACGCGCTGCTGGGCGCCGCGGCGCTGGGCGACATCGGTATGCACTTTCCTGATTCCGATGCGAAATGGAAAGACGCCGATAGCGCGCAATTTCTGCGGGCCGCCCGCGATCTGGTCGCCGTCCAGGGATATAGCATAGTAAATGTGGATTCGACCGTCATTCTCGAGCGGCCTAGGCTCAAAGACTTCCGGCAAGCGATCCGCGAGAAGCTGGCGCAGACACTCGGCCTCGAAGTCGGCCGGGTTTCGGTGAAATTCAAGACCGCCGAAAAAACTGGGCCGGTCGGCGAAGGGCGCTCGGCGGAGGCGCAGGCCCTCGTAACGATATGCCGGCAGCACTGATCACTGGAGCTTCCAGCGGTATCGGGCTCGAGCTGGCACGTTTATTCGCCCGCGAGGGCTATCGCTTGGTCCTGGTCGCCCGAACCCGGAAGCGTCTGGAAGAGATTGCTCAGGAGCTGCGTCCCGCGGAGGCTCAGGTGATCCCCATTGATCTTTCATTGCCCGGCGCGCCCGAGGAAATTCATGGCAAAGTGCCAAAAGTTGATGTTCTGGTGAACAATGCAGGCTTTGGTGTCTTCGGAAAATTCGCCGAGAAGGGCTTGGCCGAAGAGCTGAACATGATGCAGCTCAATATGACGGCGCTGGTGATGCTTACCAGGCTATATCTGCCGAACATGATATCGGCCGGGAACGGAAAGATCATGAATGTTGCTTCGACGGCGGCGTTCCAGCCTGGTCCGTTGATGGCCATCTATTTCGCAACTAAAGCCTTCGTGCTTTCGTTCTCCGAGGCCATCGCGAACGAGTTGGAGGGCACCGGCGTCACCGTCACCGCGCTCTGTCCCGGTCCGACAGCTTCGGATTTTCAAGAGCGCGCCAATATGCAGAATTCCGGCTTAGTGAAGGGCAAAAGGATGATGGCCGCACTAACAGTGGCGGAGATTGGCTACCGGGGGATGATGGCCGGCAAGACCATCGTCATTCCCGGCCTCGGGAACAAACTGCTTACCCAGTCCCTTCGATTGAGTCCTCGAAGCATTGTCACCAAGATGGTCCGCCGGATGCAGGAAGAGCGCTAACAGCTAGCATCTGGCGTTTAAGCTAGAATAACGAAGCATGAGACGCTCATCCGCTGCCGGAATCTGTGCCGCGTTACTCATGTCGGGCGCCTGCCTCGCATTCCAGGCCCCGCCGAAACCGTCGCTGCCGTACAAAGCCATCGAGCATGCCGAGTTCATCCCGGCGTCTCAAGTCACCTTCATGACCGACCGCGATCGCCTGATTGGCGTGACCGATGGAAAAATCGCCAAGGCCTACCCGGCTGGAATCCTGGCTCAGCATGGCCTGGTCCAAGATAAGCTGGCGGCCGGTCCGATCGCCGTCACCTGGTGATCGTACTGCAACACGGCCCTCGTGTTTAGGGCTGAAGCGAAAAGCCAGGAGTTGCATTTCGAAAATGCCGGCGTAATCGGCGGCAATGAAGTCTTCCGCGATCGCGAGAGCGGCAGCCGATGGCAGCAGTCCAGTCTGGAAGCGATCTCAGGACCGATGAAGGGCGAGCACGTGAAGCTGTATCCGTTCCTGTTGACGAACTGGGGCGAGTGGCGCAAGCTTCATCCCGATACGCTGGTCCTGAAGCCTCTCCCCGGCTACGCGGAGCGCGTTGCGGAAACAAACAAGCGGGTGCTGGAAGGGCTGTCGCAGCGCGGGTCGGCTCCCGATGGAGTCTTGCGCACCGATAAGCGGCTTCCGCCCAAGACCATGGTCCTGGGCCTAAATACAGGTGGCGCGAACACGGCCTTCCCGCTGAACGCGCTTCGTGAGGCGCGGGTAATCAACGAAACGCTCGGCACGGAACCGATCCTGGTGGTGCATCAGCCGGGCTCGGACACTACCACCGCATTTTCGGCGCGTCTGAGCGGGAAGACGCTAAAGTTCACGCGTGCCAATCCGGAGGCGACGGAACTAACGGATGCCGAAACGCATTCACGGTGGGATCCTTACGGTCGATGCATGTCGGGCCGTCTGGCGGGGACTCAGCTACAGTCGCTCATCCTCGAACCAGAGTACTGGTTCGCGTGGTCGGAATTCCATCCGGATACTACGATCTACGAGCCTCCGCATTAGTGTGTGCCGGTCGCTGGACCAGGCATTGTCAAGGTCGCGCCCTTCTTGGCGAAGATCAGCGCCAGAAGTTTCGCAGGCTCGGTACTGCTGGCATTCTTCGAAACCTCGTGCGTGGCGCCGGGCGCTTCGTAGAACATCTCTCCGGTCTTGTACGTCCTCTCCGGCTGACCCGAGATCTTGGTAACGACGGAGCCTTCCAGCACGTACGCCAAAACGAATCCTGCATGATGGTGCGTTTGACCCACACGTCCGGGCGGGTACGGAACATGGCTGACCGTCACTTGCCAGTCATCCATGGTTAAGTTGGGAAGGTCTTGTACAAAAACTGCATTCGCATCAGCCCCCTTTTGAGTTTGGGCTGAGGCGGCAGCCTCGGCGAGCAAAGCTAAAGCGGCGGCGAGAGCATCGCGACGAGTTGTCATGACATATGATATTAGCTGAATCGCAACAACCATGAAGCGCCGCCACAACATTCTCCTTTGGGTCGGCTTTGTGCTTGTGCTTCTGGCAGTGCTCACCTACATTCCGATCTTTGCCGTCTTCGCCGTCACGCGAGACATCCCCTGGGTGAACTATTTGCTTTTCTTAGCTGCAGGCGTTTTACTTGCCTTCGGCCTGCGACGGGCCTTCGAGCAGCCCGAAATCTACCGTGGGAAAATTCTCGGGTCAATCCTGGCCAGCCTCAGCTTGTTGCTGTTCGCTCTGTTTTGCTTTGCGATTCTTTACGCCTCGAAAGCCATTCCGGCTTCCGAAACCGCAGTGCGGGTTGGACAGCCCGCGCCCAATTTCACCCTCGCGAACTGGGACGGAAAACAAGTCAACTTGTCCGCTCAACTCAAGAACAACCGCGCCGTTGTCCTGATCTTCTATCGTGGCTATTGGTGACCGTTCTGCAACTCCGAGTTGCGGAGTTTTGAACAGCACTTGAACGATTTCACCCAGCGCCATATTGAGATCGCAGCCATCAGCGTCGATTCAACCGACAACTCACGGAAGCTGAGCCAAGAGAAAGGCTACACATTTCCGGTGCTATCTGACCCAGCGGCCGAGGTCATCCGGCGCTACGGCCTGTTGCATCCCAAAGGCGGCGAAGACGGTCAGGACATTGCCCGCCCGGCCGAAATACTGATCGATTCCAGCGGAACGATCCGGTGGGAGAACCTCACCGACGATATAAGAGTGCGCGCGCGTCCGGGTCAGGTTCTACAGGCATTCGACAGCACTGTAGGAAAATAAATAGCTACCAGTTCTGAGCCAGCCGAACGAACGTCCGGACCCCGACCCCTGAGGCGCCCTTCGCCATATACGGCTTGGTTTCCTCCAACCAGGCAGTTCCGGCAATGTCGAGATGCACCCATGGAAGGTCGTTTACGAAATCCTTGAGGAACATGGCCGCCGTTACCGATCCGCCCGGGCGCCCGCCGATGTTATGCAAATCCGCGAAATCGCTCTTCAACGCCTCTTTATACTCTTCGTCGATAGGCATCTGCCACATCTTCTCACCCTCGGCTTTCGCCGCTGACATCAGCTTATCGAGAAACGGCTGATTGTTCGTGAAAGCGCCGATGTTGACGAATCCGAGTGCGACCACGATGGATCCGGTGAGCGTAGCGGCATCCACTAAATGCGTGCAGCCCAGGCGCTGGGCATAAGTGAGCGCGTCGATCAAAATCATGCGGCCTTCGGCGTCGGTGTTCAGCACCTCGACCGTCTTGCCGGCTAGCGAGGTCACGATATCCCCGGGCCGCTGCGCGCGGCTGCCCGGCATGTTCTCGACGGCTGGGATTATGGCCGTGACGGGGATAGCGGGTTTGAGCTGCGCGATCGCCCGCATCGCTCCCAACATGGCCGCGCCGCCGGCCATATCGTATCTCATCTGATCCATGTGGTCGGCCGGCTTGATGGAGATGCCCCCGGTGTCGAAAGTGACGCCCTTACCCACCAGACCCAGGTGATCCTTGGATGCCGGCGACGCCGCAGGCTTATAGCGCAGAATGATCATCGCTGGAGGCTCGGCGCTGCCCTGTGAAACGCCTAACAGTGCGCCCATACCGAGCTGACGCATGCGGTCCTGATCCAGGACTTCACATTCCAGACCGTAATCCGCCGCCATTTTACGCGCGTTCTCCGCCAGTCCAGTAGGGGTCAGCAAGTTAGCGGGTTCGTTCGCCAGATCGCGAGTGAAGTTCTGCGCTTCGGCCAGAATGCGCCCCCGCTCAACCGCCGCTTGCGAGCCGCCCGACACCGCGAAAGACCCCACCTGCCTCTCGTTCTTCTTCGGATCGGTCTTGTAGCGATTCGCCTCCAGATCGCCCAAAAGCGCTCCTTCAACAGCGGCGGCGGCAAAATCGTCGGAGCGAAACGGCTCATCCAGCGCCATGACAATACTGCGGACGCCTTTCGGTTTGAGCGCGCGCAGCATCGCGCCCGACAGCCTGCGCATGTCACTGGGCTTGAACTCGCCCGGCTTTCCTGCACCTGCCAGCACCAGACGTTTGGCTTTCAGCCCCGCGGGCCGGTGCAGGATGGCGATTTCGAGCGCCTTGCCGGAGAATTCACCAGCGTCGTACAGCTCCTTGCACAATCCGCTGGCGGGTCCGCCGGGAACCGCCCCTTCAAAGCCAACCACTATCAGCGCATCCGCTTCAACTTCCGCGATGGGTTTCGCCTCAACCTTTATGTCCATGTCTGGTTACTCGTGTCTCCAATCGTTTGACCTGTAGGTTATAGCCGCTTTCGATTCATACCCGCGCGGGCCTCGGCTTCCATTTCCCGCGTCCGCTCGCTCTCGCGTTTATCGTGCAGCTTTTTGCCCTTGGCCACCGCCAATTCCAACTTGATCCGCCCATTCTTCAGGTACATCTTGGTCGGGACTAGGGTCAAACCTTTTTCGCGCGTCTGTCCAAGCAGCTTGTCGATCTCGGAGCGATGCAGCAGCAGCTTCCGCCGCCGGGTCGGCTCGTGATTCTCGCGATTGCCGTGCGAGTACTGGCCAATGTGCGCGTTCAGCAGCCAAGCCTCGTTGCCGGCCACTTCAGCGAAGCTGTCCTTCAATTGAACTCTGCCGTCCTTGGCCGACTTAACTTCGGTCCCGGTGAGCGCAAGACCGGCTTCAAACCGCTCCAGCAAATGGTAGTTGTGGCCGGCGTGACGATTATCGCTCAAGATTTTGATCTTTGGCTCCACTGTGGCCAGTTTTTGTACTCCACACTCGGAAAGTACGCTGCGTCAATCGTTTATGTGGCTCACTACGGCCCAGCGCAGGTTCATTCTACCACAAGGCGTCCGTTGATAATAAGATGATTGCTTACAATAAGTTACGTGGTTTAGCCATACTTGCGGCGGTGCTTATCCTGCTGCCCGTACCCGGTGCCGATGCCAGCAACAGGAAGGGCGACAAGTTCCTCAAATTAGGTCAGGCAGCCGAGGCTCGCAAAGATTATGATGCCGCGCTGGAATATTATACCCAGGCCTTGAGCACGGATCCGAAGGAGGTCGTCTACCAATTGTCCGTGCGGCGCATCCGCTTTCAGGCCAGCCAGATGCACGTCGAAGCCGGCATGAAACTGCGGCAGGTCGGCAAGCTGGAACAAGCGCTGGTGGAGTTTCAAAAAGCGTTCAGTATCGATCCGGGATCAACCGTCGCTCTACAGGAGATAAAACATACGACCGACGCGCTCGATCAAGTTAAGAGGGGTAATGTTCCGCCCGGCGAGACTCCCTTGACCCAGGCGGAACAGTCGCGCGTAGATAGCGTGAAAATGATCGAGTCCATGCTGCCGGTACCAGTGCTGAAACCGATCACCAGCCAGATCTCCTCGCTGAAGATGAACAATCAACCGCCCAAGGTGCTCTATGAGACGGTCGGTAAGTTGGCCGGCATAAACGTATTGTTCGACCCCCAGATGCAACCGGGGCGTCCGTCGAATCTGGACTTGAACAATACTACGCTGGATGAGGCGCTGGACTATATCGCGCTGCTAACCAAGACGTTTTGGAAGCCTGTAAGCGCGAACGCCATTTTCGTAACCGAAGACAACGTCACCAAGCGCCGGGATTATGAGGATGAAGTAGTGAAGGTTTTCTATTTAAGAAACCCGACCTCGGTGCAGGAGTTTCAGGAGATCATCACCGCGGTCCGATCGGTCACCGATGTTCGCCGCATGTTCACGTTTAATGCGCAGAACGCGGTCATGGTGCGCGACACCGTGGACAAGGTAGCGCTCGTCGAAAAGCTGCTCCACGATATGGACAAGCCCAAATCCGAAGTGATGGTGGACGTGATCGTAATGGAAGTGAACAGCGATAAGAGCCGCAGCATTGCGTCGGCTCTGGTATCCGGCGGCACCACCGGGCTGGCGCTGCCCATTTCGTTCACACCTCGAAATCCGGTCACTACGTCGACCGGCACTACCGGCACGGGGACCACCGGGACGACTGGGACAACGGGGACGACCGGCACCACCGGGACGACCGGTACAACAAACACCGGTGGCAGCGCAGTCTCGCTGTCGCAGCTCTCACATATTGGCACGGGCGATTTCTCGACCACCCTGCCGGGGGCCTTACTGCAGGCCGTAATGTCGGATTCATCGACTAAGGTAATGCAATCGCCGCAAGTGCGCGCCTCGGACGGGCAAAAAGTGTCCTTGAAGATCGGCGACAAATATCCGTACGCCACTGGCAGCTTCCAACCGGGTATCGGCACCGTAGGCGTTAGCCCGTTGGTGAGCACGCAATTTCAGTTTGTCGATACCGGCGTCAATGTGGAGCTGACACCGCATGTTCATGGCACTGACGAAGTGACTTTGCACATTTTGGTGGACATCTCCCAGGTAAGCAACACTATTAACCTGGGCGGGCTGCAGCAGCCGATAATCTCGCAGCGGAAGAACGAGGCGGACATTCGGCTGCGCGATGGCGAGGTCAGTTTAGTGGGAGGCCTGACTCAGACTTCTGATTCCAACAATACCAATGGAATTCCGGGACTGACGAGTATTCCGATCTTAGGAAAGTACTTTCTCGGCTCAAACTCAAAAGACAAATCGCGCATCGAATTGATGATCGCTCTGATCCCGCATATTCTGCGGACGCCTGATATCGCCGGGCTTGACCTACGCGGAGTGGCCGCGGGAACCGATACCACGGTGAAGCTGAGCTATGCCCCGCACAAGGAGGAAGCGCCGCCAGCCCCAACTCCCGCGCCTCCGGCGCCCACGCCTGCGGCTCCAGCAGGTCCAGCTCCCGCCCCCGCGGCTACAGCGCCGTCGGCCATACCTGTGGCGCCCCCAAGCCCACCGAGATTGTCCTTCTCTCCGGCGCCCATCCAGGTCGCATTGAGCGCTCCCGTGGTGGTGTCTTTGCAAGCCGACAATGTGACTGACCTCGGATCCGCGCCGGTGAAGATCAAGTGGGATCCGAAAATCCTGCGCTTGAATCAGGCTGCGCCGGGGACTTTGCTGGGGCAGCCCGGCAGCGTGAACGCCCCCACTTTGGATATTCGCAATGACGCCGGCGAAGCCACCATCGAAATGAGCCGTCAGGCAGGGGCGGGCGGGGTGAGCGGCTCCGGTCCCATTCTGCAGTTGACGTTTATGGCGATCGGCAAAGGATCGACCACGATCACCGTCACCGAGGCAGCCCTGAAAGACTCGAAGCAGCAGCCCATCAACCTTGCGGCGCCTTCAGTGACCGTAACGGTACAGTAGAGGCGCAACAGTGAGGCGGCGCAGTCGACAACGCGGCTTGACCCTGGTGGAGCTGATCGTGGCCTTCACCATCCTCATGGTGCTTTCCGCGATGGCCGTCCCGTTGGCGCGTTACAGGGTGCAGCGGGACCGGGAACGCGACTTGGAGCGTGCTCTGACCACCATGCGCAACGCCATCGACAAATTCAAAGACGACATGGATGCCGGAAAAATCGGCCCCGCCAAGATCGATACGGACAATTATCCGGAAACGCTGCAGCAGCTGGTGGACGGCGTGAAGGCCACTGGCTCGGTGGACAAGAAGATCAAATACCTGCGGCGGATTCCCAAGGACCCCATGACCCGGTCCACCGAGTGGGGTCTTCGAAGCACTCGAGACGATCCTAAAGGGCAGTCCTGGGGCGGCCAGAATGTGTTCGAGGTCTACACCAAGAGCATGGACAAGGCGCGCGATGGAACACCCTACGGAGAGTGGTGAGCTCATGAACAGACGCCGCTTCGGATTCACGCTGGTCGAGCTCATGATCGTGATGGCGATCATCGCCATTCTGATGTCGGTGGCCATCCCAATTTACACCCGGTCCATCACTCGTTCCAAGGAAAGCGTGCTCAAGAACAATCTGTTCACCCTGCGCAACGTGATCGACGAGTACACCTATGACAAGCAGAAAGCACCGCAAACGTTGAACGACCTGGTGAGCGACGGCTATCTCCGGCAAATCCCGGTGGACCCGATCACCGGCACGGCCGACTCCTGGAAGATCATCATGGAGGACTCCAGCAACACGGCGAATCAAAGCGAGCCGGGCATTTTCGACGTACGTAGCGGCTCGGACAAGATCAGTCTGGAAGGGACGCCGTACTCGGAATGGTGACGCGGCTGGGTTGCTTTCGATGCGGCGCGCGAAGCCAAACTGTAGCCCGGTAACCCATCAGCACCGCCCAGATTCCAAAATACATCAGCGGCAGCCGGACGTCCGACTTAACCAGCCAATAGTAGTGAATCACACCCGCCAACGCACTGAAATAAATCAGCCGATGCAGCCGCTGCCATCTCACAAAGCCCAGCCGCCTTACCCATCCCGCTGTAGACGTAATCGCCAAAGGCAGCATTAACAGGAATCCCGTCATACCGGCCGTGATGAAGCGCCGCTTGATGACATCCTTCCACATTTCCGATAGATCGAAGAACTTGTCCAGCCCTAGCCAGGTCATCAGGTGCAGGCATCCGTAGAAAAACGCGAACAGGCCCAGCATCCGGCGGAAGCGAGCGAGCTGCGGCTGGTTGAATAACTTTCGAAGCGGCGTGACGGCTAGGGTGATGAGCAGGAAACGGATCGTCCAATCACCCGTGAAGTGAGTGATGTACTCGATCGGATTGGCGGTCAGATCCTGCTGGTAGGCGCGCCGGCCCAGCCACGCCAGCGGCACCAGGCACAAGACAAAGACGACGACCTTGGTCCACCGGTTGGAGAGGACCTTCTTCATGTCTCAATAATTTTTGCGAAGATCCATGCCGGTGTAAAGGCTGGCCACTTGCTCGCCGTAGCCGTTGAACTTGAGAGTATTGCGCTTCAGGAATTCGCCCAGACGCCGCTCCTTGGCCTGGCTCCAGCGCGGGTGATCCACTTCCGGATTGACGTTGGAATAGAAGCCGTATTCTTGCGGCGCGGAAAGATTCCAGGTTGTCGGCGGCATCTTTTCGACCAGCTTGATCTTGACGATAGACTTGATGCTCTTGAATCCGTATTTCCACGGCACCACTAGCCGGAAAGGCGCGCCGTCCTGCGGGGGAAGCGTCTCGCCATAGAGGCCGACCGCGAGCAACGCCAGAGGATTCATGGCTTCGTCCAGCCGCAGCCCTTCGACATACGGAAATTGGATACCAGCCCAGGTGCCCTGCGGCATTTGCTTCCGGTCATAGTAACTTTCGAATGCCACGAACTTGGCTTTGGAGGTCGGTTCAACTTCCTTGAGCAGCGCGTTCAGGGGATAGCCGATCCATGGAACAACAATGGACCACGCCTCCACGCAGCGGTGCCGGTAGATGCGCTCCTCCAGCGGCGCCAGCTTCATGAGAGCGTCCAGATCCAGGATTTTCGGCTTGGCAACCTCGCCTTCCACCTTCACCATCCACGGCGAAGTGCGGAAGTTCTGCGCGTTTCTGGACGGGTCTTCTTTGTCCGTTCCGAATTCGTAGAAATTGTTGTAGTGGGTAATGACATCCAGCGGCGTGACCTTGTCGTCCACCGTGTAGGAACTCTTGGTGACGCCAGCAAGTTTGGTGGTGGCTTGCGCGGCGCGCGAGCCGAGCAGTGCGCCCAGCGCGATCGGAGCGGCGCCCAAGAAGCGGCGGCGATTAACATAAACTTGTTTGGGCGTTACCTGGGAATAGGGAGGGTCGGACGGTTTGCGAATGATCATAACCTTTTACTCCATAGTACCGCTCCCGGCGGCTTGGACGCCAAAAGCCGGCTACCGGCCGGACGATCCGAATCCCCCGGCCCCGCGCGCCGATTCGCCCAGCTCGCCTTCCTGCCACTGGATCGCTTCGTAGGGCGCCACGATCAATTGTGCAATGCGGTCGCCCTTCTCGACCGTGTAGGCCGCGCGGCCCAGGTTAAACATCACCACCCGAATCTCGCCCCTATACCCAGGATCGATGGTGCCAAAATTAACGGTAAGCGAGTGTTTGAGCGCCAAGCCGCTGCGGGGCCGAACCTGTGCCTCATAGCCCGGCGGTAACTCGATGGCGAGCCCGGTAGGGACACCCTGCGCGACGCCGGGTTCCAATACGACCCGCTCCACTGCCCGCAGATCCATCCCCGCGTCTTCCTCCGCGCCATGGGCGTAGGTCGGAAGGATTGCGTCCGGGTGAAGCTTCTTGATGCGAATTTGCATGCTTACGATATGGTGGCACGAGTCACATTAAGATGCGTAAAGCATTGATCCCGCAGTGCAACCACACATCCGCGCGCCGCGTCTGATCTACGGGCTGCATCTGCCGATCTACGGGGTGCAACTGAATGTTAAGCTAAGCACAGGAGGGCCAATGATATCTCGAGTTACCACCCTTATAATCGCCATTGCGACCATATGTTCGGCCGATTCACTCACGCTTCGCAGCGGTAGGGTGGTACACGGCCAATACCTGGGGGGCGACGCCCGCCAGATTCGGATGGCGGTAGGCGATCGCGTAGACACCTTCGACGTAGCCGACGTGTCAAACCTGCAATTCGGCGGCGAGAGACTTTCGTCCGATAATTCCGGCTACTCGCAAGCGCCGCCTCCTCCCCGGGAGAGGCAGCCGGAACGCGACCGGGAATATTCTTCAGCGCCACAGCAATCTGGTCCGCCTCTACAGCCTCAGAGCCAAGCCTACGGCGGGCCGTCCCCGCAGAATACAGCCGGAATGCAAATTCCAATCGGCACAGCGATTACGGTGCGGATGATCGACGGTGTCGATTCGGAGCAAAGCCGGCTGGGTCAAACCTACCGCGCCAGTGTGGATGAACCGGTCCTCGTCAACGACCAGACCGCCATCTCACGCGGCTCCGATTGCGTCGTGAAGCTGGTGGAAGACAAGGAATCCGGTAAATTCGCCGGTCGAACCGTGCTGACGCTGGCATTGCAACAGGTGATGGTGAACGGACGGATGGTCGATGTCACTACCGGCGACGTCACGCAGGCCAGCTCATCGCGTGGCGCGCGGACGGCTAAGGTGGTGGGTGGCACCACGGCGCTGGGCGCAATCGTCGGCGCGCTCGCCGGCGGTGGCAAAGGCGCGGCCATTGGAGCTGCCTCAGGAGCGGCAGTCGGTGGCGCCGCTGAAGTGTTGACCAAAGGCCAGCATGTGAAAATCCCGTCCGAAACTCGCCTGACCTTCACGCTTCAACAGCCAGCGAATCTATGACGCGGCTGTTCGCAGCCGAGCAGCATCTTACGGAAGGCGCGGCCGAAAGCCCAGTGCGGGTATTGATCTATGAAGATCTGCAATGTCCGGATTCCGCGGCCTTCCGCGGCATGCTCGATAGCCAGCTTCTTCCGCGCTACGCCGCGACCGTCCGATTCGAGCATCGGGATTTTCCACTGCCCAAACACTCCTGGGCGCGCAAGGCCGCCATTGCAGCGCGCTTTTTCGAAGCAGCACAGCCCGGCCTGAGTACCACGTATCGCAAGTATGCGCTCGCGAACCTGCGCGACATCAGCCTGACTAACTTCAATGCGGTGCTGTCCCGGTTTGCGGCCGGGCACGGCGTAGATGCGGCCAAGGCGGTTGCCGCGCTCAGCGATCCAAGTTTGGCGGCGCTGGTGGAAAAAGACTACCAGGAAGGCGTAGCGCGCGGCATCGCCAGGACACCCACCATTCTGGTGAATGGAACGCCATTCATCGAAACCTTCGCGTTTGAAGACGTCGCCAAGGCCATCGACGCCGAGCTTGCCGTCTCCCGATAAGCCAGTCGCGTTGGTCACCGGCGCGAGCCGCGGAATTGGCCGTGCTATTGCTATTGAGCTTTCGAAAACCCATACAGTTGTGGCGACTTATCGCGGCAACACCGCAGCCGCCCAATCACTCGCTCAGGAAACTGGCACTGATGTCGTTCAAAGCGACATTAGCTCCGCCGGCGATCGCCAGGCATTAGTAGGGCATCTAAAGACAACGTACGGACGAATTGACCTGCTGGTGAACAATGCCGGCATCGCGCCCCGCGAGCGCCGCGACATCCTGGAGGCCACCGAGGCCAGTTTCGATGACCTGATCGCCACCAATCTCAAAGGCCCCCACTTCCTGACCCAGCAAGTCGCCCGCTGGATGCTGGAACAAGGCCGCGGACGGATCGTCTTCATCACCTCGATTTCCAGCTACACGGTCTCCACCAATCGCGCCGAGTATTGCATCTCGAAAGCCGGCCTCAGTATGAGTGTCGCGCTGTACGCGCACCGGCTCGCGGGCGGGAACGTGCAGGTGTTCGAGATCCGGCCGGGCATCGTGCGCACCGATATGATCGCGGCCGTGGAAAAGGCCTACGACGAAAAAATCGCCGCCGGCTTGATCCCGCAGCGCCGCATGGGCGAAGGCCAGGACGTGGCGCGGGCAGTTCGTGCAATCGCCGATGGTCTGCTCGACTATTCCACCGGCCAGGTGATCGACGTGGACGGCGGTTTCCACCTCCGAACCCTATAGCGCTACCTTTCCCGGTATCATAGAACCGATGCAGCGGAAGTTCTTCGGCTGGTGGATCACAGCCGCGGCCGTCGTCACCTTCGGCCTCGCCGTCGGCGTACCCTATTACAACATCGGATTTTTCTACGACTACTTCCAGCGTGAGTTCCAGTGGACGCGCTCCGACATCACGCTCGGCTTCCCTCTAGCCGCCGCCCTCACCATCTGGTTCGGTCCGGTGGTCATCCATCGATTCAGTCCCCGCAAGCTGATTTTGATAGGGACGGTGCTTACCTGCATCGCGCTCACGGGCTTCGCCAACATGGGCAGCGCGCTCGTGGTCTATTACGGTTTCTGGGTTATCTACACGCTCGGCTATTTTCTATCGGGCCCGATTCCGCACCAGTTGATCGTTTCGCACTGGTTCCAGCGCAGCCGCGGCAAAGCGATGGGGATCGTCTACGTCGGCGTGGGATTGATGGGTTCACTTGGCTCATTCCTGGTGAAATGGCTAACGGACGATTTCGGCTACCGCGTGGCGCTGATGGTGCTGGCAGGCCTAATTTTACTGGCGTGGCCGCTGGTGCTTTTCGTGATGAAGGACAAGCCGTCCGACATCGGCCAGAATCCCGACGGGGCCGCCGCCCCCCCCGCCGAGAACAAAATTCAATCGCACACCTTCGGAGAGTTGCTCCGAAGCTGGCCGTTCTGGCTACTCCTCATGGGCAGTTTTTGCTCCATCGGCTCCATCGGCGCAATTAATTTTCATATGAAGTTCGTGTTCCTGGACGCCGGCTTCGAAAAGGGCCCGGTGGTGGATGGCGCTTGGCGAACCGCCTCGGTGCTGATCCTTTGGTCCAGCATTGGTGGCCGATTGCTGATCGGAGGGCTGGCCGACCGCTTTTCTAAAAAATGGGTCATGACCGCGACCTATTTTCTGGTCGCCGGCACCATTCCCATTCTCCTGATTGTCCGCCCGTCGAACGAAATGTACCTTTACATGTTCGCGTTGCTATTCGGTTTCGGGATGGGCGCTGACTACATGCTGATCCCGTTGATGGCCGCCGAACAGTTCGGCGTGAACACCCTCGCGCGTGCAATGGCCGTTATCCTGCCCGTGAACACGATCGCCCAGACTTGGTTCCCCTACTTTATTTCGGTGCTGCGCGATCGTGCCGGCAATTATGGAATCGCCATGGGTGTCGTCCTGACGCTAGCTCTTATTGGCGCGCTGTCGATCGCGATCCTGCCGAAGCATCGACAGGTGAGCCTGCCAGCGTCGGCCGAAAAACCCGTGAACGTCACTGCGAGAGCGTGAAATTCACGTCCACCTGGGTGACCACTTCCACGGGCTGTCCATTCAGCCAGGTCGGTTTGTAGACCCACTGCGACACCGCCTCCTTGGCTGCATCGGCCAGCACCGGCTCGCCGCTGATTAGATCCACATTTTGGACGACGCCGTCTTTCCCGATCACTACTGTGAATTGAACTTTCCCCTGCAGGCGATCCTGTTTGGCCTGCACTGGATAAAGTGGCTGGACTTTCTTGATCAGATTCGCCTGCTGCACATTGCCGCCGACGCGGATTCTATGTGGCGCTCCATTGTCGAGCAGAATGGTGATCACGCCATTTTTGTCCACGCTGACGTTCAAATGTTCGTCGACGTCCCGGACTGCCGCGATTAAGTTATTCAGGGAGGCTTGCGTAATCTGATCGCCCTCATGCAGCGGAATGCGGCCCTGAAGCTTCTGCTTAAGTGCATCCGGCACGGGCATGTCGATTTGTTTCACGCTAGTTGTGGCATCCGGCGCAGGTATCGGCATGCTAGCGGGTACCCGTTGCGGCAGCCTGAATTTAATCGTGGCCTGGGTTTTGGTAGGTAGCTGCGCGTCGCTGGCATAGTGCCATTGGAGTACAGACTCCAGGGTGGCCTTGCGCAGCTCGTCTGGTCCGCTCAACACATGCGCGTCTGACACGGCGCCGGTAGCGCTCAGCGTAAGTTCGACCAGCACATCGCCCTCGATTCTCTTCTCCAGTGCCTCCCTTGGATATGCAACCGGTACTTGATGCAGCAGCGTCAACCCGCCAGAATCTACAGAAATGCCGGATACATCCGGTTTATCCTGCGGCGCGGCCTGCAGCGGAAACGATCTCACGCCCAGCCATCCGGCCAGCGCGAGTGTGGCGACAAACGTCGCCAATGACCAACTCAATCGTAATCTAGACATGGAAACCTCCTTCAATAATGAAGCAACTCTTTTCTGTAAATGACGCCTTCGCAGAAACGGAGACGCCGGAACTAAATCTATTCCAACCTTGGCCGAGGCGAGCGCCAGCAGCGATTCCAGGTACCGCTCGCGCGAGTTCAGTATCTCCACCGCTGCCCGGTCGACCACTTCTTCGCGCGCTAACTGAATCTGCGCCATCAGCCACCACATCGCCGGATGAAACCAGAACAGCGCGAGGACGCACTCTTCCATCAAAGTAAACAGCCAGTCGCGGCGGCGAACGTGCAGTAGCTCATGGCACCCGATCGATTCGTCCTCAAGACACATTGCGGGTAGCAGAATCACCGGACGCAGAAATCCGAATGTCACTGGTCCGGGCGTCTCGGAAGAAACATGTACGTCCGCGTGAATACCTATCCGCCGTTTAAGATCGTGCAACGCTCCGGGTACGAGCTTTGAATCCCGCCGGTACCGCCGCAGCCTCCCGAATCCCAGGGCCAGCATCCCAAAACGGATGGCTGAACCGCTGATGGCCAACAACCAGATGAGATTGGGTAACGGAATCTGCATGAGGCCGAACCCGTGATCCCGATCGACTGGCGTGAAAGAACCTGTTGTAATCTGCACGGAGGAATCGATGTTCAAGCGGCGCCAAGGCTGGACCGCCGGAAGCAATAGGCACGCCACCAGCAGCGCCTGCCAGCAGATGAGCCGGGTTTTCGGGATTCGAATGCGCAGCACCTGTATCAGGAGTCCACCTGCCGCCGCGATCAGCAGGATCTGCAGACTATAAAAGCCGAGATTGCGCAGCCATAGGGTCGCCATTCTAACGATCCTTTCCGATCATGCGGCGCAGCTCGTCCAGATCTTTACTGCTGAGCTTGCGGTCCTCAATCAGATGCACCAGTAGCGGCTCGGCCGAGCCATTGAAGACGCGATCCACGAACTCGCGCACCATCCCCTGAATCACCTGTTTCTTGGGCTTGGCGGGCCGATATATGTAGGCGCGATCTTCGGCGGACTTTCGCAGGTACTTCTTCTGCTCCAGGATGTTCATCATCGTCATGACCGTGGTGTAAGCGATCTTGCGCCGTTCCAGCAGCGATTCGTAGACATCGCGCACCGTCGCGCGCTCCCGCTCCCAGACGATCTTCATAATCTCGAGTTCCTGCTCCGTCAAGATCGGTGTTTTAGGCCGCATACTAATTAATTAGTACTAAACGAGCCGGATGTCAAGCCAAAAATAAATGGGCGGGGCGGGCCAGGGCGTCGAGGTATTCTGAAACTATGAAGGCCGTTGCGGTTTTTCCGGCTCGCCGCGAGGTGCAACTCATTGATCATCCAGAACCTAAGATCGAGTCACCCACTCAGGTCAAGGTGCGCGTCCTGGACGTCGGCGTGTGCGGCACCGACCGCGAAATTATCTCGTTTGAGTACGGAACACCGCCCGCTGGCAGCGATTACCTGATCATCGGCCACGAGTCGCTGAGCGAGGTTGTCGAGACCGGCGAAAAAGTAGCCAATGCAAAAGCGGGCGACCTCGTCGTGCTGACCGTGCGGCGCCCCTGTCCCCATGCTGCCTGCATCGCCTGCCGCTCCGGACGTCAGGATTTTTGTTACACCGGCGACTTTACCGAACGCGGCATCAAGCAACGCCATGGCTTCATGACCGAATTCGTCGTCGAGGAAGAAAGCTACGTTAACGTGGTTCCCCGCGAGCTGCGTGACGTGGCTGTGCTGGTTGAGCCGCTGACCATCGCGGAAAAGTCGCTGGCCCAGCTTAGGGCCGTCCAACATCGCCTGCCCTGGGATGGCCGGGGACATCGCAACGCTGTCGTGCTGGGCGCTGGCCCGGTCGGATTGCTGGGCGCGATGGCGTTGCGCATCGCGGGCTTTGAAGTCACGGTTTATTCGCGATCGAACCAGCATGCGGAAAAGGACGACATCGTCAGCGCGATGGGAGCGCGTTATATCGCAGCCGAAACGCACTCGGTGGATGAAATGGCGCAGGCCGTCGGAGCGATCGACGTGGTCTATGAAGCGGTTGGCGCGTCCGGCCTTGCGTTCGACGTGATCAAGCACCTGGGTCCCAATGGCGTGTTCATCTTCACCGGCGTGCCGGGCCGCAAAGGGCCCATCGAAGTGGATACGGACTACATAATGCGTGATGTAGTTCTGAACAACCAGGTAATTCTCGGCAGCGTCAACGCGCCGCCCGAGAGCTTTCAAGCGGCCATCGGCGACCTCGGCGCATTCATGCAAAAATGGCCCGATGCCGTGCATTCACTGATCACCGCCCGTTTTCCGATGGATCAAGCCACCAAGCCTCTAGCGCCGGGCGCCGGTGGAATCAAGAACGTCATCACGGTGTCTACATGAATCATGATTGGATCGATATCTCGGTTCCGCTGCACAGCGGGATGGCGCATTGGCCGGATGACCGCGCGTTCGACCGGATTGAGACTGAAAAGATCGCGAAAGGCGATACCTGCAATTTGTCCGAAATCAGCGCCAGCGCGCACATCGGCACGCACATGGACGCGCCTCGCCACTATCTGCCGGACGGCGCCGGGATAGAAACCTTTCCTATCTCAGCCGGCGTAGGCCCCGCCCGAGTGATCGCCATTCACGATCCGGATTTGATTCGTGTTACCGAGCTGAAGCCCTATCAATTAGCGAAAGGCGAGCGCATTCTCTTCAAGACCAGAAACTCCGAAGATTGCTGGAGCAACCCGAAGTTTCAAGAGAAGTTCGTTCACATTCCCCTCGAAACCGCCGTCTACCTGGCCGATAGCTGCGTTCAGACCGTTGGAGTGGATTACTTATCAGTAGGTGGCTACGACAGCGATGGCCCCGAGACTCACCGCACACTACTGAGGGCCGGCATCTGGATCATCGAAGGGCTGAACCTACAGGGCGTCGAGCCCGGTCATTACGACTTGATCTGCCTCCCGCTGAAGATCGTGGGAAGCGATGGAGCGCCGGCACGCGCGGTATTGCGGCGCGCGACATAGCTGAGATGGAATGAGAAGGCCGGCCCCCCGGCGGGATGCGTTAAGCTCCCAATGGGTACGCACTCGAAGTGCAAAGGAGACCGGCCATGAAGAAGAATAGCACCGTCCAACAGAGTCCGAAACGGGC